>Ga0265797_10010919_pt1 | contig 11477 bp, 11 predicted proteins | sample P2T30metagenome_FD_192433 | JGI IMG/M metagenome (GOLD analysis project Ga0265797, IMG submission 192433) | Plant litter microbial communities from East Loma Ridge, Irvine, California - P2 T30 | ecosystem: Environmental > Terrestrial > Plant litter > Unclassified | place: USA: California... | reverse complement strand
GTTCAAGATACCCGTGAGTTTGATCTCCAGCTGGATTGTTACGTCAAGGTGGAATATCCAGTATACACAGTACTCGTAGTTTGCAGCCGTAAAGATTTGCGAGATGATGAGTTTGCGAGCACGAGTAACAGTAACACTATCGTCGCGGAAGTCCGTGTGCTTGAATAGGATACCGGCATCTTCCTCGTGAATGCAGATAGCATTCTTGATCGTTGTAGCCTGGCCTGCGCGGTTTACAAAAGCAGCGTCCATGTAGTGAATCGCACCCTTGCAGTCACAGCCCAGGCTAAGTGAGTTGGTCATGTAACCACCGCCGTATTCTCCCAGATCGAAAGCGTGCTTACGCTGATGTGGGTGTTCTGGGTTGCCGTAAGGTACGACCATCTCTGCGAGCGATAGGCGCCAGAACGTATCGCGAACCATGCCCTTGTCGTTGAAAGTGATGTTAGACAGAACCAAGCCTTCGCGGTAGTTGAAACCAATGTGGAACTTCCAGTTCGCCCAGCTGATGTATCTGCCGTCCAATTTAAATGAGACGCCTTCTGGCTGTGTGATGTTGATGGGCTTCAAATCGGTCTTGAAGCCACCCTCAGCCTCAATCGCCGCCGCGTGATAGTTGTTTGGTGGGGCCTGGTTGAGTGGTCGCCGAACAGGTGGGACATCGATATGAATGATCTCTTGAGTGTCCGAGTTGTAGATTGGGCAGAAATCCAATGGATACGTGTATTGGCAGTCATCGGGGTGTGGGCGGTAGTACATGAGCGCTTGCTGAAGACGAACTTTGGTGCCGAATCGCTCATCGTAACCAATTGTCCAGGGATCGCAGTACACTTTGTGCATGTCCTCTGGTGGAATGCCAATCAGACCGCATTGTTCGATGACCTTTGGGTCTTTCCGCACAATCGTCTCGACAATTTGCAGGTCTTCCATTGTGATCTAGATCCAAATCAGCAAGATCGAAACCGCACTCACACACTCTCTAACGTACAAGTGGCTGCACATCATCAGTCAGCGCCCAGCTGATGATCTTGCCTTCGGTCAAATCTGCGTGTCCATCATACACTTTGCTGCCGCGGCCAATGCAGACTACATCAGCAACTCGATGTGGTCGTGGAGTGTGCTCAGGATCTTTCAGCCAGCTCATCATCTCTGCTTTCCGCGGCTCCAACAAAGTGATGGCGTTGAAGAACACATCGCTGTGCTCTTTTCGGATGATAGCGACTGCGCGTACAATCTCTGACTCGCTCAAAGGGTCAAATGGGTGTGGTGGCTCTCCAACGCCCGTAATATGCGAGGCTGCTTGCTTCAATCGGTCGAGCGCCATGGTATGAATAGGTTGTGAGGGTGATCGGATAAGGTTGACCGTCCAAAGCTGTCAGGGTCCAGCGGGGTCTTATATACTGGAGGCAGATCAACGGTTTAACGGCATCGCAGCGCGATCTCAGATATCTTCCTTCGAATCGAATCACCTCCTATTGGCGAATCGGTCAAGTCATTAACGCATTGTATTATTCCCATCTGTCAACTCAGAGTCTTGAACGTTGTTATCAACACGATAAGAAGAGGCCGCGGGACTATCGCGCCTCTCTTGGTTAGCTTGCCCCACTTCTCCACGCACGTTGCCCTCTGGGCACGATGCACCGCGTGTATGACAGCTACCATCTCTGGACGCTGCACTGTTCTTTCATCGTCTATTCATCGGAACTGTGAGTGTCGTCGCGAAATCCCGATGCAGTAGGTCCACGCGACAGGACGCTGGATGGGCAGGTACGGCGGTCTCGTCAAACGTCGGACAAGAAGGTCCGACTGTGCGGGCTGCGAACTCCGAGATGGCGATCTCCTAACTTGAGCACCACATGGGGTCGCAGTTGAGCAGACTGAACATTGTTGTTTATGCTGGCCGCAGACCTGCTACTGACGAGCAGCCCCAAAGCAAAGCACGTAAATTCGAAACCGTCTGCGAACAATTTACTAATTGTCTTGAATGCGCAGGCGAGTTAAGTATGTACGCGGCCTTACAACCCAGAGAGTATATCTTCGGTAGCCTTCTCGCTAATCATCATAGTAGGCAGTATAGGAAACCCTCCAGGTACCTTCGGAAAGGCGCTTGCATCTACGACTCGCAGGCCCTTCGTTCCTCTCACTCGAAACTTACTATCTAGTACCGCGAACTTGTCTTCATCGGCACCAATCCTACAACTGCTACTAGCGTGATGGCTGTACGCCTGCTCCTTGATATATTTCTTCTGGCTCTCCACTGTACAATTCTGCTTTCCAATGATACCCTCGCAAGGGTGGAGTTCTTCGAAGGGTGCTAGCGAATCAGGTGCAGACAAATCCACTTTTGACAGCCAGGAACGTACCCACTCGACACCTTCGTAGATGGCTTGGAGATCTTCCTCTGCACCGTCTTTGAAGAAGTTGAGGTTGATGGCTGGCATGTCGCGCGGATTAGCGGATCGAAGTTCGACCGTGCCAGCTTGCGAACGCGGATTCATGTGGACCATTGCGCACTCGTATTGTGATGGGCCGTAGGTCTCGTTGAAGTATGGTGGGCGATTGGGAAAGCTATCGAAATCATTAGTGCATCATCAGAGAAGGATGTGTATGCTTACCCTGGCCAGAAGCCTTCGAACGCGAAAGAACCACACCACATGTAAATGTCGCGGATGCCGAGTTGCGAAGTGGACGTCTTCCAGAAGTTGGGGAAGATCTCCGACATGCCAGTAACGGCACGCTTACCGAGTGACAAGATACCAGCCTCATAGTTGTCGGCCATCTGCCTACCCACACCCGGCAGCTCTACCACGGGCGAGATATTGAACTTCGTGAGTTGATCGAGCGGGCCGATCCCGGAAAGCATAAGCAGTTGCGGTGAATTGAATGCGCCACCAGAAACAATGACCTCTTTGGACGCGAATACTTTCCCAGCGACGCCTTTGGAATCGGCATTGGAACGAGGATCAGCACTGTACAAGCTCTTACCTTGCAGGTACTCGATACCGACTGCTCTGGGTGGTCCCGGAGAGACCTTGTCGAAGATGATCTTCGTTGCAAGAGTATCCAGCGAGATAGTCAGTGGATATCTACCAGAAGCAGCAGTGTCTCTTGCATAGTAACCAGGAGATGACCGGCGTCCATTGGGGTTGATGTGGCTGACACCACCGAAAGGCCCGACGAGCTGGTCGCGATCTGGCTGCGCACCATTAATATCTCGCTGGAGCAACGTGGAAACGGAAGAGGCAGGGTAGCCGGCGGCCTCTGCAGCGAGTTCACTGAGCTGTTTCGCATCCGCACTGGTAGTGTAGCCAGGGTCTAGCATGGTCATATCGAGCCAGCCGTCGTGACCATGCTCGTATGTGCTGTTATAGTGCACCTTCTCGAGCTTGATGAGATACTTTCTCATGTTTGCATGCGACCATGAGTCGTCTCCGGTCATTTGCGCGATTTCATCCCAGTCTGCATCGTTGGGGTTCATGGTCAAGCAGCCATTGTGCATCGCACAGCCACCCAAAGTGCCTGCGCGTGGATAGTACTGAATCATAGTCAGCACCTGCTCTGGTCTCTTGAATGGGTCCATTCTCACAATTCCAAGAGCTTCGGAGTTCGTAGGCGGCTCGATGCCAACGTAGAACCCTCCATCTGGCTTACGCCACGTTCGATGCAAGTACCTCGCTTCCCTAGCCTCGTCATCAGAATGCTTCACGAAGAAGTCCCAGCGCTATTTAAACTCTTAGTCGTGTCTATCCCACGATGTTGTCTCGACTTACTGTAGCGGGATCGTTACCCGCTAGATTGAAGTTCACCCAGTTCGAAACATTGAGGTTTTCCGTCTGGTCATCCCCGGCTTCAAGCAGTAACACGGTGTGACCGGCTCTAGCGAGATTGGATGCAAGCGGTCCGCCGCCAGGTCCAGAGCCTACAACGATGTACTCATAGGTCTTGTTGTCGATTGACGCTGCGGCCACCGCTGTCGCACAAAGAGCTGCGGCCGCAATGATTGAGAGAAGGGGAGCCATGATGGACGACGCGAAAGTGGAATTGAGCCAAAAGTTATCCAGCTTGAAACAATGGCTAAAGCAGAGCTCAAGTATTATCTCTCCTCCTCTTCGCGTTGACCGATGGTTGTTGACCTGCCAATATCGCCGGATATGCAGGCACAGAGCGCAATCAATGCAAGGCGATCAGCTCACCCGGGTCGATGAAGGCTTTAGATAAGTCTGCTCCCTTCTTCGAACAAGATGGTGAAAGACGATTCGTTCGCGTAACATATGATGCATATATTCCCTAGCTCCCGCTCTCCTAGCGACAGTGGCTGGACGAAGATATCTATGCTGATTCGCCCGGTTATAACGCTGCATATCGTGCTGCATATCCAATCAAGCGGCGATGTTATATTGCTAAAGTGTCAGCCTTTGTATACATGCGATAAACAACACAGTAGCTTGAACGGTGAGTCGGTAGATGCAATGTTGGAAGCAGAATGTAAGCTGGGGCAGGCTGCTCATTTAGCGACGCCGGTGTAACACGAACACAGTCATCAACATCTTGAAAACTTATGAGTAAACGACCAACGATGTGGTTCTTGATTTCATAGCTACACTGCAACATATCTCAGTTGCTACATGTGCTTGACATCTTTTCTTTCTCCGTCCCCATACATATCCTCTGTTGTTCCGCTAACGTCTCCGCCACCTTCCAGCCTAGCCGACGATCTCGCTACGCCAAGATGCCCTACTCTTGCTTGCATGCTTCTCGATATGGCGCTGTGCTTCTTCCTTGAACTGAACCTCGTCCCAGTGATATTTGAGTGTGACGACAGTGTTGATTGGGTCACTGAACTCAGGCACAAGCAGAAGGGAGTAGATAGTATCGATGACATCTTTGGTGGAAGTATCCAGCGTCCAGTTACGATCCAGGATCGAATGGCAGATACGTCCATGACGGTTGATATTTGGATGGTAGATGGGCGTAATGAAGCGTGCTTCGGGTGGTGACATGGGGTATCTGTCGCCCATGTCCAAGTACAGGAGGAAAGTACCACCGGAGTATGTACTATCGGGCGGGCCTACACGAGTCAGTACGAATTGAGATGCAGATAGGATATAGTCTCTTTGGGAATGAGATAACAGTCGACATACCTTGCAGGACAATCTTCCAGAGCCCCATGTTCGATTCGCAGATGAAGATGTCGTAGTGCGGGTGCGGCTTGGCGCCCGAGTTACGAATTTCGTTATGGATCCTGCTCAGACGCACATTGCTGTTGGTACGACTGGTGGATGGACTTCTGTTGAAAAGGCCTAGCTCCACAAACGACTCTGCGAGCTGTGGATGCTGCTTGCGATCCGGAAACTTGTCGCGGCTGACCTCCTCGACTTTACCCATATACTCAGCCATGCGGAAGCTGTAATAGCCCGGGTTTGCGAGATAATTGCGGAGATGAACAGAACCATTGGGTGACTTGTCTGGACGCTCGAACAAGGAGAGTACGGGTTCCATCTCACATATCGCCATAGCTTCTTCGAGGCTCCTTGGTTGGAAGACATACCCACCAGTCAGAAACGAAATTCTCTTGAGATCGGCATTGTCGATCCCCTTCCCCAAGCAGAATGAGTCGACTACAATGCCATCACGTAGTAAGCTTGCGGGTAGAATATGAGCCTTGTTCTTCGATCGGTTGTCATCCCCGTCGGAGATGCATATGATTCTCAGCTTCGCATTTGGGTATTGCTTGGCGTACTCCTGAAGCTGATCTTGTGCGAGAGCAACGCTGTCCCAGATGGCCGTGTCTCCCCCAGCAGTCATGTCGTTGAGTTTATGACGAAAGTTCTCAACAGCGTGGGAGATCTTCTGTGAGATGGAGGGCTTGGTGCTGAATGTGACCAACCCAAGATGTGTCCGGAAGTTGTATGCGAGCAGACGATTTACGTATGCATCGAACATCTGTTTCAAAACATCCAAGCGGCTCAGTGTATTGCGGATGCTGCTATTACGGTGGCGTGGCTGCTTTCCCAAGGCTATCTTGAGGATCAAGGGGAGATTACCATCTGCTGAAGCCCCACGATTGATATCGTCGGAATCATCGGCGAGAGTGTCGTCGACCATACCCTCTTTCTCAAGTTTGCCAGTAGAACTACTGGTGTTAAAGAATCGTGATATTGGCTTCCAGTGATTGTCCACTGTGCGTCCACGGTGCTGGCCATCTCCAGCGTTTCGTAGCCCCGTCCAGAATACATAAGGCTGCTCCACTTGGTATGTCGACTGTTTCATGAACCTCTGGCGATAATACCGGAACAGCGTGGACGATACGGAGTTTGTAGTCTGTTTGGGTAACCAATACGACACAACACAGTCTTGATAGTTTGTGTGACAGTAGACCTTGACAAGACACAGCTCTTCGATGTCGCTGCTGTTGTTCGATACTGTCGGTTCTAGAGGCGTGATGAACACCTCGTAAGCTGTGTTAATCAATTCCGTGATAGGTTCTTGGGTAGCCTGAACCCGAGTGTTCCGATGTTGTAGCTCATAGCTCGTGTAGCGGCCTTTAGTCAGACGAAAGGCGATCTCCCAAAGGTCCATCGCCTTCAGGTTGTGGGGCACATCGATTGAGCGGGTCTCGAGTGGGCTTCTGAAGGCGATGCGGGTGGTGTGCAAAGAGACCCCTGATCTGTTGCTCGGTTGCGCATACTTTGCCAGGATGTCTGAAGCGTTTAGATATGTCTCGATCTGCTCTTTCTTCTGCATGTTGGGGCGTAGGTCATTGCTGGCAAGGACCAAGTTGGTGAACGGCGATCGTTCGTTCGTCCGAAGCCTGTGGAAAGACAGATGTCAGTAGATGTTAAGATGTGCTTCTGAGAAGAGTGATCATGATGGAGTTTGTAATGTTCACTTACCATCGTTCGATCTCCTTCCTCTCATATGTAAAGCCGTCCACGGTATACACAGGGTCTTGCATCACATCGTTACTGATAGGGCAGTAAAATTCGCGTGGTACCTCAAATTTAGGGCTGTCCGTTGGAGGAAGAGACTTGTATAGCTTCGGCATGATGTCGCCTGGCGTCCACAACAACGGATCCGACGCTGACGCATTACCAAGGCAAGCAATCAGCCATGCACAAAGCAGGTTCTTGTACTTTTGCAAGCGCAAGGACCGATTGATGAGAACATTCATTTCGCGATTGATGCGTTCCGATTGGTTGCGAAACCACTGTTGACTTGCTCGCTGCCTAAAGCCTTCTAGCTCTTTCCGTTTGCAGTCTATCTGCTGCTCGTGCAGTTGTTGGAGGATCTGTAGCACCTTCTCGGCGTTCTGTCGACGATGGTAGTCGTCTTTGCCTGTGTTGACGATAGCAAGGAAGTCATCGTACGATTCGTGCGATTTTAGATACTCCTTGAGCTCATCGGAATCGGGTAAATTGAAAGCAGGGTTTTCGACTGGTAGCGGTGGAGCAATATCTGTAGTCGATCGCACCTGTTGTTGAAGTTCTTCCTCGGCATCTTCGCTATGCTCTACATCGACGAAACCACAACGGTCAGACATGCTTCGGCTTAGGTCGACGCATATCAGAGTTATCTCATCCGGAGTTGTCGGCTTACGATGATGATCGCCGTAAGCCTCGAAGACAATGGTGCCGTCAGCCCTGCGCTGAGTGAGAATTGGCTCCAATAACTGGGTGATGATCGAAACGTCCACTGCTTCTTCTTCTTCATAGACAGATCCCGGCCGAAACATGAGGATATCCCTCCCGGCCTCAGCACAAGCGGCGCGTCCCACGTACACAGCAAGAGAGCCGTTTCTGTCTAAAGTCAAGACGGGAGCGGAGGCAGAAGCGAGACTAGCTGGTGGTGTGACACTCAGTTGGTTGCGGCTGCAAAGGTTGGCCAGATATGTGAGATCAGTGTACTCCGCAGGCGAAATGATCTTGTTGACATCATCACCGTCCACATAGCGAGAGCTGGACCCGACGGCATCGGAGTTGAACACTAAAACCTGGGTCTTGGTACCGCCGGAAACTTTGGCGATCCGGTCCCAGGTTCGGTCGACTGTTGATGTTCTCTTTGAACTATCGCCATTCGTCCAGCACAAAAGCCCTTGTTCGGCAAAAGCCTCGTGGAACCCAGCATCGACAAGACCGATCGTTGTCTGCACCGACTGCGACAACACGGGCTGCATCGTGGTCAAGTTTCTCAGGTCGTAGATCTTCATACCAATATACGGTAGGCCGGCGTTTCCATTGGTGATCTTCATCTGCTTGGCTTTCTCAAGTATGAGACCGAATAGCAGACGAGACCCTTCGAAAAGCCGCTTTGTATCGGAACGAATAGTTTGCAGTGGAACAACATTCTTCAGAATCTCATAAAGACACTGTGCCAGTGCCGCACGTTCCGGAAGTCCCGGAGTCTCGCCGCGCATGAGGATGTGTGCACCTCGGGTCGCAGGAGGAAACTGTGTCAGAACATGAACCATATGAAGCACAGCGTCTCGTCGCTCGTCCTCCATGCTGCCATTCGCGGTGAGCTCAGTGAACACGCGCAATGTGGACAGCAGACTGGCTAGTCCACGGTCAGTTTGACCGACATGATGCTTCCAAGCTTCCGACTCCTTGAAGATACCAGCTTTGCCTTGATCGGTACGCTCATTGCGGCCGAGTGTCCATCGCTGTACGGCGTAGATGTTGAGTACACCATTAACGGCGCAATCCTCTAATCCAGCGTCCTCGATCGTGATATCGGCGTTGTGTGCAGTGATTTCGAGTGGACATTCTGATGTGTGCACATCGACGACTAAATCTCGCTGGGCTACACGATCCTCTTCGTCTTCGACAATTCGCTCTCGATCTTGGCGATGGGAGTGACATTGCTTCGAGCAGATGGCCATGACTGGTGCTTTGACATATGTTTTGTCTCCAGAGGTCCGGCGGCTTGTGTCTTCAACACCACTGACAACATTTATGAATTTGTTTGTCAAGTCTTGGTTCTGCGTGTGCTCCATATACGCCTTCGTTGCCTGCTGGATAGTACTAAGCGTGATGTTATTGACTGGGATGGCGACCACTATATTGTTAGAGTGAACGAGGATGACTGTATGGAGGGCGTCGCGGTCCCCAGATCCGTTGACGTTCAAGACGGCATTGCCGTCGATCTGTCGAGCCAGGCTGCAGTTGCACTCTAGCGCTGGGCAGTTGCTGTCTTCAGCGGGGAACCCCAAATGTTCTTGAACGAGGCCTTCCAACTGTTTCAGAGTGCAGTTGGTCGAAACGTGCGTCGGTATTGGGGGGATGATTTCAGTGTTGGACTGGGCCAATTCTGGAGTGATAACGCGAACGCGTATCGTCGTTGTCGTTCTGTCAGACGCAGATAGTCGTAATGGTAGTGACGGACCGAACTGATCCTCGTGCGGCTGGAAGAAGTTAGTAACGACCGAATGTAAGCATTTCCTGGCAACTTACATGGACGACTGCATAGACAGTCTCTTCCGCATTGGGTAGAACGTCAGACAGGAGATCCTCGACATCCAGCATTGGACCATCTTCTGTGTTCAGGTGCAGCGTGATATGAGCTCCCTTCGCGGCGGTGAGACCCAGGTCTGGCAGGCGCGACTTGACCCTGTCGCGTAAGGCTGAGCAGAGCTGAGACGGCGAGAGCACAACGAGTAAGCTCGCTCTGCGCTCTCCGGCTGCGACGGTGACCGTGTATCTCGCCATGCTGCGCGTGCGCAGGCTGTCGCATTCGCTGGTGTTGAGCCTGTGGTGAGGTGAGGTGAGGTGAGGGAAGGAAGTTGGTGGGGCAGGGGTGGTTCAGCGATGGAGGAAAGCGCGCGTGTTCACGTGCTTCTCAGCAAGCCACTACCTAGGTACCGAGATAGAGAACCAGACAGCCGCGGGGCGGCGCTGAAAAGAGGAGAGCTCCTGCGCATTGATAACCCAATTGGGCGAGCAAAGTGAAAGATATGCGGTCTTCGCGAGGTGTGTTAAGAAGAATTGCTGAGACAAAGCGTGCTCCAGGAAACGCGAGCCATAGATACATTGACATGAAAGCGAATGTACCTACCTCATTATCTTCAAATCGCACGAACGAAATGACGTAGCGGAATCAACTTGCAGGATTTGACTGCCTCGAAGTCCGTATCAGATCAACATGACGATTAGTGCAGCGATTGCCCTATGGTTTTTATGTAGCAGAGGAGACATAGACAATAAGATGCGATGCTTACTGATGCCAGAGACAACAAGTTGCCAGTATCTCATTCAGTGTCAACTCACATGTACGCGGGTAGTCGTGTCAACACACCACTGCCCGATAATGTGGAATGTCTTGTTTGTTCCTCTGATATGAACAACACATTTATTCACGTCCACTCAGGTTGAAGTAGGCTTTCTAGTAGCTTTCGAGAACGAAGCATGATGATAACAAGAAGTCCGGAAGGAGCACGCGTGGATGATGTCAACAGACGAAAGACGCGTTGGTGAATCGCAATACTGTGGCCGTAGAGCCTCTAACTGATGTGTTCGCGTCATACCTCCGATTTGCTATTGATAAGGTCTGAGACCAATGGAGATGCGAATGATGGCTGGCAGGCGGATGTGATGAGAGAGTGAAGTTGGATGAGAGCGACAAGACACGTGTTAGCGCGCGATCCGGCTTATCGATAACAGGCCGGGGAATTATCCAACTGTCCTCATTGCCCTCCACCAAACCACGACTTGCGCCAACCTGTCCTCTACCCACGCACATATCGCTACGGCCCCATAAACGTCCCACTCCAACATACATCAAGCACACATCCACCATGGAGTCACCGGACACTTTCACGCTCCTCCCTCTCGAGATGGACCCGCAAACCAGCACCATCACCGCATCCCAAAGCACCAGCAACGCCCTCCAGACCGAGCTCGACGCCCTGAACAACCTCCACAGAAACCTCCTGCATGTCGAAACTCCCACAGGCACACCGCCGCCACCCGTCCCCGTCAACCCCAAGCGCTCCGCCCAGATCAACAAACTGCGCGAGTCGGGCAACGCCGAGTTCAGAAAAGGAAAGCCCGAAGAGGCGGGCAAGCTCTACACCCTCGCAATCGACATGGCGCTCGCACGTCCGGCATGGGAGCCTTCAGGACTCGTCAGGGAAGAAGTCTCTGGACTGCTCAGCAACCGCGCACAAGCAAACATGGCACTCAAGAACTGGGCAGAGGGCGCGGTGGACGCAGAGGCTAGTGTGGAGATGAAGAAAGTGGGCAACGCCAAGGGCTGGTGGAGGCGGGGCAAGTGTCTGCTCGAGATGGGCAGACTGGACGAGGCAGAGCAGTGGGTCAAGCAAGGATTGGAGTTCGAGGCAACAGAGCAAGATCTCGTCAACTTGAGGGACGAGATTGAGAGGAAGCTGAGAGGCGAGGTTTAGGTTGTTCTCGCCAGCGATCCATTTGAGCACATGACATATGGAGGACTTCCGCCTCGTCACTTGTAGGATTTGGACTAGA
>Ga0265797_10010918_pt1 | contig 11478 bp, 6 predicted proteins | sample P2T30metagenome_FD_192433 | JGI IMG/M metagenome (GOLD analysis project Ga0265797, IMG submission 192433) | Plant litter microbial communities from East Loma Ridge, Irvine, California - P2 T30 | ecosystem: Environmental > Terrestrial > Plant litter > Unclassified | place: USA: California... | reverse complement strand
GCAATCTCCATCTGCTCGCGACTATGTGTGATAACAACAACCGTCATCCCCCTCCTCCCCTCGCCCCTCGAACTCGAACTCAAACTCAACAACAACCCCCTCAGCGTCTCCCTCACCACATTCGCAGCCTCCACATCCAGCGCCGACGTCGCCTCGTCCAGGATCAGAACCGAAGGCGCCCGCACCAGCGCGCGCGCGATCGCCAAGCGCTGCGCTTGCCCGCCCGAGAGGCCTAGACCCCCTTCGCCGAGGAGCGTGGCGTAGCCGGATGGCAGGCTGGCGACGAAGGAGTGGATGCCGGCTGCTGTGGCGGCGGCGGTTATGTTTTCGGCGGTGTTGAGGGGGGAGGAGGCGGGGAGGCCGTAGGCGATGTTTTCGGCTGCTGTGGCGGCGAAGATGGTGGGAATTTGGGGCACGGTGACGATGAGGGAGCGGAGGGAGGGGGTGGAGACTGTTTTGATGTCGCGGCCGGCGAGGGTGAGGTTGCCGCTGGGGTTGGTGTTGAGGGTGCTGCTGGTGGTGGTGTAGAGGTTTAGGAGGAGGTTGGCGATGGTTGATTTGCCGGAGCCGGAGCCGCCGACGATGGCGGTCGAGGTGCCGGGTTTGATGCACAGGTTGATGTCTTTGAGGGTGATGACGTCCGGGCGCGAGGGGTAGGAGAAGTTGAGGTTGTTGAAGACGATGTCTCCGATGGTGTTGATCTTGGTGTTGCCCTGGTGCTCATGGGAGTCATTTGGCAGCTGTGCGAGGCGCAGTAGCCGTGATGCGGTGTCTCTCGCTTGCCCGATCTGTGGAACGTACGAAAGGAGGGCGCTGACGTTGGTGATTGTGAAAACAAGCATGGAAGACACCTGGAGAATTCCCGGGACTGCTGCTGGGCCACTGGAACGTGCGAGTATTGTTCCGACGTAGAAAATCAGAGCGGTGCTGAAAGTGCCTGCAGATTCGGACAAGCCGTAGAAGAAACCGGACAAGATGGCGCGGATGAAACCGACTTTCAGCGCGTATTCGGTCGCCACGGTGTACTTCTTCAGAAAGTGCTCTTCCAGAGTCAACGCCATGACAGTGCGGATGTTGGTGAAGGTCTCGTTCATGATGGTGCTGGAAGCCTCCGCGGCATCCGTACTGATGGTCTCCCAACGCCCACTGACAACAGCGAATGCGTTGGTGACAAGATAGACATAAGGGCCAGCTGATAGGCAAATGAGCGTAAGCTTCCATTGAGCAACGAGGGACCATGCGATAGCAATGATGGCCATCAACGCGGCTGAGAAAATCATGCCGATGAACCGACCTAGAATGTTCTTCATTTCTTCGGCGTTACGATCAAGACCTTCCGTCATGCGCGAGACTGAGTTGATTTCTCTATCGAAGAATTCTCGAGGCTGGTCCAGAATTCGGGCCATGGCCTTCTCCCTTATGCTGTCTACCCAGCGTTGGCCCGCATACTCGAGCAAGTAGCGGAAGCAATACGTGGAGAGGCCATCGATGAACGCGATGCCAAGCATAGCCATGGCGTACATCAACGTTTTCTGCGAGCGACCTTCAGGGAAAGAGTAGGTGGCGAGAAGTTTGGAAAAGACGTAGGCAAAGCTTGGAGTAGCGGCTGCATGAACTGCCGCGCCCAAGAAGCCTGCTATCATGACCCACCGGTCAATCCAGGATAAGTTAGGCCAGATTGTGCGTAGGATTTCCTTGAAGGGCTGCTGTCTGACATTGTCCGCTGAGCTGCTTTCTTCCTTTTCGATCAGCCTGGCTTTCGATTCCGTAGCAGTGGAGGAAGTATCGTCTTGGACTGGCCTCCGGCGGCGCGGTCTTGCATTTCCGGGTGCCAGTCTCGCATTTGCAGCTTCTTTGCCAGTCCTGTCAATGAGGTTCTCGAGAATCACAGACATGCGTGGCTGTGTGGGTGTGTAGTCGCTTGATGGTGAGGTTGTCGGAATGGAGCCACTTCTTCCAGGCACAGTCGGCTCCCATCTCGTGATGAGGGCAGGCAGAGTAGGAGGGTTCACCGCCATGCGAAGAAAGGGAGAAGCAAAAGCGGACGTTGGCCCAGTGTCTCCAGCGGCTCGCATACCAGCTACAGGTCCACCTTCGGCGAAAATCTTCGGCATCATCGAAGATCGCTTGGCCTCCAGGGCGGTCAATTGTGCCTCGAAAGGATCAACTGTGGGGCTGTCATGGGACATGACTGAATCAAAGTCGATAGATGAGCCGCGAGTGTACATCGATTCGAAGGTCGTGAACTTTTCCATGTCCGGCGGTGAGTCCGTCGCACGCTGATCAGGAGGGAGAAAGGCTTGGAACGGGGAGCCTTTCATTTGCTCCATGTGCTTTCGGAATCCTTCTTGAACCATCCTTCCTTGTTCCAGTACGAACACATAGTCATCCGCAAGAATCTGGGAAATGTCGTGCGTGATGATGATGGTTGTCTTGCCCTGTCGCCAACGACGGATGGCATCCATCATCAGTGCTCGACTAATATGATCCAGAGCGCTTGTCGATTCATCCAGTATCAAGATCGGCGTGTTCCGTAACCTTGCTCTCGCCAGAGCCATACGCTGACGCTGACCGCCAGACATGTCACCACCTTTGTAGCCTACCATGGTATCAAGACCTTCGGGCATGTCTGTGATCATCAATTGTAACAGTGCGAACTCGATGGCTTCCATCACCTCGTCTTTCGTGACACTTTCCGAGTCGTGGCGGCCGAAAGCAATATTGTTGAAGACGGTGTCGTTGAATAGCAAGCTCGTCTGTTCCACCAATGTTGTATTGCTGCGAACCCAGCCAACGTCTAGGTCGTCTAGCGGAACACCGTCCACATCGATGGACCCCTGCGGCGATGAGTAGAAGCGCAGGAGCAGCTGGCTGAGTGTACTTTTGCCCGACCCGCTCTTGCCGATCAGGTATGTGATTTCCCCTGAAGGGATAGACATGCTGATGTCGTTCAACGCCATCCGGTCTGGCCGAGTGGGGTACGCAAACGACAGGTTCCTCACATCGATGTCGCCTTTGCACTGTGCAGGGCTCAACAAGTGTCCCGACCTCTTCTTCACAGTAGCGCCTCCTTGAACTTCCGCCATCACTATACGTAGCGTCGAACCTGCAGCCCTGCCTTTTTCCAGAACAATCATGTTCGGTAGTATACCCTGAACAGCCAGGAAAGCAGAAGTGGCTGACAGAAAGCAGGTCATCACTTCGGCGGTCATTTTCTTCTGCCTGTCGATCAATATGCCACCATAGAAGAACCCCTGTACAAAGATCGTGGAGCCCAAGAAGACAAGCAAACCCATTTGTATGGCGTGGACGTTTGCGACGCGGAAGTACCATGTAGCCGCCTCTTTCACCTTCTTGATGTATTTACCGAGCTCAATCTCTTGACCGTTGAAACACTTTACGGTCTCGATGGCGGAGAATGCGCTGGTCAGATATTTTTGAGCCTCGGTGAGCTTGCTTTGCTGATTGGTAAGGGAATTCTGCATCGGTCGCCCAATCCAAATGACCGCGCCCATGATGAGCGGCACGCTAGAAATCGTCACCAGGGTCAAGTCCCAGGAGAAGTAGAATGCTTGGGCCATTGAGAGTACGAGCGTCGATACCAATTGAAATAACCCTCCGAGCGGCTGAGAGGTGGCGAGCTGTAACTCTCTGATCTGCGCCTGAAGACGAGGGAGCAACGCGCCTATGCCATGCTTGCGCAAATCGTACCACTCGATATCCTTTTCCAGCAAGCCATGAAACAGACGGTCCCTCGCACTCTTTGCCTGAAGCTCGCCAAATGTCATCCAACAAGAGAACTCGCCGGCGTTGACCAACCACGTGGCAGCTCCCAGACCGACCAAGTAGAGCACGTATTTCCGATCTTCCTTGTATAACTCTTCACCAGTAAGCTGGCCAGCTCCAAGCAGAGACAAGCTTTCGAAAAACTTGCCCTGGATCCATGCGTTGATTGGCGGTATAGCTCCTGCTATGACTGAGAAGAGGATGCCAGTGATCAAGGTGGGCAGATTCGACTTCGTTGTAAAGAAGAACAGCGACCGCCATGGTGCTTTGACTGTATCCTCAGAGGTTGTGGCATCGCTCACGGCTTCTGATAGTTTTGCCGAATTCGTATTGCTGATTCCAGAGAAGGGTCGTTTGCTTCGCCGGCGATTCTGCTCTACGGCAGGCGGCATTGGGGATGTGCTGAGATTGCCATGTATCGGTGCTGCGATGATGAGATATTCCGCGCGACTGGTGGTGAGAGGTGTAGACAGACGATTTAGCGATCTTCATTCGATTGGCTTAGCGAGACGGAGCTGCAATTGCATTGTTTGCGGTAAATGCCGCGTTGGTGACGCAAAAGTTGTGGCGTTGCGTTAGTATTGTTCTCTGCCCAAGCACATATTTCAAGACCTCAACCACCAAACACTTGCGAGCCAACCCTTGTGAAATAAACTTAGCTTTCGATACTCTTTGCCTATGTGTCCTCCCACAGTCATCATAACCCGCGACACCATTAAGTTGATCGTTGGGTGAGTTCCATCTGTACATCCATGTCACACGTCCGTCCTGGAGGCATCCCTCCTTGTGGGTATATCCTGGCTCCGGAACAGACGAGCCTTTGACTGATATTCCTCGCAGGACACTGTCGCATTCGAGTCGAGGTGGTCGTTGCTTCGTCGACGATTCATGTGCCTACACGCTCAAACGACTCACGCTGAGCCCTCTTTCTGCGCCTTCTCGTAAATCCAGTCATTCAGACCAGCGCGGTTCCTATATTCTGGTTAGCAGGAGCTCTATGCGGGAAGAGCAACAAGTCCAAAAACATACCTCGCAATCTCGATAGCGTAGAATTGCATGCGGACGGCTAAGAGAATAAAAAGTCAGTGCCTCGCAGCAGCAACATGTATCCTCACATCTCAACCCACCAAAGATCGTCTCCTCCTGTGAGTACTCCTCTGCTGGGCTCGAGCGGAGCATGGTGCCAAAGTTGTAGTCGTCGATCTTGTTCTCGTAGGTGTTGATGAAGCTACGCCATCTCTCCTTGCCGGCCTTGCTCTTCATTTCATCCTCGTTGATCCTGGCCTTGAGGTCGTAGTCGGGGAATTCCTTGAGGAAATGCTCGTTGATCTCGTCGTCGATCTTGGTCAGGCGCAGCTTGGAGCCAGGGACCTTCTCGAGGATTGACCAGTAGGTAGTCATGTGCTGGACGACTGCAAGCGATATGTTAGACCGCGACTCGGTCGCATTGTTGGGTTGGAGGACTCGCCTTTGACAGCGAACTGCTTCTCGATGTCCTCGAAGTTGTCGGCGTTCTCGCCGTTGATTACGCGGCCATCGGGCGTTTGGACAGACATTTTGATGCGACGTGAGGTTGTTATATGGGTTCGTGTTCAGGCTATACCGAGTAACTCGTGGGCAGTGTCACGATATTTCAGATGCGGGCTGCTTTCTTCAAATGACGCACGCCGACGGATCAAATTCCGCGCCATCTAAGGTTCTCTTCGTGCTTGCCTTGCACACACAACTACACAAGTTCACTTACATCTAGCATCCTTTGCCTGCGTGTAAATGAAATGCATACCCGGTCGAGGGCCTACAGCTCGACAGGTCATCCTCCTCCCCACTCACTAAGCGTTGAAGACGCCCACGATGCGCCTGGATCAACACACTACGAGTTCTGAAGACGGCTACCCTCACATATCTGGCCTTACGACATATTTACTCCCTACAACAAGTGGCTCACTCGTGCAACCGGATCTCTAACCTCTCACTATGTTCTCAGCTCCCTGGACGATCAACGACTGGCCTGAATACTGTACATCCAGTGTGATCGTCTCCCCGCCCTCGCAGTAGAGCTCAAATTGCAGCCACCCACATCATATTTTTCGGCGTGGCTGGCCTGCAGTCACATGTACCTGGACTACAGTCGGCAGGGTAGTGTATTGTTCTGCGCGCGTGTTGTGGTCGCCAACAGTACACGCTGTCCATGCTCCGATTCGACTGCCTCCATCCGAGCCCGATCAACTCTTCCTCTTGACAGTTCTGAAGATATCTTTCGAGCCAACTCTTTGAAGAAGCACCGTGTGGTAACTCCACAGCGGGCTGGTTCCCATCGGGAGCCTCAAGCAGATCTTGGAAAGTCGACCATCATCGAGTGTGCTAGGTGGTACGACGCCGAGAGACCGACCATGTCCGCAACCTGCCTTTTTCTCGGGCGGCTGCCGAGAGTCCATCTGTCCAAGACAGAACTCGCAACTGTTGTGTTTGTTCGTCAAGTCAGCGTCTCTAGAAGCCACATTCGCTGCTGTGTTCAAGATGCCCTTCCCGGTCCCTCGACACCCTCAAGACGTGGTCTTCGTCCCATCGTGGTTCGGCTTTGCTCGGTCTCATCGCACTAGCGAAGAGCGAGGTCCGAAATCTGGCGAAGCCTGTGTGACATTGGTTGCGAGCGTCGCATGTTTGACGGTCTTTGCGAGCTAGGCGAAGATTTCTGAGAAATGCTCGCAAGAGGCCTTTCGGGTTCTCTCGGATCGCGGTCACAACCTCGTGATCCATCCAGGCTGAACTCGTTGAGAGCGTTGGCAAGTCATCCCTCGTCTGCAGCACATTGAGGTTTCACTGGGTAATGTCGCCGCAAATTCGTGTTAGACAAGTCACCACGATAGCAGTGGCAAGTCGGTGAGTGTTTAGCCGCGTGACTTTCAAGAAGGAATGAACGGTGTGATCTCCTGCCGCCGTGGCTTGGAGTCAGATCCAGTTTCCTGCCCGTGTTTGCCCCCGCATGGTTTCCGCGTCTACACACGATTCAAGTTTCGGCGGGTCAAACGTATATAACAGAGTGATATAGGTCCGAATTTGGGGAAGCGGACAGTCTCTCCTTGGCTAACCCGGCTCCACGCTCTCCCTTAGTGGGTCTATAAGGCTATCGGATCGACATCCTAATCAACGCGTCGGTGTGTCTCGACCTCGTCGGCACAACATCTCCACAGAAATTGTCTCTCAACACCCGGGAACGACTGGTCTGGTCATCGTGGGGAAGTGTTGCAGACCGACATGTGTGGCGTGAGTACAGACGATGATTACGCTGCGACACATGCAGGATTGCAGGTTGTTTTTGTTGTTGTTGCTGGACTTTCGCACATCCAATATGATCTCCTGTCAGGATCACACGCTGGCTTCTCACTCCGACATACGCATGGATGGATTATTTGAGATCTAATGGGCGATCTTCAATCCACAGTATGTCCCAAGCACGCCGCTGATCGAATGTTCTACAGGACCCTCGTCGACAATGTGGAGTGTCGGGGGGCTCGGAAAGGGATGCCCACGTGGCTCCGTGTCTGTGGTCCAACTCTTTCTGGCTTGACCGTCCTTCCTAGTTGCATCTCACTTCGTTGGCATATTGCCCCGCGGAAGCTCCTCGAGCCGTGCGCGTGTGCAATGTCTCAGTCACAGACAAGTCGAACCTTGCCCTGGGTCTGTCTAAGATATTCGAATTGCAATCACTGTGGATGAACACACCGCATGTCGAAGGAAGTCGCTGCTGGCTGAATTTACTCCAACTGGGATGAGAGGCTTGGACTATTTGCAAGACTTGAGTTGTATCTACACGGCCTCATGGACCTGCAGGGTGGCCTGCAACACCTCTTTGCAGATCAACAAGCTCAATGTGTGCATCCTTAGCCTGTAAGTTGTGCGCCAAGACCTTCACCGTTGTACAACATGGAAACTAGAGACAGGGACGCTGCATGTGGATTGAGATCGCCATATACACAGCTATAACGCGCTTGCGCGGTATAGGCGGCCAAACGGCGGTGGCACACCGACTACACCAAAGTTCCAACACATCAGCAAACAAACGACCAGGGAGGCCGCCTCGAGAATGGTATAAGAGAGGGCATCTCGACCTGCCCAAAGCAAACTTCTCCTCATCATCCAACAATCACTTCACTTCCAACACAATCAACCACATTCGCTTCTTCAACCCTTTTTACCAAACCAACCCAATCAACCAAAATGGCCTTCTTCAAGTCTCTCCTCATCGCCTCCGTGGCCGCTGTTGCCTTCGCCGCCCCCCAGGGTGCCTCTGAGGGTAACACCAAGGTCTCTGCCAGCAAGCAGTCCTCCGACGCCATGTGCGGCAACGGCCAGAAGCTCGCCTGCTGCAACAGCGGCGAGGACCTCATCGGCGCCAACTGCCTGAGCGTCCCCGTCCGTACGTTCCACTCCTCCTCTCCCATCCACCAAAATAATCCAACCAAACTAACACTGCAACCTCACAGTCGCCATCCCCATCCAGCAAGCCTGCGGCTCCAACGTCGCCGCCTGCTGCCAGACCGGCGACGCCTCCGGCAACCTCATCAACCTCGAGCTCAACTGCCTCGCCATCCCCCTCTAAGCGCCTCACCCAGCAACAGCTCGACACCCTCGGTCTCCAGCAACAGCCATCTTGAAGCCTCCCCGGGAGAATCCATTCGGCTATTTTTTGGGAATTGGAAAATTTTTAGTGGCCTCTGTCCTTTCGTTCTGACTTCAGCTTCGGGCATGTCCGGTTTGATTAATGATGGGAAAAGGGTTGAAATATAGATACCTCTTTTGCATCGGTTTATTAGATATTTGACGCAATCTATCTGTTCGCATCTTTTTGCGGCAATTGCAAAATATTCGTGGGCTTCGCTCTCTCTCTCTCTCCCTCTTCCTCTCTCTCCCTCTTCCTCTCACACGCGCTCTTTATCGTATCTGCTTGTCGAATCATTTGTGACTCCTTTCGAATTTCCAATTTCTCGATGAGCCTGCCCCATCGAGAGAAGGGCTGCCACTCCTACCAACCTACCTACCTACCCGATCCCAAAAACCGAACTATCCTAATTCCCATTGTTCCCTTGTCGTCTAAATCGTACATTATCATTCTCTACATGTACCAGCGCAGACCCAGTGTCACCCTTGCCATTGACATCATTCAACAAGGACCCTACAAAGCGACCGGTCAAAAGGTAGGTCGGTAGGTAGGTAGCTGTAGCAGATGAAAAAGAGAGAGAGGGCAGGAGTAAGGTAATTAGGTTATCTACAAATTCGTATTTTCCTATTTACGTACATGGCAAAAAAACAAGAAGAGCCACCTTGCATCTTATCTTCCTTCTTGCCGTTCTTTCTATCTCAAAAATCGGAAATTGTACATGTAGGTGGTGGCAAATGCAAAGGACAGAGGGTACGAGTAGGTTAAAGGTTTCTACAAGTTGGTTTCTCGTGTCATTTATATACATCCATTGATTGTATCGCCAAAGAAATGAATAAAAAGAAATAAAGATGATGGACGACGCTCTTGCAAGAATGGTATAGAACAGGGAATGAAGGAATAAACTAAAGAAAGAATCGCAAAGATCAAAAGAAGAGAAAGAATTGTCATCATCATCATCGTCAAATCAACCCTTCCACCCGGTCCCAGCCTCTTTCTCAGCAATAACAGGCCCATCGCCCTGTAATTCATGCGGTCTCGGCTGATTCTGATACTGATTCTGATACTGCTGTGCCTGACCACCCGCATCCAACTCCATCTTCTCCCTCCCATCAACCGGCAACTCCGTCAGAGCCGTTGCTTCGACTTCGTGTGCGGATTTCTGATACTGGTGCTGATGCTGGTGTTGCTGGTTATAGCGAGAGTCGAAAATTCCACCACCACCACCAGCGCCAGTTTCGAGTTCCTGCGAGCGCGGCGAGTCTTGGTATTCTTGAATTGAGGCGCCGTCGGTGGAGGTGAGGCGCTCTTTGGGGGCGTTGTTGTTGTTGTTGTTGTTGTTGGCGCTGGCGTTTTTGCGTCGGCGGAGGAAGAACCAGATTAGGGCGCCGATGAGGGCGAGGCCGGCTAGGGCGCCTATTACTATTCCGGCGATGGCGCCGCCTGAAGGGGAGGTGGAGGAGGAGGAGGAGTCTGAGTTGTTGGTTGCGGCAGTGTTGGAGTCGGCGTCGCTTGTGTTGGAGTCGGAGGATGACGAGGAAGAAGAAGAAGATGATGATGACGAGTCTGAGCCGAGGCCTTTGAGCGTCTCCTCCCACGTGGAATCCCATTTTGCCGCGACAGTTGCGGCTCCAACTGTAGTGTCAGAGTCGAAGGGGATCGCTTGAACGTTGGCTTCGTGGTAATCGGGGCCAGGGGCTTGCGCGAGGACTGTAGTGTTCATTTGCCAGTGTTGGCTCAGGAAAGCGGCTTGGAGGAAGGCGTTGCCGAGCGTGTAGCTGGCGGTACGGATGTCATCCCAAGGACTGCAGGGGAAGTATTGAGTTGGGGTGCTCGCGAGTGGAAGGTCGAGGGTGAGGTTGAGGAGTGCGAATGGCACGTTGATGTGGGCTTTGGTTTTGGTGTCGTCGGTGAAGAGGAAGGAGAGGTAGTGTGGCGACGTGACGATGTCTTCGTAAGAGGAGTCCTCGGTGTCCCACAGGTAGAGGTTGTAGTCTGCACTGTACTCGACGGGTAGGTATTCTGCGATCGCATCGCAAGTTTCCCTTGGAAGGTAGAGATAAGGCAATCCTGGTCTTGGAGAAACTTGGACGTAATCGCCAAAGTCTTTTCCAGTTTTCAGAAGTCCTGATGTGAACGTGAAGGGCGCCTTGGTCTTGAAAGCCGAGTCGCCTCGGGAGACGTTCAAGGCGATGTCAGTCAAGCGGAAGACATTGTCGTTTCCGGCTATGATTGCATCTGACAGGATACGCGACTTGTCGTAGCCTCCGAGCACCAAACTGCCTTCTACAAACGGTTCAGCGGAACCTATATGCAAGCCATACGACATTGAAGGTATATAACCGTTGTCATAGGCGGTTTGTAATGTGGTGTTTGCGACGATGGTCTCGTCCTGTGAGTTTCCGTATGTGAGATTGTTGCTCGAGCCATCCAAGGAAAACTAAAAAAGTCAGCGACTGCATACGAACAGATGGGGATGCTTTCTACGCGCCATGTAGACTCACCAGCCCAAAACTCTTGGTATATTGCTTTGTCCCAAGGTTCACAGTCCAGTCCTTGCTCAGAGCCATGCCCTGGAAATCCAACTCGGCCGGATGATTTAAACTGCCATCAGGATGCAAAACGACCTGATCAGCGAAAAAGTTCCCAGCGCCAGTAAGATTGAGAAGAGCTGTGTATTCAGCGTCCCATTCGGAAGGCGGCATCAAGTAGCTTTCCGAGTCCTTGCCATCCGCCTCGACCCAAGCATCGTATGAGTGCCACGTGAGATCGTCTGGCTGTGGACAAGTAGATCCCAGCATACTACACCCGGCGCTGGCATTGATCATCAACGAGCTTTTGGCGACCGAAGGCTGGACGGCCATGAACTGGGAGTTTTCTGGGTCTTGCAGGACAAAGTAGTTCCAAGGGCCTGGCAAAGTGGCGTCAGCATGCTGCAGGAGTGGTTACACGGCGTCTCAGAGCAGGGGAAGAAACATACCATCGGGACCGACAGAACTCCATTTAAAATTGATTTCGAAGGCCGAAGCATCGTT
>Ga0265797_10010917_pt1 | contig 11479 bp, 7 predicted proteins | sample P2T30metagenome_FD_192433 | JGI IMG/M metagenome (GOLD analysis project Ga0265797, IMG submission 192433) | Plant litter microbial communities from East Loma Ridge, Irvine, California - P2 T30 | ecosystem: Environmental > Terrestrial > Plant litter > Unclassified | place: USA: California... | reverse complement strand
ATCTCGATCTCAATCAAACGATCATTCAAATGTACATTTTGTGCATTCTCGTCCAGAGAAAGCTGCCAATGACGCCTTGAGCGCAGGGGACCCAAACAGTCGAGTCTCTTGTCGATTCATATTTTTCACCATGTTAGATTACACATCAGGTCTATTGATGTTGTTTGATATGATGAGTTAATGATACGAGATCTTAGTGACGCGCTACGACTTCCTAGTCTGAAAGACAAAGTAAAGTGCAATCAAGAGCGCAATGCCATCGAGCCCGATGGCGAAATACCAAGCCCCTCTGTAGCCCGAAATCACGTCACCACCACTAGCAGGAGTGACGTTCCTCACAATCGTACCTGCGATGCCGAGCGACAAAGAAATGCTATAGTTGACGGTGGTGTTGATCAACGACGACGCGATGCCCTGGTCGTGTTTCGGCGTGTTATTGCTCAGGATAATAGTGCCGCTGGGGAAGCTCATGTCCATCCCCCAGGGCATGATGATGATAGAGACGAAGGTCTGTGCCCAGTAGATTTGGCCCACGGGCGCGGTCGCGATCAGGATCTGGCCGACGAGGAAAAAGATCGTTGCTAGTAGCAGCACGTAGGAGACCTTAGTGTGCGATAGCAGGAAACCGGTGGCCACGGCGGCGAGCAAGCCGGATATGGCGACAGGTGAGTTTTGCGCGCAGGCGGCGAGAGTAGAGTAGCCGCGCACGACTTCGATCAGGCGCCACAGATAGTAGACCCAGATGCCGAAGCTGCCCCAGCCAGCGGCGATCACGCCCAAGGCAAGAGCTGCTTCGCCTTTGAATCCGTTGAGGGGCACAAGCGGATTCTTGGAGAAGCGCATCTCAACGACGACGAATGCAGCGAGGAATAGGATGCCGACGATGAGTAGGACATAGGTGTAAACCGTTGCCCACCCGACAACCGCGGCCTGGTTCCAGGCGAAGTTGAAAAGGATCAAACCGGACACGCCAGTGATGCAACCGAGGAAGTCAAACTCCGACAACGAGACCGGGTGTAGCTCGTCCTTGGGGATGACGATTAGCGCGGCGAAAATCATCACAACGCAAACGATCGCAAGTGTGAAGAAGGCCCACGGCCACCAGGCAAGCTGTGCGAATATTGCCGAGAAAACTGCACCGGCGACCCAACCCGTGGGCGCAGCCGCACCGAAGAGCGCGAATATCATGTTTTTCTTCGGGCTTGCTCCATAAAGACGACCGACGATGGCCAGGGCGTTTGGAACAAGCAACGAACAGCCGATTCCCTGGAAGCCGCGGGCTACGCTGAAGAGAATGTCGCCGCTGTATACCGCCACTCCAGCGATGACAGACCACACAGCGTACCACGCAAAGCCGATCATGTAAAGGTTGCGATGGCCGTACATGTCGCCCAGTCGGCCTGCAGGCAGGATGAAGGTTCCAAGGGTTAGACTGAACGCGGCCGGATACCAACTCAATTCGCCTTCTTCGGTCACGTTGAAGCTGCGACCGATGATACTTAGCGGAGCGATCGTCTGAGCCAGCCCGGCCAGGGAGAGGAACTGAGCCATGCATATTACGAAAATGAATAGCACTTCTCGAGCAGGCGACAGGCCGATTTCTTGAGTATCGGCTGCGACATCTGGTTCCTGCACCTCCGAGGGCTTTGCAGCAGGCGAGTTGGTGTCTTGGGAATTGAAGCTTGGAGCGTCAAGGGATCCTGATTCCTTGTCTTGTATGGAAGCCATGGTTGGACGTTGCGAGCAGTCCTGTGTGCGGTGTTGCCCAGGGTGGAACGGCGAAATGGTAGGGTGGTCTTACGTGGCAAACCGGAGTCATTGGTATGTGAGGAGAAAGTTTTTAGGTATACCATTGCGCCGAGGCCTGACATCAGATGGCAACCATGAGAGCAACAGATGATAACGGCGATGGGCGTTGTTCACAGCGACGATCCATGATGCAGCCAATGCGCGCTGTTGCCGGACTGCGGTGGCCGCCTGATCGCCCTTTGGGGAGGCAGCCAACGTTGATTCTTTCCAATGATTTCCGGATCTCCCAAGCTGCACCACAAATGGAATGCGCAGAACATGCGACATCGCCGTGGTGATGTCCTGAAAAGGATAGCACATGTACCGCATGTGGGTTATGATGTACAACGGCGCGCGATCATGATGAAAGTGTATACCGTGCATCGTGAAAATGTCGGTGTCATGGCCACTGAGTGAACCGATGCGTGGCATCCGCCACGCACCCTCCGCGTTATGACCACATGGTTCTTTGCGTTGCGGTCGCGCGTTGACATTGTCCCCTATGTTGAGTTGGTCGTCGCAGACGTTTCATACCATTTCCCAGCCCGTTGGGACTGCGCGCCTTCGGACCGCGCCGAGCGCGAAGATCATCCGAGCCGTCACGGCAGTGCGGCAGTATTGCCCACACCGACGTCGTCAGCACTTTGCTTTTGCTTGCAACATGGCCTCTGCTGTTGACTGACCGCAGGTGTTCCCATCTGATCTCCAACGAAAGAGCAAAAAGAGCCACCGACGATTGCGCAAGTCCCAATACCATTGTCGGGCCACCCTTGATCTTACCGGTACAGTGCAGGACGCCTGGATGGCGCTTGTTAGTCAAGACGAAAGACACCTTCTAGACGCCGATCTGTCCAAGCTTTCTGACGAATAAGGGACTAAACTACGCGACTATCTTTTCGGCTTGCAAAATTGAGTTGCGCTCAACATCATTGATGATCTAACTACATGTCCCGAGGTGGTTACGGGCATGTCTGTCGTTCTGAATTTACTTCTCGTTGAAAGCATCGCAGACCTTAGTCACGCTGAAGCGTAACTGGACATGGATGCTCGCTTTGCCCAATTACGACCGTCTGCGTCGCGGGCAATAGCCAACAAGCCCAGCTAGCTCTTCTTGAAGCCATTATTCGGCCTTCTCCCTATCAGTGACGTCTTCAAGTTTCTGACGATCAGCACACAGCGCTTCGCAAGACCATCCAGCCCATCGTGCGCACGTTGAATCATGTTTTACATCAGCCTCGGTGGTCTGTTCTGCCGCGCCACATTCGTATATGGCTCCCCTCCGTCAGCATGCGCTGATACGATGGACGAACCATCCACGACGTAACAGTGTCCCGCCCCCGTCAGCCTGTCTGACGTTTTGCTTACTTCAGACGTCCTGTCTCCATGCTCTGCAAGGTAGTATTGCCCTTGATCCGATAATCACTACTTACGACACAGTTCGCCATGACTTGCGGCGAGCGAACGATCCCCGGTACAATCGATGCCATTGCATCGAGCACACCAGATAAGATTTGGGCTCGATATCCCGCAACTCCAGACGATTTCGAAACGGGGGTCTTGCAAGATGTAACGTTCGCATCTCTCGCCAATGCTATCAACCACTTGGCATGGCTTCTTGATGCATCTTTCCCTCAAAGAGAGCCTTTAGACACTCTGGCGTACAATGGCCCTTCGGATATCCGATACTACATCATTGCATGCGCAGCTTGCAAATGCTCCATGAAGGTAAGAAATGCATTCTCGCAGTCGTGAAATCCGAAATCGCATCGAGCTCATCACATTACAGACACTGTTTTCATCGCCAAGAAACAATTTGGACGCTCATTTATCCCTGATCGACGACAACAAGTGCGCAGCATTGCTTCGACCTCGGGATTACTCTTACGACAACAACGTGGAGGAGGTCCTGCGTATACGGAAGCTGCCCACTATCGAAGTCCCACCTTTACTGGAGCTTTTCGCAGAATCGCCTTCATTCCCTTGGAAAGACGATTTTACCAGCCTGGCCAACACGCCGTTCATCACGCTTCACACATCCGGCTCGACAGGACTGCCTAAAAGTGTCAACATCACTCATGGCTTGATAGCCACAATCGACGCCCAACAACTTCTACCAGAAGTCAACGGACGATCTGTCAGCGCTGTTGAGTGGGCAGGCCGATCTGTTTATACGGCACTTCCACCATTCCACTCTGCTGGATTCAACTTCTTCAGCTATTCTGTATTCCAGGGAACTCAGCTGGTCCTTGGACCTTCGAACCAACCGCCTTCTCTCAGCGTGGTGGAGCAGATTTTGGACCTTGACGTCGCATCCGCTGCAGTGATGGCACCTTCTCTTTTAAACGATGTAGCCGCAGATCACGCGGTTTTAGAGAAGGTATCTAGGTGGAGCAGTGTGACCTTTGGTGGTGGGCCTCTTCCTCAGCACGCTGGCGATACACTGTGGGATCAGACCAGAGTGCTTCAAATCCTTGGTTCTACGGAGACATTCAACGTCCCGGAACTGATACCCACGTCGAAAGACGAGTGGTCATATCACAATTTCCACCCGGCTTTAGGTATCAAATTCAACCCACACGATGACGACCTACACGAGCTGGCTTTCGTTCGTGATCCGGCCGCATGCAAACACCAAGGTGCTTTCTGGACTTTCCCAGAATTGGAAGAGTATCCGATGAAGGACATATATCAACAACACCCCTCCAAGCCTGGTACCTGGATGTACAAGGGTCGCATTGATGACACCATCGTTCTTGCTAACGGAGAGAAATTTACCCCCAACACAGCGGAGTCGGTAATGTCGCAAAATCCGTACGTCAAAGCAGCCATGGTTGTTGGCAGTGGGTACACTCAGCCGGCTCTGCTCATAGAGCCCATCGAACGCCCACCAGATGAAGCTTCTTTCGCGGACTGGCATGCTTCCATCATGCAGACGGCAGAGGTTGCGAATTCCACTTTGCCAGCGCATGCACAAATACACCAGTCGCACACCAAACTTCTGGACGCGCCAAACAGTTTCTTGCGATCCTCCAAAGGAGAACCACAACGACTTCCAACGACGAAGAGTTTGAGCCACGTGATCGAGGACATCATGAACAGCGCACATTGTGACGGCGATGGCGACGTCCAAGATCTGGATTTCACCAGCGAGTCAGGTCTGACGGAATCTATCACGTCTGTCTTATCCAGCCAAGCGTTCGTTTCGCGACCTGTGCAACAAGACGCGGACATCTTCCAATGCGGCTTTGACTCGCTCAAAGTCATGAAGTTTTTGAGGCACATCAGAGCAAGCCTGAAAAGGCAAGACCTACACCTCTCTGCAGACCTCACGCCTAAAGTCATCTACCAAAATCCGTCTCCAGAATCGTTAAGCCGCAGCTTGCTAGGGGTTTTCGACACCGCAACGGACAAACCGACCGAGTCGGATCGGTCGGGTGACGATCTGGCTCAGCTGCGAGAAAAATACTCTTCGCGAATTCGCGAGCTAAGCGGTGACGCTGGCGCAGGCTTCACAGTTCTACTAACCGGCTCCACAGGATCATTAGGATCATACCTGCTGGACAAAATGACGCGCAATCCCCGCATAGACCGAGTAATCTGCTTGAATCGTCCCGGCAGTGACGCCAACCGTCAATATGGGATTCAATCTTCCCGCGGACTGCACACCGACTTCGCAAGGATCGAGTTTCTCGAAACCGACCTGTCTCAAGAAGATTTCGGGCTGAATAGTGAGACATACGCCTCTCTGAAGGACCGCGCAACCCACATCGTGCACAACGCATGGCCGGTGAACTTCAACCTACCGCTCTCGTCATTCGAACCACAACTGGAAGCCTGCTGTCAATTGCTGGCCCTTGCTCGTGCAGCCCGGAACTTCAAAGAATTTATGTTCCTTTCAAGTGTTGGAGTTGCAAACGACTGGTCTAATCATTTCGATGAAGATGTCCCTGAGCAGCCGATTGAGAACATCTCAGTAGCGGAAGGCATGGGCTACGCGCAATCCAAGCTACTGGCCGAGCTGATTCTCCGACAGGGAGCGCAGGAACTGGACGTACCCGTTACTGTTTGCCGTCTTGGTCAGATCGCGGGCCCCGTCGAGTCGGAGCAGGGCAGTTGGAGCCAGAACGAGTGGTTCCCCAGCCTGATGCTGAGCTGCAAAGCGCTCGGCAAAATGCCCCAGACCCTGGGCGCCATGGAGTGCATGGACTGGATTCCTGTGGATCGCTTGGCAGACATGCTGGCCGAGGTTATATCGCCTGATGCTCACGGAGACGAACGGGGACCACAGAAAGAAGCGAGATATCTCCATTTCGTCAACCCACAGAAGCCTCGCTGGAGCGACATTGCGAGCTCAGTGGCCGCCTCGATAGACCGCAATATCGAGATTGTCACTTTCGATCAATGGGTCAGCTGTCTCGCTGCTGTGGTCGAGAAAGACGAGGGGGCTGCGGCTGTGGATATCCCGGCGCTCAAGCTCGTCGACTTTTACCAGCATATCGGCGACGAACGGACAACGCGCCCTGTCTTTTCGACGGATATCGCACAAGAGAATAGTGTGTCTCTGAAAAGTCTCCCGGGGGTGTCTCTGCAATGGATTCAGCACTGGTTGCGGCAGTGGGGCCAATTGGCAGAGTATGACAGCATGCTTCCTCGTCATTTGAAGCTCTAGAACATGCCGTCTGGCCATCGAAGCCCCGGGAGTAGCATCGGACATGTCAAGCGTTGTTGCCAATGCAAAGGACAAGACGCACCGAGGTTCGCCGTCGCTCCCGAGCTAATCGCCGCTTGGAAGCTGCACACGATGATCGAAACGCACATGATGCTGTGCTCGTCAGCTTTGGAGATTATTGCCACCACAGCTGACGAACTGTGACCTCGAGACGCTACTGTGGAGTTCGACAATTGGCAAGCTGCATTCTCACCGCTAGTTTGCGTTAACTAGATCAGGCGTATATGAGGCTCTCATATGAATGCTATGCGCCAAAGTATAAAATGTCCCCGCGCATCAACTGGTCCACTATATCAAATACGACATCTACAAGGTTTTTGCATTTTTCTAGGCAGTACTTAAGCCTTGACAAACCCATTCCCAACTTCGAATCGCCGATTCAGTACAAGTCCCCAGGCCCATCAGTCCATCCTTCAGGTCGAAACAACACAGCTCTCTTCTGCCCGCTGCGTCTCCGACCGCCACCAAGCTATATTTCGAAGATGGCCAAAATCAAGGGCCAGATCAAATGGTTCAACGAAAGCAAAGGCTTTGGTTTCATATCGCCTGCAGACGGTAGCAAAGACGTATTCGTGCACTTCAGCGCCATACAAGTAAGCTACGGTCCAACACGAAGACAAGGTACCGTGGTACCTTGCAGAGCACGAGCTGATTCGAGGGCGTCAAGGGTAACGGCTTTAAGACCTTGGCCGAAGGCCAGATTGTAGAATTCGAGATCAACAATGGCGAGAAGGGCCCTTCGGCGGTGAACGTTACTCCCATCTAAGGGGGTTTGCGGTCCAGTGCTACGACTGCATTGGGAAAAAGCTGTCGTCTTCCTGGCTGACGTTTCATGAGAGCACGGTGGGGGGTTCGTTTTCGAGGAACCTTCCGGCGGCGTTCCAGATAAGGGGTCCAGTAGCGATTACTACAATAGGGCAGCGCTCTCGGTTGGAAATGCAAGGGTTTGCTGCATCGGGTCGGGTAATATAGTGCACGAATGCATATTTGGCGTGCTCGTAAACGCTGACATTCAACCGATTGATCATGCAATCTCCACCTGGTGAATTTACTGACAACCTCGGCGATCCCATTCCAGACAGAACTGCGGCCCAAGCTGGATACTATAGAAAGTTGTTCAGATCGCACAGCTCGTGCACGACGTCGGCGATCATGGCCTGGAGTTGTAAGCCCAATTACGCCACCAGCATCTTGCAGTACTGTAGCGCATCACATCATGCGCTGCAACAGCACAACAGCCATCCCTTCCGGTATGTCCTGCTAGTAGGGCATCAGAGGGGTTTTGGCAGATTTCGTCTGCGACAACAATGTGAATTTGTTGTGTTCTTTGGAGTTCTCAAATGATTCGGCTGGAACAAAACGTTGTCTACGGGTCCGATGAGTCTGCCTCTTTCTTTACAGGCCCATTCCGTCAGACCGGTCTACTCCAAAGTCATGCAAGCAAAGCTGATGGCTTCAGCTTTCGTCTGTCCCTCAACACTCCCGAACCCACTAGGCTTGTTCAAGCTCCACTCCATCTCGACATATGGCCAGCAGATCCTGCCATCACCCATGCTCACCATGTCGCCAGCGACATAGGTGTCCATCGACTTGACAGCGTCACCAATCGTCTTGCCTTCGTTGTCAACAAGTTGGTAGTAAGTGCCAGTAAAAGTACCACCGCACCCCATCGCAATGAACTCACATTGAGGAGTCTCAATCTCCTCCCAAGAAACAAGCGCATGCTTGCTGTTGAAAGCGGCAACGTGGACGTTAGATCTGTCCGGACCTTCAATGGGTGTGACCCAGTTGACTTGCTCGTCGCCGCCCTCGCCCAGCTCAGAAGTAGCCTCAGCGCCGGTCTTGGTCTCTTTGTCGGAGAACAGGGCAATTGCGACACGTCTGCCGTTGGTGCGGTTGAGAGTGTGCGTGTAGCCATCGCCCATCCAATCGTTCTCGGACAATTCCAAAGCTCCACGAGAGACCCAGGCGAAGATGTACGAGTCGCTGTCGGGGAAGCGTGCGAGGTTGGAGTATGAGCCTCCCATTCCGCCCACTGCTTGTGTGTCAGTAGCTGTAATTCTGATATAAGGGACGCTTGGTCAACACTCACTTGACTCTCCACCTCCACCGTTAGTGGTGTTCTCGTTCGAGACCTTGACACCATCACTGCCCATGCCTTGGGTCTTGGTGTTCAACCAAATAGCACCCTGGTCTTCAGCGCACAGGGAAGCGAAAGGTGGCTCATCAGCAGCGGCAAACGCTATGCCGGTGTTGTGCGAGCAGCCCCAGGAGCTCGAGGCACCCTCAATGGTTTGCAACTTGCCATCAGCATCGACATACTGGATGCTATCACCAAAGTGACCTTCGAATGATCCAGTGTAAGCAGTAACGACAAAGTACGCTCCGTACATCTGGGCTTCGGCAGACCAAGCCAGGTCACCGTTCATGTCAGGAGACATCATGAGTCCTGCATCCTCGTTCACACCAGGACCGGCTACGAAAGTCTTCCACGACTGCTCGCCGGACTTGTAGCGGTAGATGGCTGGCACGGGAGTGTTGTCCGGTGGCGCGTCAGAGACCGAGGTAGGAACTGCTTCGTTGCCGAGTAGAGCAAAGCCATCGTTGTGTGCAACAATGCCGCCGGCCTCTTTCACGCCGTCGACTGTGACGACTTTGCCCCTGGGCTTGAAAGTCTTGGGATCGATGTTGCGGACGTGGACTCCTGAGCCGGAACCGTCCAGGTAAGCGAGATAGCCCCTGCTACCATCGGGAGAGATGGAGAAAGGAGTACGGCGGTGGTGAGGCAGACCAGTCCAGTATGCCTCTTTGATCGGGTCGAAATCCTCGGCGAGTTCGACCGTGTTGGGGAAAGGCTGGAGCTTGATGGTTTGCGCAGCGGCCAGCGCTGCGGTGGTCAAGGGAACAAGGGAAAGGATAGAAGAACGCATATTGGAGATGGCGAAGGTAATGAACGTGAAGAGGTGAATGGACTGAGGAATCGTATACTATTGATGGGGGATTCGACTTAACTTATGCCTAGGACTGCGAAGTAGCGTCTGTAAGCCCTACTCCGACCATAGTGGACTTTGGATCTGTAGGCTGGTCTTCACAAATCCAGGCTTTAGGGTCAAGTGTTGTATGTCTTGTAGTAGGGCTGGATGTCAAGGGTATGAAACTGTGGTCGATGCCTCGCAATTTCCGGAAAGTGGAGAAACCTTTGGTGCGTGCAAATGGCGCGGCGGTTAACCGACGGGGCAACTGGTGACAAGAGGCATGTCGTACATTCATGATGCACCATAATGATTATCGTTTTCATTTCTTTCATGCTTGATGTATGGCATCTTGGTGGTTGCAAATCATTGGGTCGTCAAATCTGTCTTTCGCCCAAGCAGCAAGTCATCTGACAACAGTTCGATGGGACGCAACCTGAAAGCCTCGTACCACTCAACTTTGGGGCTAATCGATGCATTGGAAACATTCGTTATCGTTGTAGGGATCAATCAATCAATTGGTCCAAGTCGCCTCGGAAGGAAGTTCTGATCGCTCACGTACAGGGTTAGTGTTGGGGTTCGGACTTGCCATCGACCAAATTTATGTTTGCTTTTCCCCTGTGAATTATTCGTCGTGCCTCGCGAAGCCGTGTCCTCAGTGTGCTGTCTCACTTTGTATACACCCCTGTGGGTTGCGCGTGATAACCTCGCTTCCCCATCCGACCCGTCAACGGGCTCTTCCAGTCTTTGCCGTCGTCCATCAACTCAACTGCCCTTTCGAAAGTGTATTCGGGTTTCCATTTCAGCTCCGAGATAGCTTTGCGTGAGTCATATACACGGTCCAATCTTGTTGGGAGTTTCCACCCACGATCAAGGACCATCTCCGCATGCACAGGCAAAACCTGCGAGATCGCTTCGGCTGCATTCAAATCCAGCAATTGCAACAGTTCGGTACTTTTGGTAAATGGCGGAGGAGCGCTGATAATGTATTTGCCCCATCCAATCGCTCTGGCCTCGCGCATAGCGCAGACATGCGCCGATACAACATCTTGAACGTCCACACGGCGATACAAGAGCTCGCAGACTTTAAGGTTGTCGTCTTCGTACAACGCCCTCGCCTTCTCATCGTCGTCCTCTTCAGGGAAGAACCTCGACGTCCGAAGTACGAGCGTGGGCATGCCAGTTTCGGATTGGACTAGCTGGCAGAGGTCTTCTGCGGCTACTTTGGTCGTACCGTAGATGTTCTTTGGCACAGGCACGACCTGCTCGTCGATCCAAACCGCCGGTTGACCCAGACTTGGTGCGAGGGCCTTTCCGAATGTCGATGTAGTGCTCGTGAAGATGAAGCCTTCGATTGGATTCTGCTGACGGGTTGCTGCTTCCAGCAGGTTCAGTGTCCCATGGATGTTGGTATCAATGAACTCCGATTTTGAATGTGAACCAACGTGCGGCTTATGTAAAGTAGCTGTGTGTAGAACATAGCGGAGTGTCGGATATTGTCGGAAGATTGAGGCGCAGAATTCGGGGTCTGAGATCGATCCGACGTGGACTTGATGTCCGTTGTTTTCTGACGAGGCAAGAAGGTCGATTCCGACTGGACTGTAGCCATAGCTCGGTAGCGAGAGCATGAGAGCGTAACCGAGATGGCCGCATGCCCCTGTTACTAGCACATCCGGCGGGGTCATCTTTGTCGGGTGAATTGGCGAGCTTACGTTCTCGGATGGTCAATGAGGTCGTCCAAAAAGTCACAATATAAGTATTCGATGTGCGCTGACGCATCTCCCAGGCTATGGTTGTTTTGAGACCTCAGTCGATGTGAGTATGAGACAGGATGACACATTCGACTCGTGCCGCATAAGGTTCAGCGAACAAGCCGGGTTTGCCATCGAACTGGGCATACGGCCGCAAGGATCCAGTATCCAGAGAACATGATAGTGGTTTAATCAGTCCGATACCTATATCGTTCACAATCGCAAGTTTTGGCGCCAGA
>Ga0265797_10010916_pt1 | contig 11479 bp, 11 predicted proteins | sample P2T30metagenome_FD_192433 | JGI IMG/M metagenome (GOLD analysis project Ga0265797, IMG submission 192433) | Plant litter microbial communities from East Loma Ridge, Irvine, California - P2 T30 | ecosystem: Environmental > Terrestrial > Plant litter > Unclassified | place: USA: California... | reverse complement strand
GGGCGCGCGCCGCGATCTCAGGGGCCATACGGGCCTGACGCCGCGCGAGCTGGCGCTGCACTACGGCGACGACGACATCGCCGCGCTGCTTGTCCAGGAACCGCGCGCGAGCGCGCCGGACGACACCGACCAACATTGAGGAGATTGATCGTGACTGACGCCATTCGCCCGCATCCCTTCGCCGTGCCCGACGCCACCCTGGACGACCTGCGACAGCGCCTGGCGCGCACGCGCTGGCCCGACAAGGAAACCGTCGACGACTGGAGCCAGGGCGTGCCGCTGGCCAGGCTGCAGGCGCTGGTCGACTACTGGCGCGACCGGCACGACTGGCGCGCGACGGAAGCGCGGCTCAATGCGCTCGAGCCGTCGTCGACCACCATCGATGGCCTCGATATCCACTTTTTGCACATCCGCTCGCCGGAACCCGATGCGCTGCCGCTGGTGATCACGCACGGCTGGTCGGGCTCGATCGTGGAAAACGTGAAGGCCGCCCAAATGCTGGCCGACCCGCGCGCCCACGGACGCGACCCGGCTGACGCCTTCCATGTCGTGTTGCCGTCGATGCCGGGCTTCGGCCTGACCGGCAAACCGACCCAGCCCGGCTGGACGCCGGAGCGCATCGCGCATGCATGGGTCGAGTTGATGCGGCGGCTCGGCTACGACAGCTTCGTGGGGCAGGGGGGCGACTGGGGCTATTCGATCACCAATGAGCTGGGCGGCATCGGCCTGCCTGCGGTCAAGGCCGTGCACTTCAATATGCTGCCTGTGTTCGAGGGGATGGAGGCGCAGGACGCGCAGGAAGAAGAAGGGCTGCGCCGCGTTCGCGACTTCCAGCAAGACCAGTCCGGCTACCAGCTGATGCAGATCCAGACCCCACAGACGATCGCCTATGCGCTGACCGATTCACCGGTCGGCCAGGCGGCGTGGCTGCTCGACCTGTACTGGCGCTGGATGGACCATGATGGCGACCCGACCGATGCGGTGGGCATGGACGGCATCCTCGACACCATCGACTGGTATTGGCTGACCGGCACCGCGGCGTCGTCAGCGCGCATCTACTGGGAGAGCATGCGCACTTTCAAGGAACGCGAGATCGCCGTGCCGGTGGCCTTCACCCAGTTCCCGCGCGACCTGCACATGGCCAGCCGGCGCTGGGTGCAGGAGCGCTATCCGACGCTGATGTATTACAACGAGGCGCCAAAGGGCGGCCACTATCCGGCCCTGGAGCAGCCCGAGATGTTCGCCGAAGAATTGCGCAAGGCGTTTCGCAGCGTGCGCTGACTGATTCCTTCCATTGTTGGCCTAAAGACGTCGTCCCCGGCCTCGTCGGCCACCTTGGCGGGGACCCAAGGCATATGCGTCGCCACCTGCGTTCGAGGCAGCCGGCGGGCGTGCAAACTTGGGTCCCCGCCTCCGCGGGGAGTCGTTTCTGCCAGTGGCAGAAACGACATGCGGGCGCTGACTAAGGAAAGACGTCGCCGCTTCTAGTGCGTACTTCCACTCGGCGGAATCATGGTCTCCACCGGACTATCGCTGGCAAACAGCTGCGCGCAATCGACCTTGTCGAATGCATAGTGCTTGCCGCAAAAATCGCAGTTGATGCCCAGTTCGCCCAGCTCGGTCAGCGCCGATTCGACTTCTTCCTGGCCCAGCATCTTGAGCATATTGCCGACCTTCTCGCGGTTGCAGCTGCAATGAAATTGCGGATGCACCGGGTCGAACACGCGGATGGTCTCTTCCCAGAACAGGCGGTGCAGCAGGGTCGCGATGTCGGTCGAGAGCAGCTCTTCGCGCTTGACGGTCTGGCCCAGCATGGCGGCGCGGTTCCAGGTTTCCAGGTCTTCGGCCTCGGTGGCCTGTTTGGTCTGGTCTTCCTTGCCGCTGTGGCGAGGCAGCTTTTGCAGCAGCAGGCCGCGTGCGACCTGGTCGTCGGCCGCCAGCCACAGGCGCGTGTCCATCTGCTCCGAACGCAGCATGTAGTTTTCGATCACGGTCGCCACGTTGTCGCCGTCGAGCGGCACCACGCCCTGGTAGGGCTGCTGGCCCGGCATCTTGTCGGCCGGGTCGAGCGTGATCACGAAGCGGCCCTTGCCGTTCGCATTGAGCAGCTGCTCCAGGGTGGCGTCGTCCGCGATCTCGACGTCGGGCGCCAGCTTGGCCGTGGCGCGCATGCGCAGGTCGGCGTCGCACTCAACCACCAGCAGGCGCACCGGCCCGTCGCCGTGGATCTGCATCACGATCGAGCCGTTGAACTTGAGGTTGGCCGACAGCAGGGCGCCGGCCGCCACCATCTCGCCCAGCAGCGAACGCACCGCTTTCGGGTAGGCGTGACGGGCCTGGATCTCGCGCCAGGTGTCCGAAATCTCGACCAGCTCGCCGCGCACGGCCGCATTGTCGAAGATGAATTTTTGCAGGGTGTCCCTGCTGGTGGTGCCAGTATCCGTAGTCGTCATTCTTTATCCGATTTTCTTGAGCTGTGTCTTGAACAGCTGGCCGCGCGCGACATAGCCCGCAGCCGTGCCTCCGAGGCGCAGCAGGTCTTCTTGTGTCAGTGTCCGCACCACCTTCGCGGGCGAACCCAGGATCAGCGAGTGGTCGGGAAATTCCTTGCCCTCCGTGACCAGGGCGCCGGCGCCGACCAGACATCCCTTGCCGATCCGCGCGCCATTGAGCACCACCGCCTGGATGCCGATCAGCGAGCCGTCGCCCACTGTGCAGCCGTGCAGCATGGCCTGGTGGCCGATCGTCACGTTCTTGCCGATGTCGAGCGGGTAGCCCGGATCGGTGTGCATCACGGTGCCTTCCTGAACATTGCTGTTCTCGCCGATCGTGATGCGTTCGTTGTCGCCGCGCAGCGTGGCGCCGAACCACACCGAGGCGTTGGCCTCGAGCGTGACCTTGCCCACCACGGTGGCCGTGTCGGCGACGAAGGCCGACGGATCGATCTCGGGCGCATGCTCGCCCAGCTGGTAAATCGCCATGGATGTGCTCGCGGAGGTGGAAATGGCGCTATTTTACCGCTCCTGCCCCATGGCCATGCCGCCACCGTCATGGTCCGAAGTCGGGCAGATGGGGCCGCGTCGCCCGAATTCAACCGCCGGCCCGTATAATCATCCGAACGACCGTTCTAATTTCAGGAAAAGCACTATGACGCCCTCGCGTTCCGAATTCCTCAGCGTGCGTGGCCTGCGCATGCACGTGCGCCATTGGGGCTCGCCCGGCGCGCCCAAGCTGTTCATGCTGCACGGCTGGATGGACGTGTCGGCTTCGTTCCAGTTCATGGTCGATTGCCTGCAGGGGAACTGGCACGTGATCGCGCCCGACTGGCGCGGCTTCGGCCAGAGCGAGCGGTCGGGTGCCGACACCTACTGGTTCCCCGACTACGTCGCCGACCTCGAGGTGTTGCTCGACCATTATGCGCCTGGCGAAGCGGTCAAGCTGCTCGGCCACAGCATGGGCGGCAATATCGCCGGCATCTACGCCGGCGTGCGGCCGCAGCGCATCGCCAAGCTGGTCAACCTGGAAGGCTTCGGCCTGCCGACCACGCACCCGAAGCAGTATCCGGGCCGTCTCGCCAAGTGGCTCGACGAGTTGCGCGAGCCGCCCGAGATGCGCGGCTACGCCAGCCTGGACGAGGTGGCGGCGCGCCTGCGCAAGACCAATCCGCGCCTGGCCCACGAGCGCGCCGCCTTCCTGGCCGCCCACTGGGCGGAACAGGATCGCGACGGCCTGTGGAAGATCCTGGGCGACCCGGCCCACAAGATGAGTTCACCCCTGCTGTACCACGTCGACGAGATCATGGCCTGCTGGAGCGCGATCACGGCCCCGGTGCTGTGGGTCGAGGCCGAGGACACCGATATGTGGCGCTGGATGGGCGCGCGCGAGCAGGCGCGCGCCGAGATCGACCGCAGGATGAGCTACCTGCAGAATGTGGCGCCGCGCATGGTCCCGCAGGCGGGACACATGCTGCATCACGACCAGCCGGAACTGCTGGCAAGCATGGTCGAGGAATTCCTGGCGGCCGCTTGACGGCTCCTACCTGAGCAGCCTGCCCGGCCGCATCGTCAGCGCGTTCCAGGTATGGCGCAGCGTGGCCAGCAAGGTTACCAGCGCCACCCCGGCCAGCGCCAGCCAGGGCATCGCGTACACGCGCGGCGCATGTTCGACGAAGCCAGCCTGATAGTGGCCGATCGCGAGGAAGGCCAGCGGCAGGCCGAGCACGGCGGCAAGGCCGATCAGGGCGCCCAGCTCGCGTCCCAGCAGCATGGCGATATGGACGCGGCCGGCGCCGTACAGCTTGCGCAGCACGATTTCGCGCGCGCGCCGCTGCACGATCGAGGCCGATAGCGCAACCATGCCGAAGGACGTGATCGCCAGCGCGATCAGGGTGGCCAGCGCCAGCAGCCGGGCCAGGCGGCGGTCGTCGGCATAATTGGCGGCCAGCACATCGCCCGCACGTTCAGTGTGCAGGATGGCGTTCGGGAAGTAACGGTTCCACAGCGCCGCCACGGCGCGCTCGGCATCGACCACCGAGGTGTTGCTGCGCACGCTGAGCACGGCGGCCCAGTCGGTATTAAGCACATACAGCGTCGCGCGCGGCTCGTCGTGCAGCGAGCGGAAACGCAGTTCGGGGGCGATGCCGAGCACGCGATAAGGAATCATCTTGCCGTCGTCGCCCGGATGCAGCAGGGTCTGGCCCACCGCGGCCTGGGGTGTGGCGAAACCGAGCTGGCGTGCGGCGATGGCATTGATCACGACCGGCCCGACCGCGTTTTCCTGGTCCAGGCGCGGATCGAACAGGCGGCCCGCCACCGGTTTTAGCCCATACACCTCGAAGAAGTTGGTGTCGACCATCTTCGTTTCCGCCGACACGCTGGCGCCGCCGTCGCGCTTGATGTCCTGGATCATGCCGCTCCCGGACCGCCCGACCACGTGCTCGGACAGCACCAGGCTGTGCACGCCGCTCTGCTGGCCGAGCGCCGTCATGAAGCCGCGCACGGCGGCGTTCTTCTTGCCGCGTTCGGGCAGGTCGACGATCAGCAGCGGGGCGGCGTCAAAGCCCGGCGAGGCATTGACGGCAAAGCGGGTTTGCAGCGCGATACCCATGGCCAGGCTGGCCAGGCCGACCGCGGTGGCGATCTGCAGCACGGTCAGCGCTTTTCTCAGGCGGGCGCCGGCGCGCGACTCGGTATTGGCGCGTCCGGCCAGGGCAGGGGCGGGGCGCACGCGCAGCGCCGTCCATGCCGGCTGCAGGCCGGTGACCACGCCCAGCGCGAGGCCAATCAACAGCGCCGCCGCCACGTTGACGGGCGAAAACAGCTGGTCCAGGTTGCGGTCGACCAGTTCGGCGAACAGGGGCAGGGCGAAATACGCCAGCAGCAGGCCAAGCACGGTGGCCAGCAATGTCACCAGCAGCGACTCGGCCATGAATTGCAGGACGATGCGGCGCACGCTCGCGCCCAGCACCTTGCGCATGCCGATTTCGCGCTGGCGCCGCAGGACGCGCACCGTGGCCAGGTTCACATAATTGATGGCGCCGATGGCCAGGATCAGCAGCGCCACCACGGCCAGTCCGGTCACGGTGCTGCGGTCGCCCCGGTCGCCGGGTGGCGAGACGGGATTGCGCGCCACGTCGCGGTCGAAATACGCTTCGCGCAGCGGCGACAGCGCCAGGTCCATCACCTTCTTCTCGCCCAGGCGCGCCCGCACGTCCGGCGGCACGCCCTGGACCGCGGGCGCGGTGTCGAGCACGCGCTGCAGCTGCGCCGCCACCTGCGGCACGGCGTCCGGGTTCTTGATGCGCAGTAGCAGGCGGCCCCAGGCGCCATGCTCGCCGGTCTGCAGCTCGCTGCGCATGCCCGGGTCGTTCAGGACCGAGTTCACGCCATACAGGGCCTCGAAGGGAATGGTGGTGTTGGCCGGCGGGTCGGGCACGATCGCAGTCACGTGCAGTACCTTGTCGCCGATCTGGAGGTACGGTCGAGCGCTCGCGCGCTGCCGAACAGGCGGCGGGCGGTCGATACCGTCAGCACCAGGCTTTCGGGCCGGGTGAGGGCCGCGTCCAGGTCGCCATCCACCGCGCGCAGTCCCAGCACCTGGACGAACCGCGGCAGCACCAGCAGGCTCGGCATCTTGTACAGGGTGCTGCCCACCTTGATGGTCAAGGGGTCTGGGCGGAAGAATGCGGTGGCGTCGTCCACACCAGGCGTTGTCAAAGCGACCGCGCGCAGCAGCAGCGGGGCCTGGTCGAACCACGGCGCCACCGGGTCGACGTTGAAGCGCTGCTTGACGACATGGATCTGCTCCACCTGCGGCACATGGGCGTCGTAGCGCCAGGAATACTGGACAAAGCCGAGCAGCAGCAGGCAGGCCGCGAAGCCGACCGAGAGGCCGAGTATGGCGATGGCGCTATAGCCCGGCTCGCGTGCCAGGTGGCGCAGCCCGATCCGGAAATCGTCCAGCCTCATGGCGCCACCTCTGCCAGGACCGGAGCGGTGGCTTCGATGCGGCCGTCGAGCAGGCGCACGGTGCGTCCGGCCTGGGCGGCGTGTTCAGGCGAATGGGTGACCATCACCACGGTCGTGCCTTCGTCGTTGATCTGGCGTAGCAGGCGCATGACTTCATCGCCGTGGCCGGTGTCGAGGTTGCCGGTCGGCTCGTCGGCCAGCAGCAGGGCAGGGCGCGCCACCAGCGCGCGTGCGATGGCCACGCGTTGCTGCTGGCCACCCGAAAGCTGGGACGGGCGGTGCCCGGCGCGATGGCCGACGCCGAGCTTTTCCAGCATCGCCGCCACACGCGCGCGCCGCTCCTGCCGCGACACGTCGGTATAAGTCAGCGCCAGCTCGACATTTTCGGCCACCGTCAGTTCTTCGAGCAGGTTGAAATCCTGGAAGATGAAGCCGATGCGCCCGCGCCGCAGCGTGTTGAGCGCCATCTCGCTGTGGCCGGCGACGTCCTGGCCATCGAACCAGTACTGGCCGCTGTCGCAGGTCTCGAACAGCCCAAGCACCGACAGCAAGGTCGATTTGCCACACCCCGACGGGCCGGTGATGGCCACATATTCGCCGGCCCTGATGTCGAGCGAAATATGGTCCAGGGCGGTCGTCCTGACCTCGCCACCGGTGAATGACTTGCTGAGATTGACAAGCTTGAGCATACGGTCTCCTGTTGGACGATGCGGCCGCGCCGCGTGGGGGCAAAACAGTGGTGCTAGTCGACGAGCCGCAGCCGTTCGGCCTTGCCGAACGCCGCGCTACTGGACACGATGACGCGCTCGCCGGCAGCGACGCCGTCGAGTACTTCGATCTGGCTGTTGCTGCGGCGGCCGACCTTGATCGGGCGCCGCACGGCGCTGCGGGCGTCAAACGCCACCACATAGGCCCAAGCGCCGCCGCTGTCGTTGACGAAGGCGCCGTTGGGCAGCAGCAGGCACTTGCTGGCCGCGCCGAGGGTGATGCGGGTGTCGGCGCTCTGGCCCGGGCGCAGCGAGTCGGGCTGCGCCTGCGCGAAGACCAGCTCCACGACGAAGCGGCCATCCTTGATCTGGGGGAAGATGCGGCTGACGTCGACCGCGTAGCCGCGGCCATCGATGTCGACGCTGCCGCGGTGGCCCAGGGCCACGCGCGTCAGGTAGAACTCGTCGACCTGGGCCGTGAGCTTGAAGCGCGCCGGGTCGTCGATGCGGCCGATGCGCTGGTCGGGCCGCACCGTTTCGCCCACCTGCAGGCGGAAGTCGGTCAGGCGGCCGGCCACCGGTGCACGCACGGCAAGCGCATTGACCGTGTTGCTGACCAGGCCAAGGCCCGTCTCCAGGCCCTCGATCACCTTCTGCATCTGGCGCACCACGTCCTGCTTGATGGCCAGGTCGGTGCGCGCCGCGCTGTTGGCCTCGGCCAGCAGGTGGCGCTGCTGGGCCAGGCGGTCGGACGCTTCCTCGGCCTGGGCCGGCGACACGAAGCCCCTGGCGGCCAGCTCTGCGGTGCGCTTGTCGTGCTTGCCCGCCTGCGCCAGCGCGTAGCTGAGCTCGGAGAGTCGGCGCTGGTGGTCGGCGCGGCTCGTCTCCAACGCGACGCGCATGCTCGCGAGATTGGAAATCTGCTGGGCATGCTCGGACTGGCGCGCCAGCAAGTCGAGGTGGCGCTGCGGGTTCGACAGGCGGAACAGCAGTTCGCCCTTGGTGACGACCAGGCCGTCGCGGGCGACGACTTCTTCGACCCGGCCCGATTCGGTCGAGTCGAGCATCACCGAGGTCAGCGACACCGCCTGGGCCCGCACTACCAGCTCGTCGCGAAACGCGCCGAGTTCGGCGGTGGCGATGTGGACGTCAGAGCGCGCCACCTCCAGTCCACGCGGCCAGGCGTAATAGCCGACGATGGCGACGCCGGCAATGGCGGCCGCGGCAAGTCTGCGCCAGGGAAAACGCCGGGCCGTAATAGGGGCATCCATGGCCGCCCCTGTGGCAGGGCCGGTGCGGACAGGGTCAAGGTCCGATCTGTTCATATGCCGCCCGCTGCGTTGTCCGGCTGCTGCACCTTGCATTCCCCCTGCCCTGATGTGTGTTATTAGCTTAGCACGATGATTCCTTCTAATAGCAAGTAAAATTACTCGATTGTGGAAATAAAAATTCTCATGCGACGAATTAATGCATGCCACATAATGCGAATGTTAATTGCTATATCGCGGAAGTTTGACCATTGTCGTTGTAATCACACCGCATTCGGTATAGATAAATTGCCGCATGGAAACTGCTGTGATACAGTCGGCCCCGAACGTGCGCCAGTCCGGTCGCACCACAGACCGACAGGATTCACGATGGCTTACCGAGGCGCTAGCGCGCTCGTCGCCGGCCTGCTGCTCGCAGGCTGCGCCATTCCCTACAGCCCGGCACCCGTGGCCACCAATTTCCCCAGCACGCAACAGAACAAGGTGCAGGCCGCAGCCCATTGGGGCGTGATCGCGCGCCATATGGCGACCGAGCTGGGCCCGACCCTGAAGACGGCGCCGAGCCGCTCGCTGTACGTGGAGCCGCTGCAATCGTCGATTTTCAGCAAGGGCGTCAAGTCGCACCTGGTCACGGCGCTGGTCAACGATGGTTTCGTGGTGGTCAAGAATCCGGTGCCGGGTGCGCTCAAGATCGAACTCGACACGCAAGTGGTCGCCTTCTCGGCCGACCGTCCGCAGTACCGCTACACCGGACTGCCGACCGCGCTGGCCAGTGGCGCCTGGGTGCTCACCAGCATCCAGCACAGCCCCGAGTGGCTGATCACGGCCGGTCTGTATGGCTATGACGCGCATCGCTGGTTCACCGCCCAGTTCGCGCCGGGCGATACGCCGAAGACCGAGATGATCGTGACCGTCTCGGTGGCGGACGAGCAGCGCTATTACGCGCGCAATACCTCGGTCTACTACACCGATGACGACGATGTGGCGCTGTACGACGCCGCCCTGGCGGCCAAGCTGGCCGCCCCACCGCCGCCACCGCCGGGGCAGACACCGAAAACCTTCGCGGTCAAGGACCATTGAGCTGAGCATGCGCACATTGACACAATCGGCGGCCGCGCTGGGCCTGGCCTTCCTGCTCGGCGGCTGCGCGCTGATCGAGCAGCCCAATTACACTTCGGTGAGCGCGAACGATTTCGTCGCCGCCAACTACCGTGCGGCCGATGCGCTGCAAGCCCAGCTGGCCGGCAAGCTGGCCGGCGACCAGCCGCTGATCATGGCCACCCTGGTCAATATCGACGCGCTCGAGCATTCGTCGATGCTGGGCCGCGTGGTGTCCGAGCAGATCGCCACCCGCCTGGCCCAGGGCGGCCTGCCGGTGCTGGAAATGAAGCTGCGTAACAGCGTCTACCTGAAGCGCAACCAGGGCGAGCTGATGCTCACCCGCGAGCTGGGCGAAGTGGCCGGCACGCACAATGCGCAGGCAGTGGTCGTGGGCTCCTATGCCGAGACGCGCGACACCATCTTCATCAACGTCAAGGTGATCCAGCCGACCACGAACCTGGTGCTGGCCGGGCACGACTACGTGCTGGCGAAGCAGGGCACGATCCGCTCGATGCTGGTGCCGGACTAAGCTCTATTCAGGCGGCGCCAGCCGCATGCAGCTCGCGCACCAGCGTCTGCACCAGTTCCGTCGCCGGCATGGCCCGCGCCAGGGGCGCGCCTTGTCCGGCCCAGTGCGCCGCAAATTCATGGTTCCCCGACTTCGCGGCGGCTGCGTGCAACTGCTTGGCCGCGTCATAGGCGACAGGATAGGCGGCCGGGACGCCGGACGCGCCATGCTTGATCAGGCGATTGACGATGCCACGCGCCGGCCGTCCCGACAGCGCCGCGGTCAGGGCGGTAGTGGCGGCGCGCTCGCTTTGCAGGTTGGCGCGGTAGGCCTCGCTCGCGGCCGATTCGGACGCCAGGATGAAGGCGGTGCCGAGCTGGGCGCCGGCCGCGCCGAGGTCCAGCGCAGCCCGGATTCCGGCGCCATCCATGATGCCGCCGGCGGCGATCACCGGCAGCCCGGTGCGCTTGACCAGCAGGCGCACCAGCACCGCCATGCTCAGCCGTTCATCGCTCGCCTCCGGGTCGAACGTGCCGCGGTGGCCGCCGGCTTCGATGCCTTGCGCCACGATCGCATCCACTCCCGCCTTTTCTATCCGCAGCGCCTCAATTAGGCTGGTGGCGGTGGCCATGGTGCGCACTCCCGCCGCACGCAGCGCCGCCAGGCGCTCGCCCGACGGCAGGCCAAAGTGGAAGCTGACCACTTGGGGGCGCAGTTCGAGCAGCATCCGGAACGCCTCCTCATCATCGTTGAAGCTGCGGTAGATTTCATCGAGCGCGGCGGGCGGCGCCGCGCCGGCGTCGGCGAACAGCGGCGCCAGGTGGGCCAGCCAGGCCGACTCGCGTGCGGCGTCGCGCTGGGCCGGCGCGTGGCAGAACACGTTCACATTAACCGGCCTGTCGGTCAGCGCCCGCGTCTGTTCGATCATTTCTCGTGCCTGCGCCGTCGTGCTCGCGCCTATCCCCAGGGAACCCAGCGCGCCCGCATTCGACACCGCCGCCACCAGTTGCGGCGTGCCCACGCCCGCCATCGGCGCCTGGATGATTGGATGGTGGACAGATAGCTGGGAAAAGAAGGGGTGGGACGGTCGCATGGCAGGCTCCTTTCGTTGACCACAATTCTCAATATAAGAATGAAGTGATGGTATCATTCTGTTTTGAGAAAAGATATATGGATACTGAATCTTTGCGCATTTTCTGCGCCGTGGCGGCGGATCTGAGCATCACGCAGGCCGCAGCGCGCCTGGGACGTGCGCCATCGAATGTGACGACCCGCATCCAGCAACTCGAAGCGGATGTTGGCGTCGAACTGTTCGTGCGCATCGGCAAGCGCATCGTGCTGTCGACCGCGGGCGAGCAGTTCCTGGTCTATGCCGAACGGCTGCTGGCGCTGGAAGACGAGGCGCGCCAGGTCGTCTCGAATGGCGCT
>Ga0265797_10010915_pt1 | contig 11480 bp, 15 predicted proteins | sample P2T30metagenome_FD_192433 | JGI IMG/M metagenome (GOLD analysis project Ga0265797, IMG submission 192433) | Plant litter microbial communities from East Loma Ridge, Irvine, California - P2 T30 | ecosystem: Environmental > Terrestrial > Plant litter > Unclassified | place: USA: California... | reverse complement strand
GCCAGCGCAGCGTATCCAATTGCCTTTGCCATCGATCAGAAGCCGAACTGGACGTGCCAGGCGCGGGGATCCACCCAACGGCTGCGCTCGATGCGGATACCCGGCCTTCGCCTGGCCGGAGATCGCCACCGCTTTGGTCTGCGCGCCGCCGAGTGCGCCCAGCTCGTTACGAACGCCGGCGATGACGTTCGACTGGCCGCGCATGGCGACGGCTTCGCGTTCGGCGCCGATCGCCGCGGCCTCGGCCGCAGTGGCATAGACACGGGCAGCGCCGGCATCGTCTTTCGTTGCCGCGGCCGCGCGCGCGGCCGCATCGGCGACCAGGCGCAGACCTGCGGCTTGCCGCTCGGCCGCCCCCGCCGCCTCGTCGGCAGCAGCGGCGTCGACGATCTGGAACGCGGCCGGGCCCGACGGTGCTGACGCAACCTGCTTGGCATTGCGCCTGATCTTGTCGAAGGTCGCGCTGTACGCGCGCTCGATCTGGCGGGCGGACTGCTCGACGGAATCACCGCCGAGGCTGGCAAACGCCTTGCGGACTTCATCGGCCGTATTGTCGGCCACCGTGCCGAACTCGTTGAGCACGGAACGGCCGGCCTTCATCGCGGCCGATAGTCCGTCGATGTTGCCCGAAACCTGCAGGTACAGGTCGCGGCGGTTGGATGCTGCTGCCATGTCCGCCCTCCCCGTTATCGTTTGTTCGCGGCGATCCGCGCGTCGATCATCGACCAGAGCTCATGCGGGGTGGCCGACCAGAACTGATCGGCCGACCACCCGAACGCATCGAGCGCAAAGCCCATCAGGCGGCGCCAGCGTCCTCGCTCGTCTTCGCTGGAACCGCCTTCGCTTCCCCCGATGCGGTGCGACCACCCGATGCGGCGTCGAGCAGCACGAGCGTCAGCCGCCCCAGGGCCTTGTGCAGGCCCTCTTCGTAGATCAGCTCGCCAATGCGCTCGGCGTCGACGTTCTGGGTCTGGAAGTCATCGGGCGCGGCGCCGGCGCGGATTAGCTCGGCCGCGATCGTGCCGAGCTCCTCGAGCGACAGTGCGCCGGCGTTGCCGCGCTGGATGAGGGTGAGCGTCGACCGTTCGGTCTTCCGCTCGATCGCGCGCATCGCGGTATGCGACGGGCGCAGGCGGTAGGGAACGCCAGCGAGCAGCAGCTCGTGCTCGCCGCGATCCGGGTTCGCTGGCGTGATCGTCGGTTCATCGCCGACGATCGAATAGCCGATGCGTTTCTCGACCGAGCGGCGTGCCGCCTTGATCAGGCGCTCGATCCGGGCGTCCTGGTCCGTCGCGCTCGGGTCCAGACCAAGGTCGTTCTTGATGTCCGAGAGCGCGACGGGCTCGATCATGCGAGCAGACCCTTGGCGTAGGCCACGGCAACCGGGTCGGCATCGACCTGCTCGAGGCGGATCGCGGCTTCCGCGCGGTCCATCAAGATCACATCGTTGGGCAGGTAATCGTCATATGCGACGAGCACACGCACTTCGATGTTCTCCTCGACCGGCGCGGATGCGCGCAGGAGCTCGTCGAGGAGGGCGGACTTGGGCTCGGGCATAGGAGAGCTCCAGAAACGCTAAGGCCCGCATGGGGCGGGCTGGACGCGACTGTGGCGGGGTCGTTTTTGCCGCCTGCGTGACCGTTTTGCGCCCCGCTTTTACGGGAGGTTCCCGAACGGGCAGGGTTCAGCTGCTGACGACGTCGCCGCGGCCGAAGCGGTTCCACCATACCGACAGCGCCTCACCGACCAGGCGCCGCGCCTTGGGGACGCCAAGGCCATGCCGATGCGCGGCGATCGTCACGCCGACGTCGCGCGCCACGATAGACAGCATCGCCTCGGGCTGGCGGATCGAGGCCAGCCACCAATCCAGTGCATACGACCCGAGCACGCCACCAAGTAGCGGTAGATCCGCGTTGTTGCCGCCGCCGCCCGTGTCGGTCCGCGTCTCCCAGCTGGCCGTGCGCAGCGGCGCGTCGGCCGTTACCGCCCGGTATGTCGCCGCGATCTTGTCGGCCGCGGCCAGCTGTTCGATGTCGATCGCGCGCGAGGCATACAGACGGGCGATCGATCCCGGCCGGCGCTGGCGCTCCTCGAGCTGGGCGATCGTCTCGACCGTGCCCTTCTTTCCGCCGTGGATCTCCTGCAGCTGCACCCGCTCCTCGATGCCGGGCAGCAGCTCGGCGCCGCGCGCGCGGAGGTCCGCTTTCATCACGCGCCACTCGGCTTTCGACATCCCTTGCGGCTTCGGGCCGATCTCCGGAAGCGGCCGTTGCCGTTCCAGGACCAGGTGTTCGAAGCGTTGCCGCTCGTATTCGGTGGTGATGATCATGAGACGTCCCGGCTAGTCGACGTCGGGTAGATGCTCGAAAGGCGGGATTACTGGTAGCTGCCCTTCCGGGAAGGGGGGCGGCTGGCAAAGGGCGCCCATAGGTACAGCGACCGCCCAGCCAAGTCGGCGCATCGTCTCGTCGAGGAGTGCCCGGGATCCGGAAACGTCACGTACGCGCAGACTCCGCTGCGCGCCGGGCGTCTTCTCGACTAGGCCGCGCTCGATCAGCTGCGCGACCAGCTCCTTGGCTCGGGTGCTGCTGACGTTAAGCCGAACGCCGATCTCTTCGAACGTTGGGCTGGTACCCGAGCGCGCGATCCGCTCGATGATGAATGCGAGCGCCTGATCGCGGCGCGGTACTACTTCCGGCGAACGAGTAATCGCTCCCATCGTTGGCTGTCTTCCCGGTATTCCCCCGATCGGAACATAGGGGGAATCACCGGTTCCAGCTAGTGCCGCAGCGCTACGACACCAGCTAGTTGAGTAGTTCGGGGGGCTCGTCGTCCGATATCAATCCGACGAGCGCGCCGATCATTCCCGTCGCTAGGATCGCCTCCGCACGTGATAGCTCGATCGTGTCTGTAGACATGTCGTTCAGTTTTGCTTGCAGCGTCGCGCGGATCTCCATCGCTGCCGCGATCATGATTTCGTCGTTGATCATGTCAGATCCCTCTTGATGGCAGAAATCCCGGCTACGCAATTCACAGGCAGCTTGTTCTAACGCGGTTCACGCTGATCGCGGCGAGCAAATCCCCGCCGTCATTCACCGCTCACGTTGTCCATTTTTGGAATCAATGGATACAAATATGACGGCTTAAAGTCTGCCGATTCTTGCAGAGCCCTTCGATGGATTATCTCATAATAACGGCCATCGCGAGTTATTAGTCCCTCTCTCTCCAGGAGGCGCAGGGTTCGATTGATATGCACCATTGTCAGCCCAAGAAGATCAGCGAGTTGCTCTTGGGTGACCCCCAGATCGATCGTCTTGTTTTTGACAAGCCCTCGCCCCGTCATTCGAGTTGCGTGCTCACAGAGAAAGTGGGCAACTCGAACCCTAGATGGCCGGCGTGATTGGCTTAATAGCCACTCTCGGGTAGTTGATGCATCAACCAGCAAAGCGGAGAGAAACGCTGCAAATATTGCTGGCCGATCGCGGAGCAGGCCAACCGCTGCCTCTCGCTGTATGACGGCCACCGTAGCACCGGAGATCGGTACCACCTCATAATCGATGTCGTCCGTGAACATCGCAGATAAGTTCAAGGCGTCACCGGCGATGTGTAGGGCCGAAATATGCCGTTCTCCTGACGAGGTCAGTTTCTGCCTCAGGGAAAAGCCGTCAAGAAGTACAAGCAGCTCGCACTTACCTTGCCCTGGATAGGCAAACCGCGAGTTACCCCGGATCGTTTGCGTCTCGAAGGGAAGAGAAAGTATGGCTTTCCGATCCTCTGCATCAATTTCAGAGTATGTGTTCATCAGCGCTGCGAAAGGTGCGAGATCGTTTGGCATGGGTCGTCCTTTACCCATCTGGGCTAACGCCGATAAGCCGATCTTATTAACATAAATTGGTTACCAATCAAACTTTCTGGCGATCATTGATTCACGGCAGGTGCAACCATACTAAAATATGCGCGCCCTGTATAAAGCACGCCTTCTCCGTAACCTATAGCGTCACAGTCCTTTGCATCTGGTCGAAGATCACGCGCCGACGCTCGCCTTTCACGCTAACCAGTCGCCAGTTTCGAAAACCAACGGGCTTGGTGACGCCCCTGTCGCAGCCCCATAATGGCGTGCGCAGACCATTACCGAACCAGCCATCCGGTTCTCGCGCAAAGATCATTGGCTGGGTTGCAAAAATCAGATCCCCCAAGCGCTCTTCTTCTCGGTCTGGGTTGAAAAACGTGGTGCTATCAACCTCAATCTCGGGCTTTGGCCACAAGATGCCGAGGCGTGTGCTGCTCTCGCCAGCTGGCGCGGGCACAAACATGGGCCCTTTCGGATCGTCAAGGTATACCAAGTACCGTTCTTGTCCGAACGTCGTAACCAGAACATTGGCAAAGCTGTCGGAACGAGTGGACTGAAATAGCCCGTCCCCACATGTGGCAAGGTCCGCGGGTTCTATCTCGTCGAGACCGATGTACGTTCCGTCCGTCATCAATTCACCTCTCAGTTGTCGATGCGGCGGAGATGCCCTCCACCGCAGCCGATCATACCCCGCAGATAACCGCGGTTTGTGAAAAGCCTAAGGCGCGATGTACCCCAGCGATACCCCGGTCTTGCAACGCGACATTCACTTGTCGAGCAGGAATGGATGATGTCGTCGGGTGTGTCTGCTTCCGCCCACTTTCATACATCCGCATGTAAGATAACGCTGTTAACACATCAGGGATGAAGGATGGACGAGTGAGCCGCAAATTGCTCGAATTCGGCAACGCCGCGTTGATTGCGTTCGGAATTTTCACAGCCCTAAACTGGGGTAGCGGCATCGCCTATGTCGTCGGGATATGGTTCGGCTCACACAAATAGCCAGCGTGCACTTTATACCAAAAGCGGACATGCGACTGCAGTCGAGACACCATCTGCCCCCCCCCAAACCACCGCTGATTTAGCGGCTTGCCAGCTGAATGCCCAATTCGAGTTGTTCGTCGGCGCCGAAAGCGGGACGAATGATGATTTCCTCTTGCTTGATCTTTTCCGCTGCCTCCCTGCACATATCAATAACACCCATTGCCGCGGTGTAGACATTTGGATCATTGATACGGTAGGTGCTAAACACGGCTTGGACTTTATCTATTGATTTGGTTAGCGATTCATCGTTTCGATCCATGCCATTATTCTCGATAATAGAAGCGTAGAACGCCGGTAGAGCCCCGAGACGTACTCGCCCTTCCGGCGCGATTGCCTTGATTATACCTGCCCAAAAGCTTGCTGGAGGCCCGTTCAGATGCGCCTGATATCGGGCGCCGCTTATCACCTTTCTGTCATTTTTTATTATGTACTCACCGATTTGCCTAAGTGTCAGCTCGGCTGCTGCTGGACGTAACGGCATAACTCCGAGCACGTCCTTAAATTTTCCAGATGCAGCTATCGCAAGCGCTGTAATGCCATCCAATGCGTAGTCAGTTTCTGGGCGGGCATAATTTAGAAAGTCTATTCCATGCTTAGATATAGCGCCGGTAACTACGATACCAAACCATTCGAACAACAACTTAGCAGATCGCTCGTCCGCCAGGGCTTCGGCGCGTAGCGTCCGCTTAAGGCTGACTCTCACCGCCAACGCTTCTTGGCGAGGTACACCACCAACCGCCACATTCATACCATCGCGAAAGTTATAACGTGTACCCTTACTATCAATACAGGATACGACGAACTCGCGTTCAGCCATTGAACCGGTTTCATAGCAGTTTTTCAAGTATTCTCCGATTACTACGGAGACAAACTCCCGTCGCTCCTTCGCCCCGAATAATAGGAATGATATCGGTCCGGTTTTAACTTCTCGGCCCTGCCTTACGGCCCCAAGGCACGCGTCAAGTATTGACGTTACTAAAGCCCTTATTTTTGCCTCAGATCCTATAAGGAACTCGAGGCAGCGCGCGCCGAATAATGTCGTAGCCCCCATCTGCTCATGGGTTAAGTCCGTACTCCGAATAGCAGCTTCCATCAAACCGATGGCCTCGTCTTCCTTCCGTCTATTTCTATAAGTCTTGATCTGCAGCGCGAGTCTCGAGACAACATCCCACTCTTCTTCTTTAATATGTGGCAGTATAGCCTCAAACAACTGACGTACGGTGTCATTCTGGTCATCAATGTTTTTAGCGAAGAAATATTCTAGGAATGTCTGATGCGTAAAAGAGAACACACCGTCCCCTTTCTCAGACATAACCCATGACCTATCAACAATAAACTTGACAAGTGCTTGTGCAGCGGCATGGGCATCGGGCCTACTCTCAAGGACATCAACAAGATAAGCCTTAACGGACGCCTCGATCCACGTTGATGAAACGCCCCCCGCCCGCTCTTCATCCTCGAATATCTGCGAGGCGAGATGACAAAATACCTGAAGCCGATCAAATGTTTGTGGCAAATCTACCATTATGTCACGATCGGCATCCCAGCGCTCAAACATTAACTCTGCGCATTCTCGATAGACTTCTGGTCTACTAGAGGGCACGTCGTCGCGAATATTAAATATCCACATCATCAGCCCAAGCATCAGCGGATTTCGTCGGATATCGGCTGCATTATCTGACGTCTGGTGCATGAATCTAGAAGCGGCGGCACGTGCATCGGCAACTTTTTTGCGACCGACATTTTTTACGAACTTTGTTGCGTACAGCTCCACATCATTATCTTTGAAGTCACCAAGGACAAGTTCCTCGAAACCTATATCCGGTAGGGGCGCCTTGTCATATCCCACGAGTCTTGACGTAACTATCACCGGGCAGAGCGGGTATTGATTAGTAAATTGTACGACAAGGTCGACAAAAGTGCGGCGTTGTGCGGTACGCAGAATCTCGTCTAGACCGTCAAATGCAAGAGTTATTTTCCCAGTTCCTAAGAGATAGTTCACAGCCTTGGGAAGCTCCGCCCTGTCGACGAATACTGAACTTGGGATCGATAGACAGATATATTCGAATATGCTTAGTTGCGGGGTTGCAACTCGCGCTTTTTCAAACTCCCTTAAAATCACTCGGATCGGAACCGCCGCCGCAGCCACGTCGCCTCCATCTTGGATAAATTTAAGGCTTTTTGTTGCCGTACTATGGCAGACACTCTGCAGTAACGTACTTTTCCCACCACCCGGATCACCCAAAACAACGACTCTAGCAGCTGCCATTACGTCATCGATATCGACATTTGATAGCTGCTCTATCGATTTTCGAGCTCTATCTATTGACCTGAAATCACTGATGCCAGTCTGATTGCGCTCAATACTATCTGTTAGAAGCTTAGTTGATCTTACAACCTGATCTGATTCTCTAAAGCTTAAACGAGGTGCGATATAAATCTTATTAATATCGACATCTTTTCTTCCCTGGCTTGTCTCAACCCGAATTATGCGGAACTCATTAACCGCCGCGCGGACTAACTTAGGGACAAAATCACCTAATATTTCCTCTGCAGGCCGCCCCTTCATTGCCTCGCAAATCTCGTGAACGACGACCTCAACGCGTTGAAGGTTTTGCAATATATGCGCTGTACTTACGCGTATAAAGTCCGCGACAATGGGGTCTTTCAGAAGATGTTTTGCAGTAATGGCAAACGACTTGGTGATTTGGCCATACAATGCGACGCCGTTTTCCTCCGACTGACCAGTTTCGGCGCGAAACATCTCCAAAAACGATCGTCTTATCGCATTAGATTGCCTGTCAAGAACCGCTTCGCTCATCATTGTATGTATCAGCGGCGAGCGCTCTAATTGTCGTATGAATTTGTCAATGGTAACCGTGAACTCACCGATCCAACTCCCTTTTACTATCTCGAAGTCTTCGATGGCGGCCTTGGCTTGATCAGATTCTTCCACGCCTTTTATAGCATCGTCGATACGGCGCAGCCGGCTTATCTTTTGCATGACGATGGTGCCGCCCCTAAACGCGGCGGTGCCACCAATCTTGAACAAACTCAGCGCGTCAACCACTGCAATCTCCGAATCGCTTATGAATGCAGGTTAGGCGATGCCGCTCCAAGGAAGCAAATAGTCCATTCGTGGAACGCTGCCACAAGGACAGGCACAACCCGAGATTTCTCGAAGCTCGGCGTAACGGCTTGCGAAACTTGGTCGACCGGATGCGTCCGCAAGACCAGCTTCTGACGATGCAATCAGGTTCGATCAGATCACCGTCACTTTGGTCGCCTTCAAAACATCACGAACGTTGCGGCGGCCCCCTCCCCCGCTGTCAGCCAAAATCTGCACGAACGCCGCGCGCTCCTATCGATCGGGGCGCCAGATACCCCCGCGATACCCCTTGGACAATTTCTTCGTCAGCCACTCGCTTCAATGCGGCTGCCTTGATATGGAACATAAATAGAACAGGAGGGACGCGTCAGGGCACAGGGTTCAGTTTTCCGGCAAGCTCCCGGATGCAGCCAGGCATGCGTGCCCTGTGCGGCTCAGTGTGCAGTCATTGCGGCTGTTCGCGATCGCCATTGGCGAGAGCTTGAGTCTTTGCTTTTGCAGCCGGCGCGCGCTGACGAGGGGGCCGAGGCAGTTCGAAAAGCCGACCTTGCAACTGCGACAGCCCGGTGGGCAGCAGCTGAGCGAGCTCACGCGCGACTTCGTCCAGTTGACGTTCCCGCACTGGCCGTAGCTCATCGATCACGAGCAGCAGCCCTGCAAACATTTCCGCCAATGCATTCTCGCTCGGGAGAACGACGGGAAGCATGATCTGGGGCGGAACGGTTGGCATGGCATTATCGTCATGCTGCTCATCAGCCATGCCAAGGAGCCAGGCTAGGGACACACCTAGGAACATCGCGATTTTTGGTAGTAGGCGCGAGTTTGTGGTCTTCCCCAAAAGAATGAGGCTAATCGAGCCCTGTGTCGCGCCAACCGCGCGCGCCAATGCCGACTGGCTCACACGCTGAGCCGTCATAGCTTCACTAAGTCGTTCTGCTACCGTCACCACGCCAACGTTGTACAACTAGCAAAATAGTATGGACCACGAGATTCATATTGCGTGCCTACGAGATTGCTCATAGATCGCAAATGTGACCGACGAAATCACTCCTTCCGAAGCGCTCGTTAAAGCAGTTCAGATTGCTGGCGGCCAAGCACCGTTTGGCCGGTTGGTCGGTGTGACACAGGGTGCTGTCTGGCAGCGTTTGAAGGCGAATAAGCCCGCTGCCGCAGGATGGGTGCTGCGAGCCGAAGAGGCGACCGGAATATCCAGGCACGACTTGCGTCCCGATATCTATCCGATCGAGCGGGGCGCAGCCCCCACCAATCCGCAGCCCACCCGGTGAGCTTCTTCGATCGGTCCTTGCCAGTTTCTCTCGGTCGCCACACGGGCGACGAGCGTCGGCGGTTGGTCTCTCCCCTCCGCGCCGCCGACGTACTTCCTTCAGGTGCCCCCAGCTTGCCACTTCGCAAGCATGGAACGCCAGGCGACGATCGTATGCAGCTATTCGCGGCAATTCTTAGGGCACGCCTCGCATGACCAAGCTTCGTGAAGCCGTGACGATCGAAAACACGCTGTACCGCGTGCTCGGCACGCTGACGATCGAGCGCGCGGCCGAGGTGACTGGTCGTGCCGAGAGTTATCTCCGCGCGCTGTCGGATCCTGACAAGCGCGAGCGCCTGACGATCGAGGACGCGATCGCGCTCGACCTCGAGTATCGCGCTGGGGGCCGGGAAGGCTATCCGCTGCTCGATACCTACGCTCGCATCGTCCAGGCGGCAGCGGATGCAAAGTTTGCCGAGGAGCATGCGACCGGCCGCTTGACGTACGACTTCGTCAAGGAGGCGGGCGAAGCGTCTTGCGCGCTGATCGCGGCGCAGCTGCCCGGCGCCACACTACAGACCCTGCAGACGGCGCTTCATGAGGTCGAGCAGGCGGACAACGCGTCGGCAACGGTTATCGCGCATCTGCAGGCGCGGATCCGTCGCGCCCGCGACGGGCCCAACCCACCGGACGGCTAAACCCGCCCAACCAATGACATTGCCGCCCACCCCGCCCGCCCGCTGATCACCACGATCAACGGGGCGGGAAACTGCTGCCTGGACGATTTGCCATGCCCGACCACGCCTAAGCCCGCCGACCGCCTGGCGATCATCCAGTCGGCCGCGGCCAAGTATGATGTCGTGGCATGGGCGGCCTGCGCACCGTCCAGGCGATCGCCGTCATTTTCAGCGGCTTGGCGCTCGCCCTGGTCCTGTTCGGATCAACCCGCCCCGCGATCGCCATCCTCGCGATTGTCACCATCCCGCTGGCGTGGAGCCTCGAAGCGCTCCGCGTCGCCATCCAAACCCCTCCGGAGACTAGGTCATGATGCGTCAGCCGCAGCCCAAGATCGAGCGCGCCTTCCGCCTGCGCGAACCGCACGTCCGCATCGTTGAGATTCACGAGATCAACTGCGACTGCGCAGTTTGCGCGTCTTACGTGCCCAGCGACCCCGACCACCTGACGGCCGTCGACATGGGCAAGCTCGCCACCCTCGCTGCCGCCGTCGGATCCGCGATGATGTTCGCGATCGATCCGGCCAGTGCTGCGGTCGCACTGCGTTCGGCGATCGGGTTTTAACAATGATGGGATCTATCGATAATTGGCTGATAGCCGACGCGGGCGAGCCGTCATGCTTGTTGGAAGGTAAGCGCTGATGCCCACCGCCAACGTCACTTCCCCGCGCGATCGCACAATGGCCGGTAGCAAACGCCGCGGCGTAGCAAGCGCGCATGGTCGCTTCCTCCGGCTTCACGACATGGTCGCATCCACCGGCCTTAGCGAATCGACGATTCGCAGGCGTGTTCGAGATGGCGATCTCCCAAAGCCGATAGCTCTCACGACGAGATGCGTGGGGTGGTGGGAACGCGACTTTGAAACGTGGGCCGACAAGCATCGAGCATCCGCAACCGACGATTAAGCCTCCATAGATGGGGGCATTCTTGGGGGCATCTGCGGAACTATTCGAAAAATTTTAGGCGTAATTACAGGGCTTTATTCATGCACTATCGATGCCTGCAACCGGCACCATCACCGTGATCCAGGCACCCGCCGCCGCCAGGCTTACCGATGATCCGGCGCGACGACGGTGCCCGCGCCTGCACGGTCGATCCGCTATTTCCGGGTCAGCCCCGATCCCTCGTCCTCCGCCAGCGGGTCGTCCTCGAGCCCTTCCAGCGGCGTGCGGGCGACATAGGTTGCACGCCCGAGCAGCTGCGCCCCCAGCGGCAGCGTCACGAGCAGGAAGATGATCGCCAGCAACCCCGATTGCGGGCGTGCGACTTCACCCGTCAGCATCGCGCCGAGGATCACCAGCGCGGTTCCGAGCGTCCCTGCCTTGGTCGCGCTGTGCATCCGCTGCAGCGCGTCGGGCAGCCGCACCAGTCCGATCGCGGCGACCAGCAGGAACAGGACGCCCGCCCCCATGAGGATCAGCCCGAGCACCGTCATGAGCGCGTCTTTCGTTCGAGGAAGAGCGCAAACGCGGCGGTCGC
>Ga0265797_10010913_pt1 | contig 11483 bp, 8 predicted proteins | sample P2T30metagenome_FD_192433 | JGI IMG/M metagenome (GOLD analysis project Ga0265797, IMG submission 192433) | Plant litter microbial communities from East Loma Ridge, Irvine, California - P2 T30 | ecosystem: Environmental > Terrestrial > Plant litter > Unclassified | place: USA: California... | reverse complement strand
GCACCGCCAGGCCGATCAGGATGCTCGAGCGTTTCCAGCTGCCGAGCAGTTCGTCCTTGGTCTGGCCCACCGCGATCACGAAGGCGAAATTGTCCACGCGCCGGAAGCTGTACAGGCGCTCGATATTGTCGACCCGCGCGACCAGGAAAGCCGATCCGGCCGGCTGCCGGCGGATCGCCTGGAACACGACGCCACCCGACAGGTTGGTGCCGATCAGCTGATCGTCGAAGGGTCGGCGATAGATGACGGTGCCGTCTTCCAGCGCGAGCAGGACGGTGCCGGTGCGGCCCACATTCAACTCGTCGTAGATGCGTTCGAAGAAATTCACCTTGAGCGTCACCAACGCTACTCCGCCGAAGCTGCCATCGGGATGATTGATGCGGCGCGAGATCGGCAGCACCCATACGCCGGTGGAGCGGCTGCGCACCGGGTGCCCGACATAGATGCCTTTGTCGGGATGCGTGCGATGGTACTGGAAATACGCGCGGTCCGAGTTATCGCCCTGGATCGGTTCGGTCAGCGAGGTTGCCAGCCAGCGGCCCTCCGCATCATAGACGAACAGGCCGTGCAGCTCGGGCGTGGTCCGGGTCAGCTCGATCATGTGGGCCTGTAGCCGCTTCATGGCGTACTTGCCGTCGCCGTCATGTTCGACCCGTTCGACCACATTGGCCAGGGCCATGGTGGTGGCCTTCATTGCCGTCTCGACCTGCGCGCCGACCATGCGCGCCACGTTCGACGTCGCCACCTCGGTCTGGTGGATCTGCGCGTGTCGCGACGACCAGATGAACCAGCCGGCAAAGATCACCAGCAGCAGGCAGCCAAGGGAGGTGGCGGCGACCACCAGGCGCACGACCGGACGCCGCTTGTCGCTCAGGCGCTCGACGTGGCTGTCGAGCGTGTCGGTGGATGAATTCAATGCGCCTCGCCTTCCGTGGTCTGCGATTTCTCTGTGGAATCACGCAGGTCTCCGTTCGAAAATATTGTGCCATTAGAAAGAAAGCCATGTCGCCGGGATGCGGCCATGCAGCGCGGCTTGCCTGATCCTGCAGAGTTGTTGCCTTTTCTATTTTTGCGCTCGTGTGTGCGGAAACGATGGTCTACATTCTCATCAACTATCGTTGAAAGGAGTTCGTCATGACCATCGGCCCCGATCCACTCGGCCCGCAGATCAACCGGCGCGAGTTCGTGCTGTCGGTGCTGTCCACGGCGGCCGTGACCGGCGTCCCCGGCACGGCCCAGGCCGCGCAAGCGCCGCCGGCCGAAACCCATGAGGGCAGCGTGCCCTTGACCTTGGTCGTCAATGGCGAGCAGCGTTCGCTCGCGGTCGATCCGCGCACCTCGGCGCTCGACCTGCTGCGCGAGCGGATGGCGCTCACGGGAGCCAAGAAGGGCTGCGACCATGGCCAGTGCGGCGCCTGCACCATCCACGTCGACGGCCGCCGCGTGGTGGCTTGCCTGACGCCGGCCGTGCAGCTCGAGGGCCGCCGGGTCGACACCATCGAAGGTGTGAACGGCCAGGATGGCGGCCTGCACCCGATGCAGCAAGCCTTCATCGACCACGACGCCCTGCAATGCGGCTACTGCACGCCGGGCCAGATCATGGCCGCGATCGCGTGCGTCCGCGAGGGCAATGCCGGCTCGCCCGAGCGGATCCAGGAATACATGAGCGGGAACCTGTGCCGCTGCGGCGCCTACAACGGCATCGTGGCCGCGATTGGGCAGGCCGCGAAACAGATGGGAGAAGCGTGATATGCGCGAATTCACCCTGATCCGCGCGCGTTCGACCGGCCAGGCGCTGCAGGCACTGGCTGCGCACCCGCAGGCGCGCCTGATGGCCGGCGGCACCACCTTGTACGATTTGATGAAGCTGGGCGTCGAGCGCCCGCAGGCGGTCATCGACATCAACGGCATCGATGAACTGCGCACCTTCGACACGTCCGGCCAGCGCGAGCTGGTATTCGGCGCGCTGGCGCGCATGAGCGATGTCGCGGCCGATCAACGCCTGGTCGCCGACTATCCGGCGCTGTCGGAGTCGCTCTGGCGCGCGGCCTCGCAGCAGCTGCGCAATATGGCGAGCCTGGGCGGCAACGTCTTGCAGCGCACGCGCTGCGCCTACTTCCGCGGCGGCGAGCCATTCGCCTGCAACAAGCGCGTGCCGGGCAGCGGCTGCGCGGCCATCGGCGGCATCGACCGCGGGCACGCGCTGCTGGGCGGCAGCCCGCACTGCATCGCCACCTATCCGGGCGACTTCGCGGTGGCGCTGGTGGCCTTCGACGCGGTGCTCGACGTGATCGGGCCAAACGGTCCGCGCACGCTCCCCGTCGAAGCGCTGCACCGGCTGCCGGGCGACCGGCCCGACCTGGAGACAACGCTCGCGCCGGGCGAGATCATCGTGCGCATCCGGGTGCCGGCAACGACGCTTGGCCGGGCTTCGGTGTACCACAAGATCCGCGACCGCGAGTCGTACGCCTTTGCCCTGAGTTCGGCCGCCGTCGCCGTGACGCTGGTGGGCGGGAAGGTGGAGCAGGCCCGCATCGCGCTCGGCGGCGTGGCCACCAAGCCATGGCGCGCCCGCGTCGCGGAACAGGGCCTGGTGGGCCAGGCCCTGACGCTGGAGACGGCGCTGGCCGCCGGCTTTGCCGCCTTCATGGACGCCAGGGCCGGTGAACACAACGCCTTCCGGGTCGAACTCGGCGCCCGCACCGTGGCCGACGCCCTGATGATTGCCTCGAGCAGGACTTGATATGAGCGAACCGACATTCCCGAAATCTCCGCGCATCGACGCGCTCGACAAGGTGCGCGGCGCCGCGCTGTATGCGGCCGACCAGTCGCGGCCCGATATGCTGCATGCGGCGCTGGCCGTGTCCACCATCAACCGCGGCGAGGTGCTGTCCATCGATACCAGGGCAGCGCGTGCGCTCACGGGCGTGAAGCTGGTGCTGACCCATGCTGACATGGGAGAGTACAAGCCGCCCGGCCACGTGCTGGCCGGCGGCTTCGGCTTCCAGAGTATCCAGCCGATGCTGTCCAATAAAGTGGCCTACCGTGGCCAGCCGATTGCGCTGGTGGTGGCGGAGACGCTCGAGGCGGCGCTCGAAGGCGCGGCGCTGATCAAGGCAAAGTACGACAGCCAGCCATTCCAGGTGACGCTGGACGGCGCCCCGCCGAAGGACATCGTGGCGCAGCAGGGCTCTCCGCTGCCGCAGGAGATGTTTGCCGATAAGGTGGCGGGCGACGCCGACGCCGCCTTCGCCGCAGCCGCCCATCGGGTCGACGCCCGGTACACGCACCCGCCCCAGCACCAGAATCCGATCGAGCTGGTGTCGACCGTGGCCGAATGGCGCAAGGGCACGCTCGTGATCCACGAGGGTACCCAGAACAGCGGCGCGATCCGCCACGGCCTGGCGCGCCAATTGGGGCTCGATCCGGCGCGCATCGAGGTGATCTCGCCGCAGTGCGGCGGCGGCTTCGGCCTGAAGAACTCTCTGCAGATGCAGACCCTGTTCGCGGCGGTGGCGTCGCGCAAGCTGGGCCAGCCGGTCAAGCTGGTGGTGCCGCGCAGCCAGCTGTTCCACGACGCCAGCTTCCGTCCCGCCAGCCGTCATCATATCCAGCTCGGCGCCGACGCCAGCGGCAAGATCCTGGCGGCGGTCCATGAGGCCGACCAGCAGACTTCGCGCCACGACCTGTTCCCCGGCGTGTACGCCGAGATGAGCGCGCGCCTGTACGGCATTCCGAATTTTCGCGGGCGCGAGCGGCTGGTGCGCACTGATGTGCAGACACCTGGCTATATGCGCGCGCCGTTTGAGCAGCCCGCGTCGTTTGCCTTCGAATCGGCCGTCGACGAGCTGGCGCACACGCTGGGCATCGATCCGGTCGCGCTGCGCCTGCGCAATGACACGCAGCGTGATGTCCTGACCGGCAAGCCGCTGTCCTCGCGCTTCCTGGCCGAATGCCTGCAAGAGGGCGCCAAGCGTTTCGGCTGGAACAAACGCAAGGCGCAGCCAGCGTCGATGAAGGCCAAGAACGGCGCCGCCATTGGCTGGGGCGTGGCCTGCGGCGCCTACAAGGCCGCGACCAGCCCGACGATGGCGCGTATTGCGGCCACGCGCGACGGCCGCATCCTGTTCGCTGTCGGCGGCCATGAGATGGGGCAGGGCATGCGCAGTGCGATCGCCAACGTATTGGTGCGCCAGCTGCGGGTCGACCCGCAGGCGCTCGTGATCCAGGTCGGCGACACGCGCGGCGCGCCACAGCATCTGACCGCCGGCTCCTGGGGCACGGCCAGCGTGGTGCCGGCCGCGCAAGAGGCGGCGCAGGCGTTGCTGGCTGCATTGGCTGAACTGGCGCCCGGTCACGATCCGGCCTTGACGCCGGCGCAGGTGCTCGCCTTGGCCGGGCGCGAGCGCGTCGAGGCCGAGGTGCGGCGCAAGGCGCCTGGCCAGCCCGACGCTGTTTACGGACGCCTGCAGGGCGGCATGCCGGCGCCCGCCGGACCGGCCTATCCCGAATTCGTGTCGATGAGCTATGTGGCCCACTTCGTCGAGGTGAGCGTGGAGGCGGTGACGCGCCGCATCCGCGTGCTGCGCGTGGTGAGCGTGGTCGATTGCGGGCGGGTGGTCAGCCCGGTCACGGCCGACAGCCAGGTGCGCGGCGGCGTCGTGTGGGGTATCGGGGCGGCGCTGCGCGAGATCAGCGAAGTCGATCCGCGCTACGGAGGTTTCCTGAATGCCGACCTGGCCGAGTACGTGGTGCCCGTGAATGCGGATATCGGCCAGATCGACGTGGCCTTCATCGACCAGCCCGATCCGCTGCTCAATGCAACTGGCGTGAAGGGATTGGGCGAGGTAGCGATGGTGGGCGTGGCGGCGGCGATCGCCAACGCGGTGCATCACGCGACGGCCAAGCGCATTCGCCACCTGCCGATCCGGATCGAAGACGTTCTGTAAGTCTCGTCAGACGGCGGCCGGTTCCGGCGCCGCCGTCGCCGGCCGGCGTGCGTCGCGCCTGGGCGGCGCGCCAAACAGGCGCGCATACTCGCGCGTGAACTGCGAGCTGCTCTCGTAACCCACGTCAAAGGCGGCCTTGTTGGCGGTCGCACCCTCATACACCATCATGCGCCGCGCCTCGATCAGGCGCAGGCGCTTCTGGTACTGCACCGGCGTGAGCGAGGTATAGTCCTTGAAGTGCTTGTGGAAGGCCGACAGGCTCATCGACGCGGCCTCGGCCAGCGCCTCGACCCGCAGTTTCAGGTGATACGACTGGCGCAGCATCGCCACCGCGCGGTTCAGCCGCACCGGGTGTGCTTCGGGCGCCAGGCTGGCGCGCAGCTGCTGGCCGTGGACGCCATTCAGTAGCCAGAAATGCAGCTCGCGCATCAGGCCGGGGTGCAGGATCGGCACCGCTTCCGGGCGGCCGATCAATCGCATCAGGCGCCAGGCGCAATCGAGGATCGCCTCGTCCACATCCTGCACCAGCAGCGTCGCCTCAGGGGATGGCGCCGCGGGCGCGCTGTCGCACAGCTGGTCGGCCAGTTCGGACAGCAGCGCCATATCGAGTTCGATCGCCAGCGCGATATAGGGCCGGCTGCCGGATGCCGTCACTACCTGGCCGGTCACCGGCAGGTCGGCGCTGACGATGATCGCCTGGCCTTCGCCACACAAGCTTTCCCGGCGCCCGGCCAGCAGGTGTTTTTCGCCCTGCAGCACCAGGCAGACCAGCGGCCGGTAAGTCGACTCGAGTTTCTCGCCCGGCCCGTCGAGACACATCATGCGCAGGCCCGGGATAGACGTGAGCGCCAGGCCGTCGAGATTGGCGTGGGCGCGGGCATAGGTAGCAACGGCGTCGAGTAATTCCTGGTTCATAAGCCACAGTGTGCCGCCGGTTAAGCCGGCTGTCCAGCGCCGCACATTCATGAACCGCCCTCATAAGCCCAGTCAAATTCGAGCCCGTTTTGTCCCCCTGTTTGCCGATACCATGGCTTTTTGAAGAATTGCGCATCTGCCAGAGGAATCACATGACCATCAAAGCTTACGGCGCCCACGCCGCCGACAAACCCCTCGAATCGCTCGACATCACCCGCCGCGCTCCCGGCGCGCACGACGTTCAGATCGACATCGACTTCTGCGGGGTCTGCCACTCCGACCTGCACACCGTGCGCGCCGAATGGGCCGGCACGCTCTTCCCCTGCGTGCCGGGCCACGAAATCGTCGGCCGCGTCTCAAAGGTCGGCGCCCATGTGGCGAGCCACAAGGTCGGCGACCTGGTCGGCGTCGGCTGCATGGTCGACAGCTGCCAGCATTGCGCCGATTGCGGCGAAGGCCTGGAGAACTACTGCGACAGTATGGTCGGCACCTACAACGGCCCGACCGCCGACGCGCCCGGCCACACGCTGGGCGGCTATTCGCAGCAGATCGTGGTCAACGAGCGTTTCGTGCTGCGCGTGAGCCATCCGCAGGAACAGCTGGCTGCCGTGGCGCCGCTGCTGTGCGCCGGCATCACCACCTGGTCGCCGCTGCGCCACTGGAACGCGGGTCCCGGCAAGAAGGTCGGCATCGTCGGCATCGGTGGCCTGGGTCATATGGGCATCAAGCTGGCCCACGCACTGGGCGCGCATGTGGTCGCGTTCACCACCTCGGAATCGAAGCGCCAGGATGCGCTGGCGCTGGGCGCCGACGAAGTCGTGGTGTCGAAAGACCTGCAAGCCATGGGTCAGTACGCGAGAAGCCTGGACCTGATCATCAACACCGTGGCCGCGCCGCACGACCTGGACGCCTTCCTCAGCCTGCTCAAGCGCGACGGCACCATGGTGCTGGTCGGCGCGCCCGAGTCGCCGCATCCATCGCCGCAGGTGTTCAACCTGATCACCAAGCGCCGCGCGATCGCCGGTTCGATGATCGGCGGGATCCCGGAAACCCAGGAGATGCTCGACTTCTGCGCCAAGCACGGCATCGTGGCCGATATCGAGATGATTCGCGCCGACGATATCAACGGCGCTTACGAACGCATGCTCAAGGGCGACGTCAAGTACCGCTTCGTTATCGACAACGCCACCCTGGCCGCGTAATGCACGCACGGCCCGCACTGCGGGCCGTGCTGTTTCATCTGTTTCAATCCTATCAAGAAGAATGAATCCAACACTCTCCGCCCCTTGCGACAGCAAGCTGGGCCAACCCGCGGCGTGGGGCGCCGTGATGGCGATGTCGCTCGCCGCGTTTGCCCTGGTCGCCTCCGAATTCATGCCGGTCAGCCTCTTGACCCCACTGGCGGCCGACCTGCACATCACCGAAGGACAGGCCGGCCAGTCGATCGGCATCTCCGGCGCCTTCGCCCTGGTCACGAGCCTGTGTCTCACCTCGATCGTCGGCCGCCTCGATCGCAAACTCCTGCTGATGGCGCTGACCTTGCTGATGATCGCATCCGGTACGGTGGCGGCGTTCGCGCCCAACTACACGCTGTTCATGGTCGGCCGCGCGCTGATCGGCGTGGCCATCGGCGGCTTCTGGTCGATGTCGGCGGCGACCGTGATGCGCCTGGTGCCGTCAAGCGACGTGCCGCGCGCGCTGGCCATCCTCAACGGCGGTAACGCATTGGCCACCGTGATCGCGGCGCCGGCCGGCAGCTACCTGGGCGCGGTCATCGGCTGGCGCGGCGCCTTCTTCTGCCTGGTGCCGGTGGCGGCGATCGCCATGGTGTGGCAGTTGTGGAGCATGCCGAAGCTGCCGGTAGCCCACCGCGCTGCATCCGGCGGCATGCTGCGCCTGCTGCGGCGGCCCGCCGTGGTGCTCGGCATGGCGGCCTGCAGCCTGCTGTTCATGGGGCAGTTCGCGCTGTTCACCTACCTGCGGCCCTTCCTCGAAAGCGTCACCGGCGTCGGCGTATCGACGCTGTCGGCGATGCTGCTGATCCTGGGCGTGGCCGGGTTCGTTGGCACCACCCTGATCGGCACGCTGCTCAAGGGGCGTCTGTACAAGGTGCTGGTCGTGATGCCGCTCGTGATGGCGCTGGTCGCGATTGCGCTGGTCGTGTTCGGCCATTCCACCATCGCGGTCACGCTGCTGCTGGCGGTCTGGGGCCTCATCGGCACCTCGGCGCCGGTGGGCTGGTGGACCTGGCTGGCGCAAACGCTGCCGCAGGACGCCGAAGCGGGCGGCGGCTTGATGGTGGCTGTGGTCCAATTGGCGATCATGCTGGGTGCGACACTGGGCGGCCTGCTGTTCGACGCCACCGGCTACCGCGCCACCTTCTACCTGAGCGCAGGCCTGCTGCTGGCTGCCGCCGTGGTGGCGCTGCTGGCCGGGAAGGCCGCACGCCGCAACGATTGATGAGCCAGAGACATAAGCCCATGCGTCATTCATCATGAATGGCGGGGTGGGCTTGCCGTAACATCAACAGGATTTATTTCCGGTTACTCCCACCACTTTGCATTGACAAGGAAGCTCCCCATGGATGACTCCACGAACATCAACACGACCCGGCGCGGTGTCCTGATCGGCGGCGCGCTCGGCGCGACCGCCGCAGCGCTGCCGCTGACCGGCGCCCAGGCCGCCACCCAGGCGCCTGCCGCCTCGACCCCGGCGCCGGTGACCCACAAGGTCACCCTGCGCGTGAACGGCCAGCCACGTGAACTGAACATCGATACCCGCACCACGCTGCTCGACGTGCTGCGCGAGAACCTGCACCTGACCGGCACCAAGAAGGGTTGCGACCAGGGCCAGTGCGGCGCCTGCACCGTGCTGCTCGACGGCCGCCGCATCAATTCCTGCCTGTCGCTGGCCATCATGCACGACGGCGCCGAGATCACCACCATCGAAGGCATGGGCACCCCGGACAAGCTGCATCCGATGCAGGCAGCCTTCGTCAAGCACGACGGCTACCAGTGCGGTTACTGTACCCCGGGGCAGATCTGTTCGGCCGTGGCGGTGATCGACGAGATCCGCCAGGGCATCCCGAGCCACGTGACCGGTGACCTGAACGTCAAGCCGCTGCTGTCGGTCGACGAGATCCGCGAGCGCATGAGCGGCAATATCTGCCGATGTGGCGCCTACTCCAACATCATCGACGCGATCGCTGAAGTCGGAGGAGTCAAGGCATGAAGGCATTTACCTATCAGCGCGTCGCCACGCCGGCCGAAGCGGCAGCCGCCGCAGCCAAGACCCCGAACGCACGCTTCATCGCGGGCGGCACCAATCTGCTCGACCTGATGAAGCTCGAGATCGAGACGCCGACCCACCTGATCGATGTCAACGGCCTGGCGCTCGACAAGATCGAGCCGACCAAAGAAGGCGGCCTGCGCATCGGCGCCCTGGTGCGCAACACCGACCTGGCGGCCGACGCCCGCGTGCGCAAGGATTACGGCGTGCTGTCGCGCGCACTGCTGGCTGGCGCCTCGACCCAGCTGCGCAACAAGGCCACCACGGCCGGCAACCTGCTGCAGCGCACCCGCTGCCCGTATTTCTACGATACGAATATGCCGTGCAACAAGCGCACGCCGGGCGCCGGCTGCTCGGCCATCGGCGGCCATACGCGCGGCCACGCCATCGTCGGCCAGAGCGACGCCTGCATCGCGACCCATCCGAGCGATATGGCGGTGGCGATGCAGCTGCTCGACGCCGGCGTCGAGACCGTGCGTCCCGACGGCAGCGCGCGCACCATCCCGATCGCGGACTTCTATCGTCTGCCGGGCAATACCCCGCACATCGAGACGACCCTGATGCCGGGTGAGCTGATCACCGCAGTGACGCTGCCGAAGCCCCTGGGCGGCAAACACTATTACCGCAAGGTGCGCGATCGCGCCTCGTATGCCTTCGCGCTGATTTCAGTGGCCGCCGTGGTGCAGCCGGACGGCAGCGGCCGCGTGGCCGTTGGCGGCGTGGCGCATCGTCCGTGGCGCGTGCCGGCGGCCGAAGCGCAGCTGCCGCGCGGCGGCAAGGCGACTACGGGCGCATTGCTGGCCGGCGCCCGCACGACCGAAGAAAACGCATTCAAGATCCTGCTCGTCGAACGCACGCTGGATGCCATCCTGGCGCAAGCGCGCACGAGCTGACAGAAAGGCTAGAACATGAAATTTACTGCGCCAGAGACCACCAATCCGATCGACCAGATGAAGGTCGTCGGCAAGCCGCTCGACCGCATCGACGGTCCGCTCAAGACCACCGGCGGCGCACCTTACGCCTACGAGCAGCACGCGGCCGCGCCGAATGCTGCCTATGGCTACGTCATCGGCGCCTCGGTCGCCAAGGCCCGCATCGTGTCGATCGACACGAGCGCGGCGCGGCGCGCGCCGGGCGTGCTCGCCGTCGTCACGTACGAGAACGCGGGCAAGCTGGGCAAGGGCAACTTCAACACCGCCCACCTGCTGGCCGGGCCGGAAGTACAGCACTACCATCAGGCCATCGGCGTGGTGGTGGCCGAGACGTTCGAACAGGCGCGCGCAGCATCGAGCCTGGTGAAGGTCGAGTATGAAAAGAAGCACGGCTCCTACGACCTGGCCGCGGCCATGAATGCGGCCGTCTCGCCCAAGGGCGGCGACCCGGCCGAAACCAAGGTCGGCGACTTCGATGGCGCCTTCGCCAGCGCGCCGGTCAAGTTCGACGCCAACTACACCACGCCCGACCAGTCGCACGCGATGATGGAGCCGCATGCGTCGATCGCCTCGTGGGACGGCGACAAGCTCAATGTCTGGACCTCGAACCAGATGATCGACTGGGGCAAGCAGGACCTGGCCAAGACGCTTGGCATCCCGCCCAAGAACGTGCGCCTGATCTCGCCGTACATCGGCGGCGGCTTTGGCGGCAAGCTGTTCCTGCGCGCCGAAGCCGTGCTGGCGGCGCTGGGGGCGAAGGCCGCCAAGCGCCCGGTCAAGGTCACGCTGCAGCGCGCGCTGATGATCAACAACACCACCCACCGTCCGGCGACGATCCAGCGCATTCGTATCGGCGCCACGCGCGAAGGCCGCATCACGGCGCTCGCGCACGAGAGCTGGTCGGGCGACCTGCCAGGCGGCGGTCCGGAGGCCGCGGTGCTGCAAACCCGCCTGCTGTACGCGGGCGCCAACCGCCTGACGCGCATGCAGCTGGCGACGCTCGATCTGCCGGAGGGGAATGCGATGCGTGCGCCGGGCGAAGCGCCGGGCCTGATGGCGCTCGAGGTGGCGATGGACGAGATGGCCGAGAAGCTCAAGATGGATCCGGTCACCTTCCGCGTCGTCAACGACACCACGGTCGACCCGGAAAAAGCGGGCCGCAAGTTCTCGCAGCGCCGCTACGTGCAGTGCCTGCGCCAGGGCGCCGAGCGCTTCGGCTGGGACAAGCGCAACGCCAAGCCGGCCCAGGTGCGCGATGGCCAGTGGCTGATCGGCATGGGCGTGGCGTCGGCGTTCCGTAACAATATGAACCTGAAATCGGGCGCGCGCGTGCGTCTGGAGACCGATGGCAAGGTGACGGTGGAGACCGATATGACCGATATCGGCACCGGCAGCTACA
>Ga0265797_10010912_pt1 | contig 11485 bp, 11 predicted proteins | sample P2T30metagenome_FD_192433 | JGI IMG/M metagenome (GOLD analysis project Ga0265797, IMG submission 192433) | Plant litter microbial communities from East Loma Ridge, Irvine, California - P2 T30 | ecosystem: Environmental > Terrestrial > Plant litter > Unclassified | place: USA: California... | reverse complement strand
TGCAAGACTATACAGCTAACGTCATGTAGAGGCACATTACTGTACTCAAGCACAAGGTCCGCAATCATTACTATCCTCTCCGTTTCCCTCAACATCTAGTAAAACCACGACCCAACAAACAACACCGTCGTATACGCCGTCAAAACGAAATACTGCAGCTCATGCAACACATTCCTCTTCTCCCACTTCAGCTTCCTCGAACTCTCCTTCGGGTACGCAATCCCCGTATCCTGGTCTCGGTCCAGCAACTCTTCACGATCCGGCATATTCGGCGGCCAAATCGCGTAATGCACCGGCGCCCAGCACGCACTCAGAGCGATGAGCCAGAGTAAGGGAGGCCAACATGCGTGCGTTAGCATGTAGAGCAGCGTCTGCTCGAGCGAGCCGCGGTTGATGATGATGCCGCGTGCTGTGGAGACTGATACGGCAGCGATGCAGAAGAGGATGTAGAAGATGTGCATAAATACTCCTGAGCCGAAGACAATGACGCGCAGGCGATGGGAGAGACTAGCGCGTAGGACAGGGTCGCGCTCATTGAGCTCAGATTGCTGGGAGCCTGACGACGAGAATGCAGCGGCTTTACCACCCAAAAAGCGAGGAAGGAAAAATGACCGGATGATGGTGATGGCGTGATAGGGAGCCATCCACATCATAGCGCCTGCGTCGCGCTGTCCGAGACGGTAGCCGGCTGGAAGGGTCATGACCCATTCGTTCATACGGTTGGCGGCCAGAGCGACAAAACATAGCCTTGCCAGCAAGCGCAGTTGATTATCGTTGGCGTAGGCGATCAAGGTCCCGCCGGTCATCAGGACGATTGGCATCGTGAGCAGGGATGCGGTCAAGAATATTGTGAAGAGCGAGGAGACGGTGTAGACGAAGCCTGACAGCCGTTGGAAGAGAGACATATGTTTCACTAGCGGGCCGAAGAGGCAGAAGTTCAGCTTCAGTGAGGTTTGAACAGTGCCGATGGTCTGGCAGGTCAGTGTTAGTATCATTGCCCACGAAAAGACGTGAGATGCTTACCCAGCGAGTGCGCTGCTTGATATGTCCGCTGAAAGATTCTGGTACGGTGCCATACTGAAGAGGCTCGTGAACATAGGCAGTTTTCCATCCAGCTCCAAGAAGCACACTCGAACAGCAAACATCTTCAGCTAGCGACCCGGTCGGGAACCCACCGATGCCATCGAGAGCAAGGCGTCGAATTGCATATCCTGAGCCGGTGCACCACGCAACGCCTGCTGCGTCCTTGACGGGTTCAGATATATGCACGAACGAGTCTAAGCTCTGCATAAGCGGATCATTCTTCGGCAAGTTGTAGAAGAGCTAGGATGTTTATCAGCAGGATCATACCAAGTTCCAAACGAGTATCTACCTGAGGTGGGCAAGCGAGAGCAAGCTGGGGTTCAATGACTAAGTGCGCGACGACGGCTCTGAGCCACTCGGGCTCTGGGATCATGTCTGCATCGAGAGCGGCGATGTAAGTTGACGCCCCTCCTGGCAACTCACTGACGAACTGCAGCCCGTGGTTCAAATTACCTGCCTTGAAATGATGCGACACGCCTTTGAGCTTGTGGCGAGCAGTGTAGTAGATGTTAGGGTACAGCAGCGACACGTCGTCTATAGCATCTTTCAGGCTTGCGTCAGCGCCATCGTCAAGCACGATGACACGAAAACTTTTCGAGGGCCAGTCAATGGCAGCAGCGGCGCGGACGGTGTCAGTAATGATTCTCACGTCTTCTTTGCAGCATGTGACGAATACATCGACCGATGGCGTGGTGTCACCGACAATGCGCAGTTTCTCACGTCGTCGGCCCTTGATGAGGAAAAGTTGCCAAAATTGATGGCACAGCATAGGGACTGTTCTTGATGTGAGTAAGCGCGACTGTTTTGACTGCATCGCCGACTTACACGCTACGCCCATTTCCACCGCAATGAATGCCCACGCCATTGCGAAAATCCTGTCCTGTACATGCTGAGCGGCGAGGGTGTACTTGATCCTGAAAGCGAAGTACACCCAGTATGAAGCGACGGCGATTAGTGAGAACAGTGGTGTGCATTTGTTGACCCGGCGTTTCCAAAGCGGAAGATGGTCAACGTCATCAGTGCCATGTACTCGCTCGACAAGGCAAACCGGATCAGCAGAAGGATCAGTGTATTTCTCTGATTTACCGCGGAGTGAGCTCGTGGTCTGTAGAGGGTTAGTATAAACTTAACGCAGTGGATTGAACCATGAGTCTCGAGCTTACCGTCGAGTAACGTTCGGAAAATTTACTGAACTTCTCAGTGCTCGTTGCGGGCGTCTGCTTCAAAGGAGTACCGTATACTGTTGTTGTTCCATAACGAGGGGTGAGGTTTCCGCAGTGGGCACAGTTGCTGGGAGACGGCTGACCATACGAGCTCGGACGTGAGTATGCTGGGCGAGGCAAATAAAGACCCAAGTTGATCACATCTTGGGCATTTACCATGGAAGAGGTCGAGCTGGTGGTCATTGTCTCCGATGTGCTCTGTGAAATAGGTCCAGGAAAGTCGAAGTGCCTTGGAGCCTCCATTGCGTGACGCAGTAGGATATGTGACTTGATAATGGCGTCCTTAGGGTCTTGTCCAGAGGTGGTCGCTAGGGTTTGTGGCGAGCTTGAATGTATTTAGGACGAAGTGTCGGCGTCCCATCTTTCTTGGTCCTGTACCTGGCTCCAGACACGCAACGCAATTGCGGTCATGTACGTTGCCCGGATTGATCCACAGCATCTGGCATATGGTATCGAAAACTACGCAGGCTCCCGACCTACATGAGATGACCCACATATGTCCTGTCGTGGTTGAGACATCGCTATCGTAGGCGTCATTCGACCGTTCTGTCGCGGTGCCTAGGTAGTTGGAAGGTCTCGCGATAAGGGACATATTGCAGCATTGCGGCGATGATCGTCCATCTGTTACTGCTCAGCTTCCAGCTCATTCCCTGCTGCTGTAGATATCGGAGCTTACCAGGGGTGCTTCCATATCTGCATATCGTGCGGATATTGACAGTGCAGATAAACAAGCGCCTCTCAACAACAAAAGTTCTTGTGTCGAGACTTTTGCGTACTTAAGAGCTAATGTTGTACACCAGCGGTTTCTGTCTGGTAGTATGAGAGTGACGACAGACGATCGGATAACGCGCTGCACCCACAACTCCTTCAGCATTAGCAAGAGATAAGTGCCGATTTGAGAATCTGTACACCTTTGATAGCATGCTGTACTGGCGTATAGTAGCACGATAATGGACATCGTGTACATAGCTACACTGTACTTGGATGCTCCTGTATGCTGTGCATCGTCGGCCTGCAGGGATCGTCGAGTCCCATCGCATCTTGAGTACCCGCGTCACACGGCCACCCCCATGCCGGTGGATGGAGGTGGAGGGGACCCGACCTAGAAAAATATTCCACGGGATGAACTGATCCCATTGAAGTCAGTAGCGAGCGTTAGACTGAGATTAGTAACGAAGTAAGCGTAAAACATTATCAATGTGTTGCCAGACATCCTTTCGACACTCGGCTGGCCGCCACTTTCATTTGTTTTGGACGACGCTGGAGCATGCGGGCGTACAATTTTCCAGATGCACGAGAGGTGACCAAGTCGCAAGGACGTTATTCAGAAACGTGAGTTGTCCCATCCGGTGTATGGATAGGTTACAGCATTGCCGATCATGGAGATAAGAGCATTGAGCGGACTAGGAAGTGGGATGTGGCGGTCGTCCTAATAATGCACTCTAGCATTGGCAATGGACCAGTTTGCGTTGCGCCATACCTTCAGCCTCAAATGTAGTTATCGGCAACCGGAATGCTGTAAGCTGATATCGAAATACTCATTGTTTTCTGTACGTGTACATCTGCTGATTACAGTAGGTGGCTGCCTTAGCGCGGAAGTGTACCAAAATTGAAGTGTGACGATAGCGTGCAGCGAGTCCAAGCCGTTGCATTGCTGTTCGTGTGTACAAGAAGACCATGCAGGACGACGGCGCTTATCGTTCCTGGTGTACTTGGCGAGGTACCGGAATATGCACACGAAAGCCCTGAGGTGGTACTGAGGTGCTCTTCTCGAATCTCAAAGCCGCCATGCTGTCTGGTGCGGGAACTGCTGCCGACGATGATCGAAAAACGTAACGACTGACCATATCGCTCTTAGTTTCGAAAGGTGGTTTGGCCTCATTCTTTGCTCGCAGCGATGGTATCACAAATGCTTCTCAGTCTTCGTATGTTTGTGGTTTGGCTGTTATCAGTCTCTGTATGCGCGGTGCCAGACACGATGCTGTGTGGCCAATACGACCATGTTTCGGACGATTCGAACAGATATCGATGTATGTTACAGCGCAACTCCAATGCATTGCCGTCCTCTTTCTCTGCCCTCAGCGCGATTTCTGACTATTTCCAGTCAGCAACAATATTTGGGGTCGAGATGGAAGTGGCTCGTCCTGCATCGAAGTGACCAAAGATGCAACCTCGTTCTCCACAAAATGGTTATGGAAAGCAAATGAGTCACTTGTCCATGCTTATCCCAACATCAACTTCAATCCCGTCCAGCAGAAACCCATCCAAGTTTCAGAACTAGCTGCGATTGACGTAAAAGTATCATGGTCAATGAAACCCACGACGAGCGTCTCCGCGATGCCATTCGATAAAGATGGTCTCGCCGTCGTCGGCGCGAAAGCCAACGTTGCCTTTGATGTTTTCTTCGATACCGAAGTCGAGAGGGCGGTCAATACCACAGCACCGCGCTATGAAGTCATGGTATGGATAGGCCAATATGGCTCTATCTTACCGATAGGCGGCTGGGGCTCGGAGGGGGCAGGCAAGCTACCAACGCAGAAGATTGGGAAGAACACCTTGTGAGTTCAGCCGAACGATCGCAGAAATGTCGTAGAAGCCGCCAGTAGTTGACTGACATCTTATCGCGCTCAGTACCCTTTATCAAGGACCCAACGACAATGGACAGCATGTCTTCTCGTGGGTTGCTGACTCGAATCTGACCAGTTTTGCCGGAGACATCTCTCCGCTTGTACGCTACCTCTCGCGACACGATTTGATCCTGGCGTCCAACTACGTAGGCGTCGTGCAGTTCGGTACGGAACAGAAGTTCTCGACGTCAAATGTGACATTCACGGTGCATAGCTTTGCTATGGATGCGAGACGAGGCATACCGAAGGAGGCCGCTGGTGCATCATTGGAGTTCTGCGGGTGGAGGATGACGCTCGTTTCGTTGCTTGTTGCTAGCATCGTATATGTGTAGATCTCTCTGGATGTACGAAGGGGCTCGTATCTATTGTTTCAACCTTCAGGACACACCAAACGCCATAGTTGGTGGCTAAAGGAAAATTCGATGAAGTTGTAGATAATGTCGGTGATGCATGGTCTTCCAATTGGTGTGACGCCGTGTCAGGTGCGGGGATAACTCACGTTAGAGCTCGCTTGTGGTTTCCTGCACACAATCGGCACTTCCGAGCAGTTTCTCCGACGCCCGCAGCCCGCATCAACTTCACAACCTCACCTTCAACAGCCGCCCACGGTCCGCTAAGAAGGTGCGTATCCGGCTCTGCTACCCCTCTGTCCCTCCGAAGAGTCGTCCACGAATATTGCGAGCCTCACCACTGACCCGTCACCCACCACAGCTCTCACTACCAAGTCACCCATCTTCTCTACCGCAAATATGGATCAGGCCAAGTTGGCGCGTATGCAGGCGTCGGTGCGCATCGGTAAGTTCTTTGGAAATCAGGGGATGTCAGGCTTCTGGCAAAGTCCCTAGTGACAACATATATGCGATCAATTGGCTGACATCAATGTGAACAGGGTAAGCAGATATCTCCTTCTACAACCACGACCCCGCTATCGACCGCATCGATGTTCGAGACACAACATGGAAGACCACACTTGGCATAGAGCATCGATCATGAGAGAAGAGGAGAGGGTTTGTAGGACTCCAGGCTGACGTAACAATACAGAGGCAAGGGTACTCCGCGCAGGAAGGTGAAGAAGGTCCACAAGAGCTCCGGCACCGACGACAAGAAGTTGCAGACAGCGCTCAAGAAGCTCAACGTCCAGCCCATCCAGGCAATCGAGGAGGTCAACATGTTCAAGAGCGACGGCAACGTCATCCACTTCTCGGCACCGAAGGGTACGGCCCAATGCTACGATTTTCCCTAGGTCCTGTCACTAACACTACACGCGCAGTTCACGCCTCAGTACCATCAAACACCTTTGCCATCTACGGCAACGGCGAGGACAAGGAGCTCACCGAGCTTGTGCCCGGCATCCTCAACCAGCTCGGCCCCGACTCGCTCGCATCGCTGCGCAAACTCGCCGAGAGCTACCAGAGCATGCAGAAGGAGAAGGGCGAGGACGGCGATAAGAAGGATGACGACGATGAGGACGATGATGATATCCCAGATCTCGTTGAGGGTGACAACTTCGAGTCAAAGGCCGAGGTCGAGTAAGCACTGGGCAATACTAGGTGAAGAACCACGACATGATACAGTGGGGCAAATGCCAGGGGATGGCATGATGTGAAAGACGTTCATGCGATCAAGGGCCTCCAGGATGGTTTTACATACGGACACCGGACTGGCATTAGTGCTCGAAAAGAAATGGATTGAGAAATATCCAGAGTCTACAAATTGTGTCGCTTTCATGCCGTGTGATTACTTGTTGTTGTGTTCATGCATGGCAGCACAGTGACTCTCTGACTGAGGGCGGGAGAATATCATGGACGCTGAGCAACCCCGTGGCGTACTTTATTGCTAAGAATCTAAGATTGGGATCGTGGGCGGAAACAATCCGCGTGCCTTTAAATACACTGAACTGCGAGTGATTGGATGCCAGATTCATAAGCATGCGGAATCGATGTGATTGTCGCGGATCGCGGGTGCTAATGCGGGCCGGCATAAGCCTAGCCACAAAGAGACGAATCCATCACAAAACGCGCCCGTGTTGGCAACTTCCCTTAGACATAACGGACGAAGACAATTCCAGTAGGTTGTCAGCATAAGCATGCGCCGTAGATAGACTGTAGGAGCTGATACCGAAGCGCCCGCGGTCAGGCTGCATATATATATAGGTAGGAAGACTACGTTTCCTAGGTTTCAATACTCCAAGATCATCCAGATCGTCTCACATCTCGGGCCCCCATCGGAAGTTTCAAGGCTTTGAGTCGCGCCACAACTCTAAATATCCAGCGCGTCGCACCGTTGCACACGCACTTTCTTGTTGACAATCCTCTTCCCGTCCCTCCAAACCTCAGCCTGTGTATCCTCGCGTCCTTTTCAACCTCACTATGAGCACCGAAACCATCCTCATCCTCGGCGGATCCTACGCCGGCCTCAGCGCCGCCCATTGGGCATTGAAGCATGTCCTCCCACAACTGCCCAAGAAAGAAGGCGTCACCTACAATGTTACCGTGGTCAATCCTTCCAAGGACTTCTATTGGCGCTTCGCCGCACCGCGAGCGATCGTCTCGAAAGAAATGATGCCGTCCAGCAAGATCTTCTACCCAATTGAACCAGCGTTTACCTACGCTTTTCCGAAGTTCAAGTTCGTGCATGGCACAGCGACGCATGTGGACTCTGCTGGCATGACCGTCTCGGTTACTACCGTTGACGGCGAGCAGCAGTCGATTCCGTATGTTGCTCTCGTTATTGCTACGGGATGGACGTCGCCCAGCCCGCTTTTCACGCAAGCGACTGACCGCGAAGCACTCGAGCACGTCTACGACGCTTTCCAGGCTGGTTTGAAGTCTGCCAAATCAGTCATCATCGCTGGTGGCGGTCCCGTCGGAGTTGAGACTGCCGGTGAAGTCGCTGAGATTCTCAACGGCAAGCCGGGCTTCTTCCAATCAGCCCCCAAGAATCCCAATGCTAAGGTCACGCTTGTGTCTGGCGACAAGAAGCTCCTCCCAGTTCTTCGCGAAGCTATTAGCAAGGACGCCGAACAGTTCCTGAAGCGTATCGGATGTGATGTTGTGTTCAACACCAGAGTGGTCGGATCGTCCAAGGAGGGCTCCAAAACGAAGGTGGAGCTGTCGAATGGCGAGTTCCTGGAGGCGGACATCTACATCGACGCAACCGGCATGCGACCGAACACGAGTTTCCTACCCAAGGAGTGGCTCGACAATCGCAACAAGGTCGCCTGCAACCCGAACACGCTCCGTGTCGAGCACGCATCTGCCGGCCCGCGCGTCTATGTTGTGGGCGATGTAGGCTCATATACTAAGGGGGGTGTTATGGACCAGGCGAGTGCTATACCAGCAGCAATGACAAACCTGAGGACCGACCTAATCGCCCATTTGAATGGAAGCGCACCAGGCGGTGACCGGCACTACGAGCCAATCACCAAGGAGCAACAGGTCGTCCCTATTGGCACACAGAAGGGAGTTGGTGCTTTTGGCGGTATCAAGATGCCTAGCCAGATGGTGTGGATGATCAAGGGTAGGGACTACATGATCTCCATGTTGGCTCAGCCGACGCTGAGGGGCGATGGATTCAAGAAGGAGGGCAAGTGGGCACCACAGGCAGTCAGCAAGGTTGGACTGAGCGGTAATTGATCTGTTCAAAGGAGGAGGAGTATGTATGAGGGAATGATATTGTTTTTTTCTTATTCACGAGCGTTTGTAATACCCTTAGAGCGGTTGCGTTTGTTCACACATCGTAATATCATAGTACATAATGCCAATACATACACTACAGAGATGACTCGACGCGTACTTCTCATGTTACAATTCAATGCTTCCGCAAGCCCAGAAGAAATTACGTTTAGCACGAATGATCTCCATGCCCCACAATATATAACCTTAAACCCTTAGCGCGTCATGCTGCATGTCAAGCTCCAAAATTTACACCATCAACACCAAACAGCAAATACACACAACCTCCACCACAAAACGCGCCACCAAACTCCTCACACCCACCATGGCGACAACGACCCAATCCCGTCCCCAACCCCTAACCTTCCCCCGCCCAATCTTCGCCGCCGTCTCCCCACACCCCTTCCTCCAAGCACACCTCTCCGCCTCCAAGAACACCCCCCAACGCGCCAACGGCCGCGCCGCACACGAGTTCCGGCGCCCAGGCGTCAACAAGGGCAGCCTGACACACGCGAACGGCAGCGCAGTCGTGCGCCTAGGAAACACGAGCGTCGTGTGCGGCGTGCGGGCGGAGATTCTCAAGGAAGAGGATATATCAGGCACTTCGGACGCCGTCGTGCCTGTGGATCTGAACGACGCGCAAGAAGACACGGATGACAGCCATGAAATCGACACCCTGCGCCTCGTCGTGCCTAATGTTGAATTATCGACGGGTAGCACACCTTCACACATCCCCGGCAACGCGCCGTCGACGTTCCAACAGAGTCTGATCACGCGCATACGCTCGCTGTTTTTCTCCACGAATATCCTGCGCGCGTCGGACCTCCGCATTTTATACAAGCCATCTACGAACCCCGAAGACCCGGATGAAGAAGCAGAGACACAAGTAAAAGCCTACTGGGTCCTGTACATCGACGTCTTCTTCATCAGCGTAGACGGCAGCGCATTCGACGCGGCGTGGACCGGCATTCTCGCGGCTCTACTTGATACGAAATTGCCCCGCGCGTGGTATGACGAGGAATTCGAGGGCATACTGTGTTCCGACTCACCCGACGAAGCCACATCGCTCCAATTACGCAGCATACCGATACCGAGTACGTTTGCAGTGTTTGAGGGCAGGGACGAGGACGAGGCGAGGGACTGGGTGTTGAGTGATCCGGATGCGTTTGAGGAGGGGGTGTGCAGGGAGAGTGTGACGGTGGTGGTGGATGTGAAGGGGAGTGTGAGGAGGGTGGAGAAGAGTGGGGGTGGGGTTGTGGGGAGGGAGAGTATGGGTGGGTTGGTGAGGACGGCGGGGGAGAGGTGGAAGGAGGTTGAGGGAATATTGAGAGGGAAGGCTTGAAGAGCGTGGGAGAACAGACAGTACAAGACAAACTTGAAAGCTGTACCATGGCCAGAAGAGCGGCTTCGCGAGCAGAGCAGAAAAGGCTACACGACGCTTTGAGCGTATACCTAGTGCCTGAGCAGGAAGACGGCAATGTACGACAGCTGTACACACACAGTCACGCGAACGCAGTGAAGCAGCTTTGAAGATGGTATAACATTCCAACAAGAGATAAACTACAATATCCAGACCCAGACCCAACGGTCCACTCCCTCAACGCCAACCCAACCTATATAACTCCGCGTGTTGATGCTAGTATGCCTGCTGAAATGTAGCGAGAAAGAAGACGTTGCAAAATGATGACAAAAGGAAGAAATGGTGTAGACGCGATGCAAGCAACATCTTGCTGGTTCCTCCTACTCTCCAGACATCAGGCTCGTCCAGTACTTCGTATCCAACCATCGCACGTCCTCTCATATTCAAGTCGTTCGTAATCGTATCCAAAATGAGTATGCTCTCACATGACCATCTTCCTACTGCGCTGGATAAACGGCGAAGGCATCTCGTCGTCTCTCTCCGGGTCCCAGACCGCTGGCGGCGTAACACCCGCGCTCCTGCCCTTAACAGGACTCCTCCGGCCGGCATATCCAAAGCCCTTCTTGCCTTCGTCTTCGCTCATCGCTTCGACTGGCTTGCCTCGCGCTTGCGCCAATTCGACAAGTGACCGGCCCTGCACTCCCCCGTTGTTGCGCATAGCTTGGATGCGGAAGGCCTCGTTGCCACGCTTCGAAGGCAGACCGGCCATTGGTGCGGGTGCTGACTTGGCTGGGAGGCCAGTCTTGCGCGGCGATGTGGAAAGGACTTCTGCGGAGCGGGACTTCGGCCGTGTTGGTGATGTAGCGACGATAGGCACTACCGAAGTGGGACGGGGTTTGGTGCCCTTGGGTAGTAAGTTTGGTGTGCTGCCAAGACGCGTAGTAGGCTTCATGAGCGTGCGCTGAGCGTTTGCGAGGACCTTGAATGGGTCATCGCCGCCGCCGAGACGGCCTCCTGATGCGCTTCGTGCGCGCGTGGGTGACGGTAGGACTGGGTATGCATCGTCGTCTTCGAGATCTGCGTGCCATTCGTCCTCGCCTGGGAGTTCGGGCTCCCACTTCTTCGCGTTTTCCTTTGCGGCGGCGAAGATATTTGTGCGTGGCTGTGGGTTGCGGCGTGGTGATAGAGAAAGATGGCCGAGCGACGCCGGTGCTGGGGATGCTTCCGCCATCTGGATGTCCATGGGAGACGCGGGTGCAGCAGCGCCGTAAGTTTGCGCACGTGTCAGCGAGTTGCGCGGTCGCCTGGCTGGCTTTGCCTTGAGTGGCTTCAGCTCCTTCACTGTGTCCTCGTTCGAGTCTTCAAGGGACAGAGAAGACATGTCCGTGCCACTGGCAAAGTCCGAGTTGGTGCCCAACGTGCTTACTGAGCCATTGATGATGGCCGTCTCTCCATCAGTAGGGAAGAGTACGCCTCCTAGTTCTGTCGCTGGCATCAAATGCGTGTCCGACCGTGGAG
>Ga0265797_10010911_pt1 | contig 11486 bp, 9 predicted proteins | sample P2T30metagenome_FD_192433 | JGI IMG/M metagenome (GOLD analysis project Ga0265797, IMG submission 192433) | Plant litter microbial communities from East Loma Ridge, Irvine, California - P2 T30 | ecosystem: Environmental > Terrestrial > Plant litter > Unclassified | place: USA: California... | reverse complement strand
TAGATTGCATCAAAAAGCGACACAGCATAGCACTAAAAGTCCGGGGACATCGACATGAGAATTAGACGAATGTGCTTCTAGAACCGGCGTTTCAACAACCAATTGCCATGGGAAAAAAATATTTGGAGAATCTTGAAAGAGCTGCACGGCGACAAAAAGTAAAAGGAAAAGATACCCGAAACGCATCCTCCACGATGTAATGAATTCAAACTCAATTTAGACAGTTTAGATACTAGCGTAGCCACAACCCTACGTCAAGCTACTTAGCGTGCCCTTTCTTTGAACCTGTCAATTCCTCCTAGCAGGTACTGTATCGCAGATCAGTCGTCCCGTGTCCCGCCTGTCCTGCCCTGCCTGAAAGCTCTGGTGGGGCTGCCCTGCCGTGGTAACACGGGTGAGTGCGGTGTCGTGCAGCAAGACGTTACACGAACTATGCAGGAGCTGCATGTGAACCGCAGCAACTGCTCCCGTGTGACAGCCACCCGTACAGCTTCATCGTTGACAGGAGAGAAGCTCTGGTGAAAGTCGGTGAGGTTATGGGCCGTGCCCAAGCCGTCTGTGTCTGGGACGTAGGCCAGTGTGCTCAATGCTCGACTCAGCGTTTCTTGCAGTGCGCGGATCGTATGTGTGCAGAGAGGCAGGATGACACGGTATCTCTGATCGAGTCGCTCTGAGTGGGATGGCTTGGTTATGTGAATACGGAAGAGTAATCGTAGTTGTGGGTTAATGACAGATTTATCAATGTATCGTATGCTAATTTGTTATGGTCTTTGCTATCCAAGAAAGGTGATGTTTGGTATCCAAAAAGTATCCGTCGTCTTGCTCGTCTCTTCGTCCTTGACGTATCATTCGTTGCGAAGCGCACATTAGATGGAGAATAGGAAGGTCACAGGGTTCGAAAACAAGACATTCGACAGTCGATGAAGGAAAGAAAGAAAGAAAGAAAGACATTAGGTCCGTAAATATCGGAGTCGCCCAGAGCAGAAACAGGAAAAAGCAAAGGTCAACCAGAAATCCCCACCTCTGCACGCCCGTGGGCAGTGCAAGACATCTCTTCCCAATACACGAGACTCATGCAAGCAAGGAGAGGTATAAAAATGCTTCATCCAGTTGCGCCGCGCTCATGTTCCAGTTTTTGCCGCCCGCCTGTTCGTATGCTTGTATGTGTTACACCGTTACGTCCCTTTCGCACAAGGTCAGGGTCCGAGGTGAATCCTGGTCTTGGGACACGCTGCGATACACACCTCTCACGCCTGGCGCGAAAGGTGTGCGGTCCGGCGCTTGTGGTCTTCGCTGCTAGCTAGGCTGTGTCACCGTTGGCTGTTGCTCGGTCTGCCCAGGAGTAACTCCATGTCGCGAGCAGATGCTCATCGTTGTCCTCCAATCGCGGAAGAGCTTTGGGGTCGCGAGGTGGAGTCGTCACGTCGATCGCTTGGTACTTCGAGAAGAGAAAGGCATCGGAGGAGGACTGTTTTGATTGTTAGTGAATGGAAGCAGGAACGGGTGGATAATGACTACTCACGGTCCATGATGTTCTCTTCTGCAACGCCCATTTGGTAATCAACAAGGCCGTGCTTCTCAACATCATCGCATAACCGCACCAACTCTCTGGCTAGCTGCTCGAGTCCTTGAGTACTAATGATCGATTGCGGATCGTGCAGGCCCTGTCCGCTCTGTATCATATCCTGAGTAAGATCGTGTTGACGCTGCAGAGTTGCAAGCCAGGCGCGGTTGAATTCGTCCCAGAGCCGGATACGATCGTCGTGTAATTGTTCGTCGTCTCTTGTGAGTCCTAGATCTCTGTTAGTCGCTGTTTGTCTTTCTATGTATCCTCGTACAACATCACTCACCAAGTCCTTCAGCGCGCCCCAGCAAGTACTGTGATATCCTGATCAATTGATCAGGCGATTCCCGCAAGGTTCCATTTTGCGCATTCGTAAAGATGGTCCGTATTGACAATTGATATTGGTTGAACAGTTGGTCAATAGAGTCGGCCTGTTGCTGAGGCTGTGATTGATGCTGCGGTTGCGCTGCAGTATACTGCGTCTGTTGATTGTATGCCGAGTATGCGGCCGATTGCGCAGGGTCAAGCATCGGGTAGGATTGTTGCGTCGAAGAGCCAGGTTGTGCGTACGCATTTTGTGAATACTGGGAGGGCAGCTGAGGTGCCGCGAGATCGGTAGCGGGTGCGCTAGTAGGCACAGGATTTCCTGCAAGGTAGTATTGACCTGTTGGTGGCTCCCCAAATTGAGAAGGGAGTGTCTCAGATGCAGCACCCGGTCGTGACTGCCGGAAAGTTGGCACTTGGTCGTATGCTGCTTGGGTTTGTTGTTGACCTTGTTGCACACCATACATGACACCAGCGCCATACTGTTGGTATTGCTGTGTTTGCTGTCGTGGCTCTTGTGGTTGGTATTCCTGTCCATACTGTTGTAGTTGGGGCGCAGGTATGGACGTGCCTGTCGCGTACTGCACACCTTGCGAGAAGTTGTACAACTGTTGCGCGTCGTGACTGGCACGGCTGGACGTCTGCGCCGCTGTGGGCGACGATTGCAAATAGTTGCTTTGTCTGAACCGCTCAACAGAGCCTGGTGTTGCATAGGGTCCGGCAGTTTGTGCAGCAGGTTGCTGTGGCTGCTGCGCTGGGTATGAAGTCGGCGCATACGGTCGTCGTGATGGGTCATAATGTTCCATCACAGGGTGGAGTGTTCTCCAGCGATCCGGCAAATCCTTGTCGTTACTCTTCAACTGCGATGCCGGCGACACAGGCGGGGTATCATAGAATACAGCCACGATTGCAGATGCTTGGGGTGTAGTGAGTTGAGGCGTCTTTGTACAAGCAGCTGGGGTGTCGTGGATGGGTCGTAGATCGTTAAAGAGAAGTTGATGTATCAAGCAGCCGAATCCTTGTGAGGTAGAATTACTGGGAAGATGCGCCAACGTCTGCGAAGTGAAGTTGCTTTTGATTACGCGAAATGCGATCTCGCACAGACAGAGTAGTCAGATGACTTCACAAGGCTGATGCTCCAGAACGGATAATCTCGTTTCTAGCAGCCGGTGAATTGGTCGTAGCTTTACCGTAGAAGGTGCCGTAGAAGAAATGAATCAAGGTCCCGCCCAATGACAAAGGATATGGAAAGCGCGCGTCCGGCAAAAGAGTGACTCGAGGTCAATCAGGAAACGAAGGGCGTAACGAGGGACTGCGAGCGTGGGTGCGTGCGCGAGTACGCGGTCAGAGCGAAGAGCGGTTTCGACCAACGCAAGGTAGGAAATGAAGTGGCAGAGTCGCGACAATGCTCACAAAAGTCGGCGTCACAGCGCGTTCGTAGTCAGCTCGCACGGCAAGAGCGCGGGGCAAATCGTGGTCGCGCCGACGTGGAGGACTGTGCCTGCGATCGCTCAAACTCAGAGCAGGGAATGGGCGCCGAGAGAAGAGCGTGTGGGTTGCCACGCGAGCGGACGGGCTGAGCGGCGAAGCGGTGGCAGTGGTGGTGACGACGAAGGACGGAGTTGGGTGGAGGAGTCAGTGACACGCTCTTAGCTTGCAACGGCTGCAGGGAGTCTGGTGTCGCAAGATGCCCGTTAGCTGTGTGGTAGGGCTGGGCCGACGTTTGAGGACGAGGCGTCGCCGGCTACCCGGTACTGAGAGAGATGCGTCGGAAGCTTGAGGTGGGAGAGGGAGCAGTGAAGAAAAAGGCTGTGGCGTGAGCGAGGAAGAGAGCCGGGATGGGCAGCCACGAGCATGATCGTCGTTGGGCAGGCTCGAGGGACGTTGGTGAGGATGTTCGGAGCCCAAGACTGGCGTGAACGAAGCAATAGTGCGGTTCGGGCGTGTGATTGGCCAGCGCGAGAGGGACTGAAGATGAGCCAAAAGGTGTAGTCTTGCGGGCGCCGACTAGTGTACCAGGTAGGGTGTTCAGGCGTCGCAGGCTCGCAGCAGAGCTTCGGCGGGCGTGAAGACGAGGGCGGTGCAGGCCGGCGCTGGGCATGGCATTGGGCACCGGGCATTGGGCAGAGAGCAGCAGGATGGCAGGCGGGCGGGTGCAGCAGGCAGCGCACTGCCGTGTCACGCCTGGCCAGGGCATACCATGTTACAGCTCGCACGCACGTCAACAGCAGCGCGCAAGAAGGACAGCGCGGTGGATACAGTCGTGCAGCAGAGATCGAGGGCCCCACGCGGGAAACGCGAAACTAGAGCGCCTAGCCTGAAGGTTACCAAAGCCTCGTCTGCTGGTCTCACGGTCTCGCGGGCCAAAGCGAGGCGGCCGTGGGTTTGCACAAAGCATGTGGTGCAGACTCGACGCCACCGCCTCAGTGCTCACGAGAGCTCTGCTCGCCGGACTCGTGGGGACTTGGCTCCCACCGGCTGCACCACCGCGCCGCCCTCACCACTGCCGGCCGCAGAGAGGCAAGGGCACGGCGGCGTGCGGTCAGTCGCCGCATGCGTCTGCGCCAGCGAGTGGTGTGCAGTAGTCCAGGAGTCGTCTATTCGTGGCAAGGGATGGGGTACCTGCAGTAGTAGCCCAGTAACCTCGAAGCCAACACCAATGGGCAGCGCGCGAGGGCGCGGTGTTTGGTGGAGCGCCACACGTGTGAGCTGCATTAGACAACGGTCACAGGACAAGATCGGCGAGTACCTCTTGCTGTACCTGCACCTGAGCACCTGAGTCGCGACGAAAGTTTGCCCTCCCGGGGCGAGAAGCTGGCTCGCGGGCTGCTTAGTGAGGAGCTCGAGGGAGGTGCTCGGGGAAGGATACCGGCGCTGGCCAGTACGGTGCAGGAGTGGTATGCCGCCTGCCGCTCACGGCGTAAGATGGAGGCCGATATGTGCATCTCGATATGGCCGCGATACATGACGTGCCCTGCTTCGCGTGGCCCTGTGCGCGTCTTCCAGAAAAACACGAAACATGCCTCATCTCCGAGCTGCCGGTTTCCCTTCAACGGCGCAAACGGCTGCTCGTGACACGACCATGTCACTCCAAAACCTGCATCGAAGGCGCCAAGCTAGGGCCAGGGCGCATCGTGGAAGAAGCCGAACCATGAATGCTCTCTGGCGAGCAACACATCACATTCGCCTGGTCGTGCCCAATGTTAGGTGGGCGTTGGCGAGGTTGGAGTAAAGATAAACGCGGTGGCCTCGAGGCGCGGTGGTGCCCAGATGGCGCGCTGATCGCTAACGCTCGCGCAGATCATCCATGCTCCATGTTGATCGCAGGCGTGTGCACGCGGTGTCTCGCCCAATACAACCATTTGCGCCCAATGTCTGCCCAATGGACGCGGGTTGCAAGAAATGCGACTCATGGGTTGTTGCATATGCAGAAATCAGTATAGCCCTACTCTATATCCCCAACATCTAATCAATGCATGATGCACCTTCATCTCGCCAAAGACGCCATCAAATCCTTCTAGAAGGTGTCCAATCACTCTGGGGTCTGAAGTCTGTGTACAGCGTCTGGACGTGTTAATGGCAGGTAAAGATACTCCCGGCTTCGTCGTTGGTGAAAGTGATATGCTTGCTCTCGAAATTGATTTCACTCTCGAAGTAATCTCATTGGCTAGCACGCTTGTTCCAATACCGATTGCTGGCCGCACTAAGCACGCAAGAATAGAACAGACGTCACGTACACAAACTTATGCCCCAATTCTCCAGGCTCTGTTATCTGGTTGTTTGCTTTTGTTCCTCCATTCCTTCTGTCTCGCTCCTATCCCGTGCGCGCCGAGCATATAAGGTATATGTAATGCTTTAAGACGCCTTACTCTTACATTAGCTGCTAGAATGCCGGACTTTCACCCCGATTATTGCTACCCACCTTCTATTATCAGCCGAGTCAGACACCAGACCGAGCATCCCCAGCTGTAATACCGTATTGGTGCAAAGCACTCGGTGCAGCAGGACCTCATTTCGTCCAAGAGCGTTGCGGCAGGAGGCCCGACTGCTCTCGTTTTATGTGGCAGACTATCATACGGCCAAGGCTCTGGAAGATGAATAAGGACCCCAAGTATACGTCACGTCTACATCTGGTCCCTTCTAGATTCTCTTTCCTGTTTCGGACTTCCGCGATTGCAGTTTAATCAAAGGTGGCTGGGATGGGTCATTTTGTGTCAATTAGGAAGGATGGAAGCCCGACTCGCGCATGGATTACCCCGTGTTGCTGTTTTGCAACGTTCTAGTGTTACGAAGCCGAACGTTCGTTTCCCTTTGGGACGTTGCACCACGAACTTCTAGTGAGCTTGACGCAACGTATGTGATGCCATACAGAAACTGCTTCACCTCCAAGTCCACAATCCTGCAATATCATTCATTGTCGCCAGCGCATCACTTATCCATGTTGCTACGAACTGCACAATGGTCGATCTCACGTTCTAGCCCGTCGAGTGCCCGCTCATAGCCCTAACCCACTGGCATCCTCTGCCCTTCCTGTGCGCGGAGATTTCTGCCTGACAGTTCCGTATCTTTCCACCTCTCGCTCTTCAGCTTCACCGGTCGCTCGTTCCTTGCGCGTGACAGGCCAGGGCTTGCAGACGTCGATCTTGTGTCGCGGATACATGATCTCCAAGAAGCAGTAGATCAGGTAGTCGATCACCACGACAATGACGAACAGTTTGCCTGCCCAGATACCGCAGCCGTAATACCGCTTCAGCCGATCAATCAGAGCAAATGACTGCGTCGTTCCCGGCTGCCCGTAATTCTCCCATTCGCTGTTGTAATACTCCGAATTGTCCTCGGCGGAAGCCGAACCGGTAATCAAGTCGTACACGCGCTCTGTCCGCCGTGCGATGTCTGCCCACGAGTACATCATTTTGACCTGGTCATGGAAGCGATCACGCCGCACGGCTCTGGTAGTCAGCAACCCGACTGCTTCCGTCACTCCGCGGATCACATCCTGGACTTCGGGCAGCACAAAGACAGTCATGTTCCCTGGCAAAACTTCGGGGACGCCGCCGACGCGAGTCGCTACAACCATCAGGCCGCAACTCGCTGCCTCGACAAGCACCGTACCAAAGGCCTCTGTCAGACTTGTAGAAAGCAGCATGTGCCCTCTGACCATGACGTCTCTGACTTCCTCGTGCCGGATGCTGCCCAACAAGACCACGCGGGAACGTCCACTTGGCAAGTATAGCAGTTGTTGAGGCAGAGAGTCCAGCATCTGCTCCAAATCGATGGCCTTGGGTCCACTCCCAGCGATGATGAATCGCAGGTTCTCATGGCGTCTTAGCAATAGCGGCAAAGCACTGATGAGAAGATCGGTGCCCTTGTTGTAGAAAAGTCGGTTGATCACGATAATCGTGATTGGGTCGCCCGGACCAAGGGTCTGACTCGGGTCCGGTGGAGGTGGCAATAGAAGGCCTTTGTCGCCTTGCAATTGCGGCGACTTGACTTCGTGAGGCTGTAGAGGACGGAAATTGCTGGCTACGACGGCGTTCGGTATGACTGAGACGCTCAGTGGGTTCAAGCTTGCTCTCAAGGTAGTGTTTTCTTTGCTGCGTGGCGTTAGCTGGGCTCTGATGGTTAATTCTAATTATCATAACACACCAGGTATGTGAGACGCAGACAACATGATCAACATCGCTCAAGGAGAACTTCAGCAGCTTGTTTGCCATAATACTGGCCGCATCGCTGAAGCCAAACAGCGAGTGGTCCGTAAAGACAGTCCGTAAGCCCATCGTGCGTGCGTGCAAAATTCCCTCGTGACAGAGATTGCTAAGCGATGCATGACCATGGACGATCTGTATTTGCTCACGGATGAAGATCTGTCTCAGGATTGGAAAGGAGCTGAACACAGTCGGGAAGGTGGTACTTCGATACACGACCCAATGTGGCAGATGGTAAACTTTGATGCGATTCGTAAGGTATCTGACGCCTGTACGTGTTGGAGAATCATACGCGTGGGTGATGATGATCACACGATGGCCACGATCGATCAGTTTCTGACAGCATTAGCTTTATACATTCACATGAGGCATCAGTCGTGTTAGGAGTGGCGACACCCAACAATTCACATACAGACGACAGCTGGTATATATGACTTTCAACGCCTCCTGGCTGTGGATAGAAGAAATCGGATATCATTCTACACCGATTAGTGTCTGCATATACATGAAAAGAACATTGCTCATGGTGACATACGCGATGTTGTACGGCATCTTGGTGGTGTTGATCGCGCCTGGGAGGCGCTCATCCGGTCACAGTTCAACGCATGCTTCGTGTACATCCAGTCGCGTCGTATGTTCGAGTGACAATGCGAGTTCAGAATGCAGTACTTGCTGTGACTTTGTTGTCTGGATGTAGTCAAGATATATGGTTGTCTCCTTGCTCGCCTGCGAACGGCTGCCCTCTTGGCACTGGCTTCTCCGAATCTTCGGCGAACTTCACATGCCAAAAGTTGCTCTTGAGAAAAACGTCCAATCGTTCACATTTCCCTATCGCGAAATATACTATACACGGCCATGGCGCCACTCTACAACCGCTACGTACCGCCTAAGCCCTCTGCTCCGGTAGCAGTTCCCATCACAGTTGAAGCGACGGCACCGGCCTCGCCAGAGGGAGACAAGAAGCGCAAACGCGAGCGCAGTGGAGAGGAAAAAGCCGAGCGCAAATCAAAAAAGCTGCGCAACAAGGATGTAGTTGAAACGGCACCGGCTGTACCTGAACCAGCATTTGAAGCGCCCGTACCAGTGGAAGCAGCGCCTGTCATAATATCGAGTGGTCCACCAGCTACGGATGCTAAGCCTCGGAGCGAGTTTGCGCACATCAAGAATAAACAGAAGCGACACAAGCTAGAGAAGGAAGCCCGGAAAGCGCGCGCGGATGCAAAGAGAAATGGCGAATCTGGAGAGAACCCTGCCGTCCCTGTGGTAAATGGCGACACGCTTGAAAAGACTCCGGCGCAACACAATGCGACTGCGGCCACAAGCGAACAGGAGCCTGTCGACAATGATACCCGAGAAAGTAACTCGAATCAAGTTAACAGCCACAAGACGGTTGTCGCAGTGGAAGTCCCGGAGGCGCCTATACCTGAGTTCACTGGACCTATTGGAGACGTGGACCAAGATGAAATAATGATCGATGCAACAAATGGAGATTCCAAAACTACTCAGCAAAAAAAGCGTCGGCACAAGTTGGAGGAGGCTCTGAAACCGAAAGGTGAGGGACGAAAGAGAGCTGCGGTAGAAGGCGAAGATGGGCATCTCAAGAACTATTCTTCCGTTATGGACAAATTCCAAAAGGCAAGACAACTGGCAGAGAAGCAGGAGGTGGAGAAGCCTAGCGAAAAGCAACCAGAAAACGAGGCTGTGGTCGAAATACGCGACCTTGCACCGCTTCCACAGCCCGTCAATGAGCCCAGGGTGTTCAAGCCCACATTCTCGGCTCTTCCTTCATGGTTGACCGAGCCCACGGCAATTTCTAGCGACGCAAAGGCTTCGTTCGCGGATCTGGGTCTATCAGAGGCGACCGTCAAACACCTTTCAGACTTGTCTTTCCGCGAGGCTCTTCCAGTACAACAAGCGCTTATTCCACTACTTCTCCAACCTGGAACAAAAGGCTCGAAATTCTTGCCGGGTACTGAAAGCGTTCTTCCCGATGTTGCAGTAAGCGCTGCGACTGGCAGTGGTAAAACAATTGCATACTTGTTGCCAATGATCGAGGCCCTCAAGAAAACTTCCGGAGCACACGAAAGACTGCGTGGATTAGTCGTTGTCCCGACGCGAGAGCTCGTGATGCAGGTTGCTGCAGTGGCCGAGAGTCTTGCAAAAGGAAGCAGCCTGAAAGTGGGAATATCCAGTGGTGTTGGCAGGTTCAAGGACGAGCAGCAGAGACTGGTTCACACAGGTCGCAAATACGACCCTGTCGCATATGCAGAGTTGATGAAGAAAGCTCACCGCAGAGAGAACCCACCTCCAATCGATAGCGAAGACTTCGACGAATTTGCAGAGGAGTTGGAAGAATGGACGGACCGTCAGGAACAGGAGCTCCAGGATGCCCTTCACGGCCTCGTCGACCACATTCCCACATACTCTTCAGCGGTGGACTTGCTTGTCTGCACACCCGGTAGGCTTCTGGAACATTTAGGATCCACGCTCGGCTTCTCTATCTCATCTGTCAGCTGGCTCGTCTTGGATGAAGCGGACAAGCTTTTGGACCAGCAGTATGATGGCTTTCTGCAAAGGCTGGATGAGGACTTGTCCAGTCCTCGTTCGGAGGGTGAGCAGGACGCGAGGGAAAAGTACATGCGATCGAAGGGCTTATGGGATGATCGCTTCGAGCGGCGTGTGAGGAAGATTGTACTCAGCGCAACAATGACCAGGGATATCTCAAAACTCACAGCGCTCAAATTACGCAGGCCTCAGCTGGTTGTTGTCCAGGGATCGGAGCCGGATAACAACGGTGCTGCCGCAGGTGCGGATGCTGCAGACGAGGCTGAAATGAAGGATGCAGAGACTGGCGCATTTGAGATTCCTCCAACGCTCAAGGAGTATTGCGTTCCTGTTGGTGACGCAAGCGAGAAGCCGTTGCAGCTTCTTGAATTGCTACGGTCGAGAGTGTTGCTCAGCCGAGAATCCAAAGCGCCGAAGCAGACACAATCAAAAGCCAAAGATACAGCTTCCGACTCGAGCGATAGCAGCTCTGACAGTAGCTCTGACAGCGGCTCCGATAGCGATTCTTCTGAAGATTCTGATTCTTCATCCTCAGATGACAGCAGCGACTCGGAGTCTGACGACGACAGCTCCTCTTCCATCAGCGACAAGTCAGAAGCGAGCAGCAGCAAGCCTCCGGCTGCCACAGTCCTCATCTTCGCGTCAAGTACAGAATCTGCTAACCGACTGTCTCACCTACTTCAAGGCCTACGACCAGACTGGGCGGCATATATCACAACACTCACCAAGACAACGAACAACACAACGCACCGCGCTACAAAGCCTACCGACCCTGTTATCACGATCTCGACCGACCGTGCTGGTCGTGGTCTCGATACGTTGTCCGGCAGACGCATCACCCACGTCCTGCAGTACGATGTGCCGCGCGCTTTAACTGCCTACGTACATCGCATTGGTAGAACAGCACGTGCTGGTGCCAGCGGCGAGGCTTGGACGTTGTACTCTGACCGCGAAGCACGATGGTTCGTGAACGAGATCATGAGGGCGAGCAACGTGCGCAGAGCTGGACCTGTAGAGAGGGTTCGATTCGGCGCTGGAGATGAGCAACTCAAGGATAGATTCGCTGAGGTACTCGCTGGCATGCGAGACGCGGTGTTTGGTGGTGGAAAGTAGTGAACATCGTATATACTGCATCATATGGTATTCCTACGCCAATCTTTCACATTGCTCATGTGGCTTGAAATGAAATCTCACATAGCACGCTCGTGTAAAGTACCAAGTTTCCATCGATACCTGTCGAGTTCTCTTACGGAAGTTGCAACCACGTCACTTTACATGTCACTGCCTCAATATTATGCTTGGGCTTGTCTGTACATTCGGTCGAACTC
>Ga0265797_10010910_pt1 | contig 11486 bp, 10 predicted proteins | sample P2T30metagenome_FD_192433 | JGI IMG/M metagenome (GOLD analysis project Ga0265797, IMG submission 192433) | Plant litter microbial communities from East Loma Ridge, Irvine, California - P2 T30 | ecosystem: Environmental > Terrestrial > Plant litter > Unclassified | place: USA: California... | reverse complement strand
AAGAAGCTGTATTCAATGTCCCGTGGTCGTATGTTGATTGGATTTCAGTAACGTGTAAAGACAAAGTCTGAACAAAATGCCTGACAACTGTTCTCTGTACTTTGAAGAACGGACAAAGAGAAGAAGAAGAAGAAGAAGAAGAAGAAGAAATGACAATAGTAGATGCCATACCGGCGGTAAGGTTGCTTGCATGATGGTGATATTATAGATATGTAGTAGAGATGATGTTGATGATAGCCAAAGATTGTTGAAGTGTTGAACCGTTGATACGCTCGAATAACTCACACTACAAATCACAAAAGGCAAATACAAATCCACGTTTGAACGTCTTGTTGTATTTTTCTAAAGCCAACTACTACACAGCCGCGAGGCTTGGACTTGCGCGCGCAACGTAAACATTGTTATAGAGGAGGTCCGTCATGGGGCTTTCGCCTTTACTGGCGGATTGTCCGGCTGCAATGCTTCAAATGTGTCCCATTGTAAAAGTGAGAGTAGAGCGACCGTATCCCCCTCAACCTAGGCAGTTCTTCTGCCGCTGCTTCCACGCTCTCCTAATTTTTCAAGTTTAGGACTGAGTCACGCTTCACCCAAGATCCCGGTTTACTTAGTACCTAGCCTCCCTTGCGCGGCGCGTTGGGGATTGCAACCTGAGCGCGAGCTGCTCCTCCAGAGGAACTGCCATTCTTGCGCTGGTAGTAGCGTTCGACAATCTTACGGACGTGCTTCTCGGCCTGTGCCTTGTCGGCTGGCGCCTTGATGCTGTCGAGCGTGTACGGAGACTGAATTAGGACGGAATCGCTGACTACAATCTGGGTGTCTGCCCAACGGGTGGGAAGGCTGTTGTAGATGTGTCAGCGTGATATTCTCCGTGTGTAGACTGTGATTGCATGACTCACGTCCTTGATATGGCATCAAACAGTTCTTGTGCTTCCTGGCTGACACCCTTGCCCTTTTGCGCGTCCTTCTTTTTCATTTCACGAATAGTCTGGTCCTCACGTGCTTGGATCGCGGCCATGTCTACCTTGGAGATGCTGGGAAGCGCACCGTCAAAGGCCCCTGTAGACTCAGTTGCCCGCTCCCCAGTCCCAATAATCTCAAAGGATTCTATATGTGCGAATGGGATGATATGGTAATCGCCGGGCTGAGTAAGAGCGGAAACTGAAGGGTTTGGTGGGGCAGGTGCGGTGTTGATGGCTATGGCATGGGTGAGGTTGCATGCGGTGAACAGCGTGCCCTCGAGGACGTTCTTGCCAGGGGCGCATGTTATCCTAATGCTGTTGGGTGTCAGCTAGTTCCAGAACAGCCAGCGGAACTCGTGAGGAGGGCCGGCTAAGCGAGTAGGGCATACCGTGATCCAACAGCCTTGTACAGAGTCGAGTCTGCATCTATGGTCTCTTTGCTTGACGTGATGCTAGCCTTCAGGTTTGGAGTTGCGACTTTGCCCGCAATGCTGTTGCGCTTGTCTGCCATGGCAGTCCACTGTCCTCTTTCTTTTCCCTCTCCCAAGCTCTCGGAGATTAACAGGCGGCGGAGGCTGAATTGTTGCTCCGCTACACTCGATCTTTGTTAGCACCAAAACCTTGGCCAGACGAAAGAATCAACACCAGTGACTCATACAAGTTGTGAATATACAATTCAAAAGAATGAATAGAAATTAAATAATCGACAACGCACGCGCGACCAAGGGGTAGGGAAGCGCGGGCGTGGCGGAGCTAGGGAGCTCAGGGCGGATGTAGTGGTGTTGTGTTGATGCGCTGCGTCTTTCCGTACTTGCTACGCCAAGCCTTTTGTTGCAGGGCGCTTGCTGGTGCACCGACGATAGCGAGTGTTCGCTACCAGGCGCTTTCTGACCTTGTTTGGTTGTTTATTGTTTTATCTGCTGTTAACAATGAATGCGCTGGAATAGTAGCAACGTTGACTTGGGAGTGGGGTGGCTTCTGTCGAGTTGGTCTCCACACGATGCTACTTTAAGCTAGCGTTTCGAGCAACACACGTCCATCACCATAGCGCGCGAGCGGCCATGCCGTTCCTTCTACATTCACATTGGCACAAGCAGACATGGGATATGCGAATTGTTGTTCATTCTAGATTTGAGGTATCTCAATCCTCACATTCATCGTTTTTCATACGCAACCCGGGTAGCGGAGCGCTCCCTTTTAGTAAGCGATGGATATACAGCCTTTAAGCGTTGTAGGTCTACCAGATGTTAGCTTTCTGTGCACGGCTGTATTTCGACATGGATGCTTACCGAAGCAGAGATGTTTCCACCCCTTCCGGTCCAGTTGACGTGGATGTCCTGGCCCTCCTTGTATGTCTCGTTGGCGTACTCGGGCTTGATCCTGAAGGTGTGCGCGCCGAAGTAGTCACGCTGTGCTTGCAACAGGTTGGCAGGGAGGTCCTTGGCGCGGTAACCGTCGTAGAAGCTCAAAGCGGTGCTGAAAGCGGGAGTGGGGATACCCCAGAGGGCACCCTTGGAAACAACACTGGCAGACGATTAGCGCTGCGCGTCCTTGTCATGGACAAATACTTACTCTCTCCATCCGGACTGGGCCTTGTGAATGGCCTTGCTGAAGAATTCGTCGAAAAGCAAGTTCTCAAGCTCGGGGTTCTTGCGGTACGCGCTGGTGATCTCCTTCAAGAAAACGGAGCGGATGATGCAGCCACCACGCCACATGAGGGCAATCTCGGGCTTGTTGAGCTTCCACTTGTACTCCTTGGCGGCCTGGGTTGAAAATCAGCACAAGTCCAAGTTTATTTTCCGGGTCAAACTTACATTCTGAATCAGCATGAAGCCCTGGGCGTATGAGATGATCTTGGATGCGTAAAGGGCCTGCTCGAGGTTGTCGATGAAAGCCTGACGGTCACCGGAGAAGCTGGGAGTGGGTCCGTCCAAAAGACCAGCAGCACGGCCACGCTCCTGCTTGAGCGAACTCAAGCAACGGGCGAAGACGGCCTCTCCGATCAGAGTGACGGGCATACCGAGGTCGAGCGCGTTGATGGCGGTCCACTTTCCGGTACCCTTCTGTCCAGCAGAGTCCATGATCTTCTCAACAATGGCAACGCCGTCGTCGTCGTTCTTGTACATGATGTCTCGGGTGATTTCGATTAGGAAAGAGTCGAGAACGCCCTTGTTCCATTGTGTGAAAACGTCGCCAATCTCCTTGTTCTTCATGCCAAGACCACGCTTCATGATGTCGTAGGCCTATTCTTTGTCAGTTTGCGTCTCTTCGCACAGCGTGTTTTTTTTTCTTTTCTCGTCTCACCTCACAGATCAGCTGCATATCACCGTACTCAATACCGTTGTGAACCATCTTGACGTAGTGACCGGCACCCTCATCACCGACCCACTGGCAGCAGGCCTCGCCGTCAGACTTTGCAGAAATCGACTGGAGGACGTCCTACATGACTGTTAACTGTGCATTCTACGCTATTTCGCAGATTCCTACCTTGATGTATGGCCATGCCTCCTCGTTACCACCGGGCATGATGCTAGGGCCGTAACGGGCACCCTCCTCTCCTCCAGAGACACCGGATCCGACGAATCGGATGCCCTTTGATTTAAGGTAGTTGGTACGGCGGTTCGTGTCGGGGTAGTGGGAGTTGCCGCCGTCGATGATGATGTCACCCTCCTCGGCACCAGCCTGGAGGATGAGCTCGATGAAGTCGTCAACGGGCTTGCCGGCCATGACGAGAAGCATCATACGACGGGGCTTCTTGAGTTTGCTGACGAATTCCTCCATGGAGTGGGCGCCGACAATGGACTTGCCCTTGGCCTCTGTTGTTCGTCAGCGCTGCTTGTAGTGACGGCATCCAACATGGTGCTTACCGTCGTTCAAGAATCGGTCGACCTTGGCAACGCTACCTGCCTGTCAGTGTGTGTGTACTTGGTGCAGTCCATCGAAGCGCTTACGTTCGGTTGAAAGCAACAACCTATGTCCATGTCAGTATTTTGGGTCGGCCAGGCATCAAGGAGGCTTCATACCGTGAAACCATGATCAGCACTACGTCGTGTTAGTATTCATGTATTGAGACCAGACTGTGTGTGTGGGGGGGCTGACTTACGCGTTGAGGATCAAGTTCTGGCCCATGACCTGAGTAGTTGTGTTAGCATGGCCTCAATTGCTTGACGCTCCGACTGATGTCGAGGGTTCCAAAGAAGTGAGCGAATGCTCGGAACAATTCGCGCCATAGGCTCAAAGGCCGGCGAGCAAAGCGAAGCCATACAGTCGTTGCGGCAATGCCCCTGTATACGACGGGCTTGGGGAATACTCACGGCCAAGCCGATGAGGCCGAAATCTCCAACGGGCTCAGTCATGATTGCTGATGGCGTGCGGGAATGGATGGGCGGATGGATGGGTTGGGGTAAAGTTGCAGCGACCGGGCGTGCAACACAAGAGGGCAATTGAGGCTGTGGAAGCTGGTGATGGTCAAGAGGAAGGAAGAAGAAGCTTAGTGGGGGTCCTCTGAGATAATGTAGTGGCCGGAAAGACTTTGGAAACAAGCGGGGCACACCACTATTGCATCAATGGGCTGCACGTCCCACCGGATGCCAGCATCACACTCGCGCAAGCAACGGAGAATAGCTTCGGCCGCGGCGGTAAAGGCCATGGACCTGTACGCCATTGTGCCGATGCCGTTGTCGAGAGCGTTTGCTGTGCTCGGAAAGTTTGACGTCTCATGATTAGAAAGCTGGGTGCACATGGGGCAGCCTAGACGCGAGTGGGTTTGCGCATCTCGCTGTGACTGGGAAACGCGACAGTGCCGGCCACGGGGTGCATGACGGTGGGCGGAACAGGCTGACGGGATGTTTCTTTGCTGCTGCTGGCTGCTGGCGGCTGCTGGCTGCTGCTTGGAGGATGTGGTAGTGCAGGCCGGGTCCAACGGGTTCGCAGCGAGATGCGAGAATGCGGCTGCTTGTTGACGCTCGTCCTAACTCGTTCCCTGCACGCTCGACGCTCGCCGCCCGTAGCCCCTCCATGCTCAGCCTTACATAAGACAGCATTACGGAAGGAGGGGCAGCCTGCAGGGGTCATCGGACACGCTAGCGAGTGGATGCGGTCGCCGGAGCAGGCTTGGGCATGGTGGGCATGGTGGGCAGGGCGGTAGAGCGAAGCAGAAAGGCGGTTTTGGTCGGCCGCCGTAGTGTTTCCGTCATCCTTCCCCCCTATCAACCGTGCCTTCGATGCCGTCATGGGCCAGCGGGTCGATGTGAAAGACGCCGATGCACGTGACCTGCCGCCAAGGCCCTCGCCTCCTGCCACTAGCCTCGACCCAACCTGGCTGCGAATAATCCCAACGTCAACGCCCCATTTGGCCAACCACCCATCCCCACGGCTTTTGCAATTTCCACCGGCCCGCCATCCCACTCTGCTCCGTCCAAACAGTCCAAACCCCGATTCCGACCACCTACACGCCTCGCCAAAATCTTCTCACCCAGCCCTGCTGTCGTCAGCGCCACCAAGCCAGCCTGCGCAACCCTGCGGCATTAATCACGTCCATACAAACCACCGCCTTCACCGGGCCATTCACCCCCCCCCTCTCCACTGCCGCACTCGCGCCACTACATTCGCCCGCAAACCAAGCCAAAGCACACTGCGCCTCACCGCTCACTCTCGCCCTCACCCTCATCCTCCACGCCTGCGCCCCTAATTACAAGTCCACCTTACGTTTGCAACCCACGCAGCACCGCACCACCAGTCTACCCACGCCGCGACAGCCTCGCGCATCCCGAGCAGTAGCTGGTTAAGTCATCACCTCGCTAAGGTTAACCTGAACTGACGCACAGTTCCAACGTTGAATATGCAGCCTCACCACTCCCTCCCGGCGCGACCGCCGCCAACCACTTACTCAGCCCCGCCCTCGAGATCAAGCAATGCTGGCGCCCGAGGCCAGGCAAACTCGACCATGTTTGCTGGCTTTGCGGCTGCTCATGCGCCCCCGCAGGCCTCTGCTGCTCCGGCAAACTACCCGCAAGCCATTGTGAGCGCTCCTTACCAGGCCTCTGCTTACCCGACCAGCAACGCTTACAACAACTACTCGTACCCAGCCTATGCGACGGGCGCACCCGCTGCCTCTTACCCCGCTGCTCCGTCGATGAACAACAGCCGCGGTTTCGGTGCCACCTATGACCCCGAAGAAGAGGCTCGAATTGCCGAGTGGAACAGCGCGTACAACGCAGGTGACGCAAACGTGAAGAAGGGAGCAGGCCCAAGTGCTGGTCTTCGTTCTGAAGCGGCAGCAACTCCCGACACAGACCCCGGCCAGTCGGCTGATGGCAAGCGCAAGACTGTCGTTCGTGAAGGAGGTGGAAAACAGTGGGAGGACGAGACGCTGCTCGAGTGGAACCCTCTTCATCCGCGACTCTTCATCGGCAACCTGGCCGGTGAAGTTACCGATGATTCACTCCTCAAGGCCTTCGCAAAGTATCCATCCATGTCCAAAGCCCGCGTCGTCCGAGACAAAAAGTCCACCAAGAGCAGGAGCTACGGCTTCGTGAGCTTTTCCGACACTGATGACTACTTTCGCGCAGCCAAGGAAATGAATGGCAAGTATATCGGCAGTCATCCAGTTCTCATCAAGCGAGCCACGTCTGAGGTCAAGGCCGTTACTAAGCGGGACGATAAACACAAGCAGGGGAAGAACAAGAACAACAAGAACAACAAAGACAAGGCTAGTGCCAATAGCGCTCCAGCTGTTGTCGCATCCCCGGCCATGTTCATTCCCCGTGGTGTCCAGAAGAAGGGCAAGAATAACGGTCCGAGGGTGCTTGGTTGAGTGGTGTATTGGGGTTTGAGCATTCTCGATCAGACGTCACATCAGATTGAGCAGACGTTCACTATGGTGTGATGCGTAAATTTGCATCAAAAGACTTTTCAAGGTTTGTCTCTTTCTTACTCTTTTGAGCGTTTCATTTTGAGCTTTTTCTTTTTAATGTTCATTCCTGTATGATTCTGGCGTTGAATGAAAGCGCAGAATAAGTGAAGGATTGGGATTTTGAACAACGGATGTACAAACCACACATTTGCGCAAATGAGGCAACTGTATCGTGGGATGTTGGAATTGGCCTCGGGACGGAAGAGCTCATGGTGCGCTTCATACGTTCAGGTCTGGAGGATGGACGGCAGGGAGATACCATAATGACGTTGGAATGAATTGGTGAATTGGTGAATTGTGAATACCTTGCTTAAGTTTTTCGTGACCACCATTTCATACCGCCTCGCTTTCTCTCATCGGCTTACCCCTATCTCGTGTACTAGCACCATAGTGCCCTTCCCTTTTATTCTCACCTCGTTTTTTTTTGGGATATGCTATCGTTCGTCCATCTACTTTTTGTTTTACAAGTGATATCGATGCTCAACAGCAGATTTTCACAACGCGGTATTGTAGTGACAGCAATATAAGAAAGCAGTCAAGGCGCTATCCCCTATCTGCTTTTTAATCTTGTGCTTGGCGTCGTCTGACTACGCATCTTTAGTCAATGTCTAATTTTGTGCTACCATGCTTTCTGCAAGAGGCGCTGACATGTGCTGACATACTTCTGGGCGGTCGTAGAGTAGTTTAGTTGACCACATGTTTTCTTTGCCAAATCAACCCTGTCATAACAACCATCGATTCGACTGCTGTGGATGGCAGTTCGAATGCAGATGTAGACGTCGAGACTACCCGTAGTAAAACGCACGGACCGCCTGTTTATGAAACTTCCACGCCAATCAACCTCACATCTTAGCCCTCTCTTCCTGGAAAAATTTGATTGGTTGTTTAGGTAACGCGGAAATTTCCATCCACAGATTTGTTGGGAGCAGAACAGCTAGCACATGTGATAGTTTACCTCGGTCCGCAACCGGACGCCTCAGCAGCGGAAAGACTCGGACATTCTCGAGACCGGCAACGTAGAAAGAGTCGGATGAAAAACAGACATTACTGACCATCTTGCAAATCTCGTTGAAAGAGCTTTGGGGTGTTGGTTGATCCAATTCTGGACGAACTCGAAATTCTTGAGACGTATACACGAAGCTCTGAGGCGGCCAATACCAAATCAATTCGCCTTCCATCGACACTCAGATCAAGGAGGAAGGCTGCAGAACATACACCAGCCAGCATAAATTCCTTCAAAGTACATGTACGAAAGAAGACCATGTCACGCCACACAAATACCAATGGCTGTATGATCACCTTGTCTCGTTAACAATGTTGGCAAGTTCCACCCTCCCAACTACTTTTACACAGAGTCAGCGCCTTGTAGTGGGGGTTACTGTTCCATCTACATGTATGCATTCACCAAATAACTTCAATGGTTAGGTAACAGTGTCACGAGCTCCCTTCAAGGCACGACTAAATATAAGCCCAGTACTCCAGTGCTCTTACGGACTTGTCATTAGCAACCCGCTCCATTCTCAACCACGACCAAGAACTTCGCTCAGCCATACCACCACAGACAGAGTCAGACGCTTTACCACAAAGAATACCCCTTCAATCTCTTCCAACGAGATAATGGCTCACCCAATGCTTCGATCACTGACGGCGCCGGCCGCTCCAACACGCAAGACGTTCTCCACTGCGTCTATCAATAGCAGCCCCAAGCAGGATAAGAACACATCTGATATGATACCCCCTGCCACTCCCAACTTCGACATCATGCTCGCCAAGTACAAGCTTACTCGAGATGATCTCAAGAAGGTCCATTCTCTTCTCCAGGAGCTCGCCATGGACGGGGGCAAGGTCATGCTAGAGGCCGAGCACTCAGTCCTGGAACTCGCACAGTTCAAGAACAATACATCTGACCTGGTCACCGAGTTCGACAAGCAGATCGAGGACATGGTCGAGTCGCGTCTCCGGGCCGCCTATCCCCGCTTTGGCTTCCTGGGCGAGGAGACGTTCAAGAAGGGCACTCAGCTGGAAGAGACTCCCACCTTTGTCTGCGACCCCATTGACGGCACCCTCAACTTTTCACACGGCGTCCCAAACTGCGCAATCTCCCTGGCATTGACGATTGACAAGAAGCCCGTTGTAGGCGTCGTCTACAACCCATTCCGCGGCGACATGTACCACGCGATTAAACACGAGGGTGCGTACTTGACAAAGACCATGACTGGCCTGCAGGTCAAGCTGCCCGTCCAACGCATCCCGCCGCCCATGCACTCGCTCAACTCCTGCCTCGTTGCCGTTGAGTGGGGTAACCAGCGCTCGGGTCCCAACTGGGCGCTGCGTACTTTGGTCCACAACGCTCTCCTGACCAGCCAGGCTGAAGGCGGCGCCATGTGCAAGTCGATCCGCTCAAACGGCTCGGCAGCCTTGGACTTTTGCTACGTCGCACACGGCATGCTCGACGTCTTCTGGGAGGCAGGAGTCTATATTTGGGATGTCTGTGCCGGCTGGATCATTCTTGAGGAGGCTGGTGGTATCGTGGCGAGCGCCAACCCGGGGGACTGGGAGCCGACGCTCGAGGGTAGACTGTACTTTGCTGTTCGCCGTGCGAAGCCTGAGGAGCAGAAGGCGGTCGTTGAGGAGCTCTGGGGCATCATGGGCGATTGCAAGTTTGTGTATCCTTAGATGATGGGATGTTTGGGTGATCGCGAGTTTGTGTATCTTTCAGTGATTGAAAGGTTTGAGTTTCGGCGCAAGACGATTGGAGGCTTGTTGTAATAACTTCTTTGTGCTTCACGCGGTGTGTAGGCCGTCTTTGGTCAGAAACTCTTAGGACGTAGTATCCGAGGGCTTACTTTAGCGGCTTTACCATGCAATGCAATGTTTGTTTCAAACTATCGAAATTTTCTAACTTATCGTCTTCCGTAAAATGTGCTTCTCTTGGTAAAGATAGTCTAATATTTATGTTCAGAACCTGCCTCTCTCCTCGTCTCTCGTTACACCCGCTAAGTGCATCACATTCGTTTTTTGCGACCTAGGCGGGCGGGGCTTGCCCGTACATAATGAGATGGCAGGTCTCATGTTCGCACTATAACTCCTTCCTTGAGCCGTAGATCAAACCTGTAGTTACGTCTCGGAATGTGTTGAAGAAGCCGCCACTAGATCTACAAAGCAACTGCGAGGTAAACACGATTAGAACTTACTGCCCGCTCTCATATCCCGCGAGAATCCAAACAAACACACCACACTCATCACTTTCGGTCTAAGACTACCAGACATTTACTCATCGACACACATCAACGCATCATTTGCTGTCAAACGTTACCTTATCAAACAAATACCCTAAACCCTTTATCTTATCATTCTACACACACTACTTGATCCTTCCACTTCAAAAGCTAAAGCTCGCACGCTCCGCTCCTACATCTTGCATAGCCTATCACAAGAGCGCTCCACATCCTACCTGACTAAAAGCCCTATACAACATCGCAAGCACTAGTTGCATGTTATCTGATCGACCTTGAAACTCCGACCGCTCTCATCGAGGAAGCCTCAGAGGCCCCACTAAACCACACAACCGTCGTCCACATACCTTCGACAAACGCGACTTCAGAACGCACCCATACCCAGGCAAACCTCTCACAGTAATAGAGAGACTACACTCGTACTCGAATAAACCTCTTACAGCAATAGAGAGATTAGAAGTCGCCAGTCAACGAGAGCAGAAGTTCAACGAGATACGAGCAACGGAAGGGGAAAAGAAGATTTGTGAAGCGATTGGAACCTTGAAACCGATACGCAAGCGGGTCAAATTCCAAGCCAAGATCAAGGAAGCCTTTTCAGGAAAGTATTAACATACTCGACGTTAGGATCCTGTGAAACTTGGCGTGTATGGACAATACCTTTACGATTTTTCCACTAGGACGCCTAGAGCACGGCTACGCTAAAGACGATACCCTACCGTGTTCCCCAGCTGAGACACGAGCGAGGATTGCATTAGCAAAGCAGCGGAGCGAAAGGAAGCGCGCCGCCAAGGCTAGATCAGAAGCAAAGGCAAAAGCGAAAGCCGACCAAAAGTCGACACACAAGCACAGCTCATTCCGGACCAACATAGCCAAAATCAAGGAGAAATTCCATATCCACTAGACGTCGAAGCCGTTCATGTCTTGTGGGGGTGAACCCATAGGCTGTAGTGTGCACTGTACTACTAACACTGCATCTACGCCATTTATTCCCCCAATTCTGCAACCTTCCGTGCCAGCTTGGACACCACCTCGCCTATCTGCGGCACAGTTGAAGGAACAGATAGAGCGCAAAAAGGCGCGAAACGCGGCCAAGATTGACGCAAAAGCCAAAGTCAAGGAAGCAACTGACACCAAGGCTAAGCTTCGCACATATACGACATTGTTGAAGCTCAAGCTTCATATTACCAAGACTTGACACTCTTGACAGAAGAGCAACAGGAGAAAGTTAGCGAGTGATTGCAGGAGATCTCGTGAAAGTCTACTGAAATGGGGAGCGTCCGCAGTATTCAGTTCTCTGACAATGCAAAGAGTTCAGCAGAGCCAGACTTTGCCAGTTGGCCGGGAGTGTATGTTCACCCAGGCGACTTTCTACACGCA
>Ga0265797_10010909_pt1 | contig 11486 bp, 13 predicted proteins | sample P2T30metagenome_FD_192433 | JGI IMG/M metagenome (GOLD analysis project Ga0265797, IMG submission 192433) | Plant litter microbial communities from East Loma Ridge, Irvine, California - P2 T30 | ecosystem: Environmental > Terrestrial > Plant litter > Unclassified | place: USA: California... | reverse complement strand
CTTACCTGCGCAGCAACATCGCCGACGTGATCACCCGTGCCGGCTTCCCGCCTGTGCACCTGGCCGAGATCAACTTCGAAGTGTTCTACCAGCAGCGTCGCCAGGCAATGGCCGAAGCCGCTGCCGCCGCACCGGCAAACTAAGCACTCAGCAGCAATGTCGTTGCCTGCACAGGCAACGCAGCACCATCTCGACGGGCAGCCGCATGCTGCGACTGCCCTTCCTGCCATATTGGCGTCTGGTTGTACAACCCGGGGCCCCGCGATGACCACTTCCCGATTCTTTGCAAGCGTGCTGCTGATGCTGGCATGCGGCGTCGCGCCTGCCGCCACATCCGCTGCCGATTTCCGCTCGGTCGGCGCGACCTCGGTGGTGCTGTACGATGCGCCGTCGGCCAAGGGCGTCAAGCGCTACGTGGCGCCGCGCGGCATGCCGCTTGAAATCGTGGCGCGCTACGGCGACTGGGTCAAGGTGCGCGATGCCGAGGGCGAACTCGCCTGGACCGAAGGCAAGGGCCTGGCCGAGCAGCGCAATGTGGTCGTGAAAACGGCGCAGACCAGGGTACGCGCCGCGCCCGACGACAACGCGGCGCTGGTGATGACCGCCGACAAGGGCGTGTTGCTGGAACTGATCGATACGCTGGGCACCGGCTGGACGCAGGTGCGTCACCGCGACGGCATCGTCGGCTTCGTGCGCAACGCGGAAGTCTGGGGCAACTGAACGGATACCATGCAAGAAACCAAGAACATGAACAAGATTACCGTGCTGGGTGCGGGCGCCTGGGGCACCGCGGTGGCAATCGCCGTCGCCGCGCGTCACGACGTGCTGCTGTGGGGCCGCAATCCCGAACAAATGGCCGCCACCGAAGCTGCGCGCGAGAACACGCATTACCTGCCGGGCCAGCCGCTGCCGGATGCCTTGCGCGTCACGGCCGACTTCGACGCGGCCCTGGCGCATGTGTGCGAAGCCGGCGCCGACGACGCGCCGCTGCTGATCGCGGCCTGCCCTGTGGCCGGCCTGCGTCCGCTGCTGGAAAACCTGAAGGGCCGCCGCATCCCGAACGTGGTCTGGCTGTGCAAGGGCTTCGAGTACGGCACCGGCTTGCTGCCGCACCAGGTAGTGCGCGAGATCCTGGGCGATGGCGTGGCGGGCGCGGCCTTGTCGGGTCCATCGTTCGCGCAGGAAGTGGCGCGCGGGCTGCCGTGCGCGCTGACCGTGGCCTCGAGCTCGCCTGAACTGCGCGAGCGCGTGGTCGGCGCGGTCCACGGCGGCAATTTGCGCGTGTATGCCTGCGACGACTTGATCGGCGTGGAAGTGGGCGGCGCGGTGAAGAACGTGCTGGCGATTGCCACCGGCACCGCCGACGGGCTGGGCCTGGGGCTGAATGCGCGCGCGGCCCTGATCACGCGCGGGCTGGCGGAGATTACCCGCCTGGGCGAAGCGCTGGGCGCGCAGGCCGGCACCTTCATGGGGCTGACCGGGATGGGGGACCTGATCCTGACCTGCACCGGCGATCTGTCGCGCAACCGCCGCGTGGGCCTGGCGCTGGCCGAGGGCAAGCCGCTGGACACCATCGTGGCCGAGCTCGGGCACGTGGCCGAGGGCGTGCCGTGCTCGAAGGCGGTGCGCGAGCTGGCGGCGAAATTGGGCGTGGACATGCCGATCACGAATGCGGTGGCGGCGGTGCTGTTTGATGGCTACGACGCCAAGGAAATGGCCGCGCAGTTGCTGGCGCGTGATCCGAGGAATGAGCTGGCGTGAAGCGCGTTGGATGGGTTGTAGCTTGAGAATGGCCTGCAGCCAAATCAGGGCCCGCGGCTACATCAGGCCCTGCTGCCAGATTAGCGCCCGCGGCTAGATCAGGGCCCGCTGCTCGGACCGTATGGTGGGCACTCCCGTGACCACGCGCAGGCCCCGATCACACCACGGCTTGAATCAGCTGCCCTGCCCGCGCGGATCGTTCGTCGGGCCGCCGCTACGCACCGGACCCAGCAGGATGGTCATCAGCGCCACCGCATCCGTATGCGCGCGAATCGCGTGTGGCTCGCCGCCGGCCAGATACACCATGTCGTTCGGGCGCAGCACGATGGTGCGGCCATGGGCGTCGAAGGCGATTTCCCCTTGCAGGCACAGCAGCGTCATCTCGCCCTCGACCCGGTGCTCGGGCATGGGTTTGTCGACCGGCACGACCAGCCGGATCAGTTCCATGTGTTCGGTCTTCGCCAGGGCGATCGACGTGAAATTGGCGATGTCGTCTTCGCCGCGCTCCAAGGCGATCCGTTCGCCCGATGCTGCGTGTTGCAAGGCCATGTCGCCTCCTTTCTACTCTTCGTTGGTATAAGGCACGCCGCGCAGCCAGGTAACCAGCGCGTAGGCGTCCTCGAATCCGCGCGCCAGTTGCGGCACCAGCTGCTCCGGCTTGTTCAGGGCCAGCGGCACTTCGGTCCAGGCAAAAAAGCTCTTCAGCTTGATGTAGTCGATGTGCTCGTGGCTGGCATCGAAACCTTTCGGCGGCCGCTGCAGCCGGTCTTCTTCCAGCAGGCTGCGGTAGGTCGCGCGCAGGTGTTTATTCTTTAATATTTTCGCAAATCCTGTCGCATCGTTGACGATGTGCTCGCGGATCGCTTTCAGGCGCGGGCCAGGGGGCAGGTATTCGCCGGCGCCGAAGCCCAGCGTGCCGTCGCCGTCGATCTGGAAATAATAGGTCGGCCCGGCACCCGCGCTCGGACGGCGCTTGTCGTTCGGCGCGATGCCGGCCGAGAAGCGCGTTTTGTACGGCGTCTTGTCGTTGGAAAAGCGGATGTCGCGGTTGATGCGGAACATCGCCTTCTTCGGGTCGCAGGCGGCCACCTGGCGGTCGAACTTCGCCAGTTCACGGATCAGCTCGCTCACCACGGCATGGAACTCTTCGCGCAGGATGTCGTAGCGCGGTTTGTTCATGATGAACCAGGGACGGCTGTTGTTGTCTTTGAGTTCGGTCAGGTATTGGGTCAGGTCCCGCAGGTGCATGAAAAGTCCGGAAAAATGAATTATTGGCGCTGGCGCGGGCGCTTACCGACGGTAACGTCGACCGTCGATTCGCGACTGTCGCGCATCAGCTTGAGTTTGGCCCTGGCGCCCGGCGCGAGCTGGGCTACCAGGTTCAGCATCTCGCCGGTATTTGCAACCGGCTTGCCTTCGACCGCCACCAGGATGTCGCCCGGGCGCACGCCGGCGCGGTCGGCCGGGCCGTTGCTCACCACGCCGGCAATCATGGCGCCGCTCTGGCGTCCGAGGCCGAAGCTGCTGGCCAGCTCGGGCGTGATGTCCTGGGATTCGATACCGATCCAGCCGCGCACCACCTGCCCGTGCTTGATGATCGATTCCAGCACCGTGCGCGCGGTCGAGACCGGAATGGCGAAGCCGATGCCGATCGAGCCGCCGGTCTGCGAATAGATCGCCGAGTTAATGCCGAGCAGGTTGCCATGGGTATCAACCAGGGCGCCGCCCGAGTTGCCGAAGTTGATCGCGGCATCGGTCTGGATGAAGTTCTCGAAATGGTTGATGTGCAGGTTGTTCCGTCCCACGGCCGAGACGATGCCCATGGTCACGGTCTGGCCGACACCGAAGGGATTGCCGATCGCCAGCACCACGTCGCCAACGCGCGCGTCGTCGGGCTGGCCCAGTACCATCACCGGCAGGTTGCGCTCCTTGATGCGGATCACGGCGAGATCGGTTTCGGGATCGGTGCCGACGATCTTCGCCGTCGCCTTGCGACCATCGGCCAGGCCGACCTCGATGGCGTCGGCCCCTTCGACCACGTGGTTGTTGGTGACGATATAGCCTTCGCCGCTGACGATCACGCCGGAGCCGAGGCTGGCCAATTGCTCCTGGGGCGGCATGCGGTCGCCGAAGAAGCGGCGGAAGAAGGGATCCTTGAGGATGGGGTGGGCTTCGCGCGAGGCCTTGCTGGTGAGAATATTCACCACAGCCGGCATGGCGCGCCCGGCCGCCTCGCGGTAGCTGCCCGAGGCCGGGGCAACCGGCGCCTGCAGCACCGGCACGGCTTTCGCACCGGGGCCGAGCGGCACCTGGACTGGCGCCGCGCGTCCCAGCCAGTCGGGGCGGAACACGCTCAATACAAAATAGATCGCCAGCACCACTGTCACCGCCTGGGCGAACAGCAGCCACAGGCGTCGCGCCGTGCCCGGCGAAGTCGTGGTGGCGGTGTCTTTCACTGTTCCACCGTCAGGGTTTGGGGTGGTTACGCAGGGAATCCCGAATCTCGCGCAGCAGCAAAATGTCTTCTGGCGTGGCCGGCGCCTTGGCGACTTCTTCAGGGCTGACACGCTGGCGCAAACGGTTCATCAGGCGCACCATCTGGAAAATGATGAAGGCGAGAATGATGAAATTCAGGAGAATCGTCAGGAAATTGCCGTAGGCGATAACGGCGCCGGCTTTTTTCGCTTCCGCCAGTGTCAGGGCTGTACTCTGGTGGTTCAGCGGAATATAGTAATTGGCAAAATCCAGTCCGCCGAACAATTTACCGATGGGCGGCATGATGACGTCCTGCACCAGCGAATCGACAATGCGTCCGAACGCGCCGCCGATGATCACGCCCACCGCCAGGTCGACTACATTGCCACGCATGGCAAATTTCTTGAACTCTTCCATCATCGCCATTTTTTGGCCCCCTGTTTTATCGGAATAGCTGGAACGATGATACCGCAAGGGCTGCGATGCCGTTCGCACGTCCGGGTTCCCCGTGCCGTCACCCAGGGGGCATGAAGGGTGCAGTGCAGCATGAAGAAACCGCTTGCCCTTACTGCGTTCGCGATATTTTTTCTCCAATAAAGATTGCCATTCACATATAATTTTACGTTGCTGCAAGCTCTTTATTGATTCTAAAGTTTCGTAATTTCACGGAGTGGGGTTGGTATGAGTAATGATAAGCAGGTCGATTCAAGCCGGCGCAACTTGCTGGTCGCGACATGTGCGGCGGGCGGGGTAGTCGGTGTAGCCACCGCGGGCGCCCTGGTCAGCACGTTCCAGCCATCCGAGCGCGCCAAGGCGGCCGGCGCTCCGGTCGAAGTGGACATCTCCGACGTCAAGCCGGGCGACATGAAGGTCGTGGAATGGCGCGGCAAGCCGGTCTGGATCTTGCGCCGCACGCCGGAAATGATGGCCAGCCTCCCCAAGAACGACGCCCTGCTTGCCGACCCGAACTCCGACAAGATCTACCAGCTCGACATGCCGGACTACGCGAAGAACGAGTTCCGCGCTCGCCCCGAGCACAAGGAAGTCCTGGTGACCGTGGGCATTTGCTCGCACCTGGGCTGCTCGCCCTCTTCCCGCTTTGCCGAAGGCCCCCAGGCCAACCTCCCGGATAACTGGCACGGCGGCTTCCTTTGCCCCTGCCATGGCTCGACCTTCGACCTGGCCGGCCGCGTGTTCCAGAACAAGCCCGCCCCGACCAACATGGACGTCCCGCCCTACATGTACCTGTCGGATAACCGCATCGTGATCGGCAAAGACGAAAAAGGGGAGGCATAACATGGGCGGCCCGTTCAAGGAAACCAAACTGCCGGCCACCGCGCCGGTTGGCCACAAGGCGCTGGCCTGGGTCGACGACCGCTTCCCGCTGTCGAAACTCTGGAACGACCAATGGGGCAAGTACTACGCTCCGAAAAACTTCAATATCTGGTACTTGTTCGGTTCGCTGGCCATGCTGATCCTGGTCATGCAGATCATTACCGGCATCTTTTTGACCATGCACTACAAGCCGGACGCCAATTTGGCCTTCGGCTCGGTCGAATACATCATGCGTGAAGTGCCGTGGGGCTGGCTGGTGCGCTACATGCACTCGACCGGCGCCTCGATGTTCTTCATCGTCGTCTACCTGCATATGACCCGCGGGCTGATCTACGGTTCCTACCGCAAGCCGCGCGAGTTGATCTGGCTCTTCGGTTTTGCGATTTTCCTGTGCCTGATGGCCGAAGCCTTCTTCGGCTACCTGCTGCCTTGGGGCCAGATGTCCTACTGGGGCGCCCAGGTGATCGTGAATCTGTTTGGCGCCATTCCCGTGATCGGCCCCGATCTGTCGCTGTGGATCCGCGGCGACTACGTGGTGTCGGACGCGACCCTGAACCGCTTCTTCGCCTTCCACGTGATTGCTTTGCCGCTGGTGCTGCTGGGCCTGGTGGCGGCCCACCTGATCGCGCTGCACGAAGTGGGCTCGTCGAACCCGGACGGTATCGAGGTCAAGGACAACATCGGCCCGGACGGCCATCCGGTGGACGCGATTCCGTCGCATCCTTACTACTCGACGAAAGATTTCTTCGGCGTGTCGGTGTTCCTGCTGATTTTCTCGGCAGTCGTGTTCTTTGCGCCTGAGATGGGCGGCTACTTCCTCGAGTACAACAACTTCATCCCGGCCGACTCGATGAAGACCCCGCCGCACATTGCGCCGACCTGGTACTTCACGCCCTTCTATTCGGTGCTGCGCGCCACCACGGCCGACTTCATGTACGTGCTGATGGGCGCGATTGCCTTGTATGTGATCTTCATCTGGCTGAAGTCGCGCCTGGCCTTCCGCACGAAAGTGATCGTGGCCGCCATCGCCCTGCTGCTGATCATCGGCATGCTGCCGCAGGTGCTGGAAGCGAAATTCTGGGGCGTGGTGCTGTTCGGCTCCTCGGTGGTGATCATTTCCCTGCTGCCGTGGCTGGATCACTCGCCGGTGAAATCGATCCGCTACCGCCCGGACTGGCACAAGTGGGTGTATGCCGTGTTCGGCATCTCCTTCGTGGCCCTGGGCTACCTGGGCACCCAGCTGCCGACCCCGGCGTACACCATCATTTCGCAAGTGTGCACCTTGCTGTACTTCAGCTTCTTCCTCCTGATGCCATGGTGGAGCGCCGCTGGCCGCTTCAAGCCGCTGCCGACGCGCCTGACCTTCACGCCGCACTGATCGCCACCGGATAAAGGACAACCATGAACTTCACGAAGAAACTGATCGCGGTCCTGGCCCTGGTGCCGGGGCTGGTTTTTGCGGCCGAGGGCGGCTTTCCGCTCGACCGTGCACCGGAGCGCAGCGACATGGCTTCGCTGCAAAACGGCGCCAAACTGTTCGTCAACCATTGCCTGAACTGCCACTCGGCGAGCGCCATGCGCTACAACCGGCTGCGCGACCTGGGCATCAGCGACGACCAGATCCGCAGCAATTTGTTGTTCTCAGCCGACAAAGTCGGCGAGATGATGACCACCGCCATGCGTCCGGCCGATGCCAAGGCCTGGTTCGGCGCGGTACCGCCGGATTTGTCGGTGATCGCGCGTGCGAAAGCCTCGCCGGCTGGCAGCGGCGCCGACTACCTGTACACCTACCTGCGCACCTTCTACAAGGACGACGCCCGCCCGACCGGCTGGAACAACATGGTCGTGCCGAACGTGGCCATGCCGCATGTAATGTGGCAGCTGCAGGGCATTCGTACGCCGAACATGGAAGATGCACCGGACCCGCACGAGGCCGGCAAGACCATCCACCGCTTCACCGGCTGGAACCAGGTGGCGCCCGGCACCATGACCGCTACCGAGTTCGACACCGCGACGGCCGACCTGGTTGCATACCTGAACTGGATGGCTGAGCCAGCGCAAGGAACCCGCAAGAAACTGGGTGTTATCGTGCTGATTTTCCTGTCGATTTTCGCTTTCCTGGCCTGGCGTTTGAACGCGTCGTACTGGAAAGATGTGAAGTAAATTCGTTTTCATTGCCCGCTTGGCTATAATACGGGCAATCATTTTTCGGGGTGAGTCGCTCGGCGCTTCACCCCTTTGTGTCTTAAGGAACGAAAAACCATGATGGTTCTCTACTCCGGCACCACGTGCCCGTTCTCCCAACGCTGCCGCCTGGTCCTGTTCGAAAAGGGCATGGACTTCGAGGTGCGCGACGTCGACCTGTTCAACAAACCGGAAGACATCTCGACGATGAACCCGTACGGCCAGGTCCCGATCCTGGTCGAGCGCGAACTGATCCTGTACGAATCGAACATCATCAACGAGTACATCGACGAGCGCTTCCCGCACCCGCAGCTGATGCCGGCCGATCCGCTGATGCGCGCCCGTGCCCGCCTGATGCTGTTCAACTTCGAGAAAGAGCTGTTCGTCCACGTGCACGTCCTGGAAAGCGACCGCAACAAGACGAACGAAAAGGCCCATGACAAGGCACGCGCAGAAATCCGCGACCGCCTGACCACGCTGGCCCCGCTGTTCCTGAAGAACAAGTACATGCTGGGCGACGAGTTCTCGATGCTCGACGTGGCGATCGCACCGCTGCTCTGGCGCCTGGACCACTACGGCATCGAACTGTCGAAGACCGCTGCCCCGCTGATGAAGTACGCCGAGCGCATCTTCTCGCGCCCTGCCTACATCGAAGCGCTGACGCCGTCGGAAAAGGTGATGCGCCGTTAATAAAAGGGGAAAAAAGTTGCAGCATATTGGCGCGCTGCGCCACTATGCTGCAACTTCCCTGGAGCGCCAGCCTGCGACGCCGTTTGGTGAATCGCAGTAGACTGGCGCTTCGCGTATGCGCGCCGGGTAAGTTTTTTACCCCGCGCCAGGTCCACGCATCCTGCGGACAAACTGATTTCATTGCACATGCCTGACATTTCCACCAAGCCCTATTTGCTGCGCGCCATCTACGAATGGTGCACCGACAGCGGTTTCACGCCCTATCTTGCGGTGAAGGTCGACGCGGCCACCACGGTTCCGATGGAATACGTGCGCAAGGGCGAGATCATCCTCAACATCAGCTTCGGCGCCACCTCGGGCCTGAAGATGGACAACGACGCGATCCACTTCCGCGCCCGCTTCGCCGGCGTGTCGCGCGAGCTCTACGTGCCGGTGCAAAATGTCCTGGCGATCTACGCCAACGAGAACGGCCAGGGCATGGCCTTCGATGTGGGCACCACGGCGGCCGATCCGCCGGCGCCGGACAACGAGGTCGCGGCCAGCGCGCCTTCCCTGTCCGCCGTGCCTGACAGCAGCGCGGCGGCCCCGGCGGAAGTCTCGTCCGCCCCCGGCAACGGCAACGACGAGCCCCCGAAAAAAGGCGGCCGCCCTACGCTGACGCGGATTAAATAGCGGTATAATCCCAGCCGTACAGATTACGCCGGCTTAGCTCATTTGGTAGAGCAGTTGATTTGTAATCATCAGGTGGCCAGTTCGAAACCGGCAGCCGGCACCAGAAATTAGCAGTAAAAACAATGCCTTACGTGCGATGCACGTGAGGCATTTGTCTTTGTGATCGGCGAAAAGTACACTTTCAGTACACTCAGCAATTACAGAGGCTTCATGGCGACCATCGTTCCTACCCCTTCCGGCACCTACAAAGCGCTCGTGCGCATGAAGGGTTGGCCAACAACTTCCAAGACTTTTCGGCTCAAACGCGACGCGGTGGACTGGGCTCGCAGGACCGAAGACGAGATGGTTCGTGGCGTCTATATCTCGCGTAGTGGCTCGGAGCGAATGACCGCGCAGGAGGCGTTACAGCGCTACCTGAAAGAAGTCACTCCAACGAAGAAGCCGACAACTCAACGTAGCGAGAACGTCACTGCAGGCCACCTCGCAGCCTTCTTGGGCAAGTATTCAATGGCAGCCTTGAGCAGCGAGCTTGTTGCCTCCTACCGGGACCATCGCCTAGCGGCAGGCAAGTCAAACAATACTGTCCGCATCGAACTGGCAATGCTGAGCAACTTGTTCACCATCGCGATCCAAGAATGGGGGCTTGGCCTGACCCACAACCCAGTGTCGGCTATCCGCAAGCCTAGCCCAGGACAGGGCCGCGACCGGCGGTTATCCGTCAATGAAGAAAAGCGTTTGCTCGATGCCGTTGAACAGCACAGCAACCCAATGCTGAGCTGGGTCGTCCGATTAGCGATCGAAACCGGCATGCGCCAATCTGAAATCCTCAATCTACGCGTCTCGGATGTGGATTTGCGCAGCCGTGTAGTCCGCCTGTCTGACACTAAGAACAACTCTGCACGAACGGTACCGCTGACGTCCACTGCGACGACTGTCCTCAAGGAAGCAGTCGACAATCCTCTTCGACCCGAGAACACTACCTTGGTGTTCTTCGGTGAGCCAGGCAAAGACGGGAAGCGGCGGCCATACCAGTTTGCCAAAATTTGGGGCGATATCAAGGAGGCCCTAGCGATCACTGACCTACACTTCCATGACCTACGTCATGAGGCTGTTAGCCGTCTGGTCGAAGCCGGTTTGAGCGATCAGGAAGTTGCTTCAATCAGCGGGCATAAGTCAATGCAAATGCTACGCCGGTATACGCACTTACGTGCGGAGGACTTGGTAGCGAAGCTGGACGCGTTAAAGAATGATATGCCAGCCCATCCATAAAAGTACCAATGGATGAACCACAATGTATCGCTCAGAAGATACTTTACTTAACGCAACCTTTACGGTAACTTACGCATATAGTGCAGATGGGATTAATTTTCCCCGGTCGTTCCCAATTGTTGCAGTAACTGTGGCAAGGCTATTGTCCTTGCCGTACCCTCATTTCTAGTCATTCCTGACTGTCGCACTAAGGCCTCGCGTTGTATATCGGTTGCCACACCGACGAATCAGCGCGAACGCCGCCTTCACTCATCTCGCCTGGTCCCACCTCTGCATTCCTGCAGAGTGCTTCCGATCGGGCAAATAAGGAACGACAATGGAAATGGAAAAGATCCTCCTGGGCAAATATGGCCCTTTGCTTACCCTGTCCCAGCTGGCCGAGCTACTCGACCGCAGTCCGGAGGGATTAAGAATTTCTCTGAACAGCAATACTCCCCTCTCGCGATTTTTGAAGCCTAAGCGCCTAAAAATTGGACGACGGGTGTACTTCCGAAGTAACCACATTGCTGAGCTACTCGATGGCCAACTGCCGATGGAGCAATAAGTGATGGGCCGTCAAAGAACAATTAATGATGCCGAATTCTGGCGCTCACCCCGAGTGGCTGACCGCACGCAGGAAGACAAAGCCACATTGCTTTATCTGCTTACGTCGCCATACTCAAACATCATTGGCGTCTACCAGATCGTTCCACGTATAGCTGCGGCAGAGATGGGGTGGACTGCGGATCAGCTACTGTCCATACTTTACCGGTTAAGCAGCTCCGACCTTGCTGACTTCGATGCGACTTCTGGATTCGTCTGGGTGAAAAACTGGTGGGATCATAACTCGGCAAAGATGGCGGTAGCTACGACGCTACGATTGAGAACACTCCTGCAAATCGACGCAATCCCGACACTCTGGCGCGATGAATTCCTATGTGATTTCCTCAGCCGCCTCCCGTCTAACGAGAACGACAACGGTCAGTCAAGCGCCAACCTTCGAGCACTTATCGCAAGCGAGATAGCTAACCGCGGGTATAGGGTATCCCTACCCTATACCCAGGGTAGCCCTAGCCCGGACGGTAACTCTAACAGTAACGGTATCTCTAACTCCAACTCTA
>Ga0265797_10010908_pt1 | contig 11487 bp, 11 predicted proteins | sample P2T30metagenome_FD_192433 | JGI IMG/M metagenome (GOLD analysis project Ga0265797, IMG submission 192433) | Plant litter microbial communities from East Loma Ridge, Irvine, California - P2 T30 | ecosystem: Environmental > Terrestrial > Plant litter > Unclassified | place: USA: California... | reverse complement strand
TGCCTTCCCGCAGCCGTGCCGCCGCTGCCGGCGGCGCCGTGCATCCCGCCACCGCAACCGGCTGCCGCCGTCGTGCAGCCGCCCCTTATCTTCCACGTCGCCGCCACGCCTGGCGCGCCACTGCCGCCACGCGGGCCGCCCGCGCACTCCTGACATTGTCGAGCCGGCCGTCATGCCGGCGCAGTTTTCAAGCGCATAGCGCGGCGCGGCCCATGGTGGTCCGCGCCTGCTCGCCGCGCGATCAATCAGGAGTAGCAAGATGAATCAACGCATTTCCAATAACCGGGTGTCAAACCCAGGCTCGCGGCGCGCCTTCGTGCTGTCGGGCGCCGCCCTCGCGCTGGGCGTCCTGGCCGGCTGCAGCATGGGCAGCTCGGTCAGCTTCAACGGCACCGACATCACCGGCGCCGATTTTGGCCGCGATTTCCGCCTCAAGGATCCGAGCGGCCAGGAACGCACGCTGGCCGACTTCAAGGACAAGGTCGTGCTGGTGTTCTTCGGCTTCACCCAGTGCCCGGACGTGTGCCCGACCGCGCTGGCGCGCGCGGCCGAGGTCAAGACGCTGCTCGGACCGGATGGCGACCGTTTGCAGGTGCTGTTCGTCAGCGTCGATCCGGAGCGCGACACGCCGGAGGTGCTCAATGCCTATACGGCGGCCTTCGATCCGACCTTCCTCGCGCTGTACGGCGACGCCGAGCGCCTGGCCGAGACCGCCAAGGAATTCAAGGTGATCTACCAGAAAGTGCCGACCGGCGATTCCTACACCATCGACCACACCTCGGTCACCTATGCCTACGACACCAACGGCAAGCTGCGCCTGAAACTCTCGCACAGCCAGTCGGCGATCGAGTACGCTGCCGACGTGCGCAAGCTGCTGCATGCCGCCTGACTAGCCCAATTCAGATCAATCAAGGAGAACACCATGAACCAATTCATCCGCACCGTCGCCGTCGCCATGCTGGCCGCCACCGCGAGTTCCGCTTACGCCCAGGCCAATGTCACGGTCAAGGACGCCTGGGTGCGCGCCACCGTGCCGCAACAGAAGGCCACCGGCGCCTTCATGCAGCTGCAGGCTGCCAAGGACAGCAAATTCGTCTCGGCCAGCTCGCCGCTGACCCCGGCGGTCGAAGTGCACGAGATGGCAATGCAGGGCGACGTCATGCGCATGCGCCAGGTGCAGTCGGTCGAGCTGCCGGCCGGTAAAACGGTGGAACTCAAGCCGGGCGGTTACCACATCATGATGATGAACCTGAAAGCCCAGGTGAAGGAGGGCGATACCGTGCCGTTCACCCTGGTATTCGAGGGCAAGGATGGCAAGCGCGAGCAGGTCGAGATCCAGGCGCCGGTGAAAGCGCTGAACAGCGCCGCCAAGCCTGCCCACGCGGGCCACTGAGCTAACGCTGGACCACAGCGCGACGGTTGACGTAAAAACGACAACCTTTGGTAGGAGTTTTCCGTAAACCAATCGTGCGCACGGCGCCGCTTCGTACAATCGCCTGATTGCCGACGGTTGTCCCGATACGGGAGCCACGGCCTCATGCGATTGGAGCGGATATGCGACGAAGTCCTTCATGGTTGCCGGCCGCACGCGGCGACTGGGCGCTGCTGGCGGCGCTGGCCGCCTGCTACCCGGCCAGCCTGGTGCTGCCGGCGACGTGGGCGCGCGAAGGCGGCCTGCTGGAGAGCCTGCAGGTAGTGGTGCTGTGCGCCGGCTGCGTGCTGGCGCTGCTGACGTATGCGCGCACCCGGCCGGCGCGCGTCGCCATGCTGGCGCTATGGGCCGCGCCGGTCTGGCTGCTGCTGGCGGGGCGTGAGCTGAGCTGGGGCAGGGCATGGCTGCCTCCCAACGCCGATGATGCCATGTCGGCGCTGGCGCTCTCGCTCCAGCCGCTGGCCCGGCCCGGCGCCGTCGTGCTGCTGGCCTGGCTGGTGTTCAGCGCCGTCTACTACCGGATCGATGCTCCGGTGCGGGCCGCGTTCGCCCGGCGCGTACCCTGGTTGATGCTGGTGGTCCTGCTGGCGGCCGCGATGGGCTCGACCTGCGCCGAGGGGCATATGTCATGTCATCTCGACAGCGTGCTGGCCAGGGCCCAGACCTTCGAGGAATTGTGCGAGCTGATCGCCTATGTCGCCCTGTGCATGGTCCAGCATGTGGTTTTCATGCATCAAATGCCTGTAAAACGCGTGCCTGGTGTCGTGCATCTGCCTGCGGTGGCGCATGAGGAAGCAGGCTGAACTCTCCCAAATTCCATGGCATGTAAGGCAACTGGGACATTTTGCCCGTTTGTCTGCACCGCGATTTCCTCTAGGATGTCGGGTTTTGGGTAAGGACCGCCATCTTCGCACCGCGGTCGAGCGATCATGTCGAACGTTAAAGTTGTAGATCTGGAAGCAGCTGAGCTGGGCGCCGGCGCCACTGCCAGCCTGGCGCGCTATTGCGCGCAGTACTGGGCGCTGACCAAGCCGCGCGTCACGCTGCTAACGGTGTTCTGTGCTGTCATCGGCAGCCTGCTGGCCAGCGAGGGCTTCCCCGGATGGGGCGTGCTGCTGTCCAGTGCGGCCGGCATCTGGCTGCTGGCTGGCGCCGCTTTCGCAGTCAATTGCCTGCTCGAAGCGCGGATCGACGCCCGCATGGCGCGCACCGCGCGCCGCGCGACCGCCAGCGGCAGCCTCGGTCCGCTGCAGACCGTCGTGTTTTCGCTGGCGCTGGGCGGCGCTGGCGCCGCGCTGCTGTACACCCGGGTCAATCCGCTGACGATGTGGCTGACCCTGGCGACCTTCGTCGGCTATGCCTTCATTTATACGCTGCTGCTCAAGCCGAACACCCCGCAGAACATCGTGATCGGCGGCTTCGCCGGGGCCATGCCGCCGGCCCTGGGCTGGGCCGCGGTCGCCAATGCGGTGCCGATGGAAGCCTGGCTGCTGGTCCTGATTATTTTCTTGTGGACGCCGCCGCATTTCTGGGCGCTGGCCATGTACCGCCGCGACGAGTACGCGCGCTCCGGCCTGCCGATGCTGCCCGTCACCCACGGCATGGCGCACACCGGCCTGCAGGTATGGCGCTACAGCCTGGCGCTGGCGGCCGGCAGCGCGCTGCCATGGGCGGTGGGCATGAGCGGGGTGGTGTACCTGGCGGCGGCCTGCGTGCTGAACGCCGTGTTCCTGCGCTACGGCTGGCTGGTCCACAAGCGCTACAGCAACCGCATCGCCCGTAAATCCTTCGCCTGGTCGATCATGTACCTGGCGCTGCTGTTCGCGGCGCTGCTGCTGGACCACTACATCCCATTGTGAAATATAGCATTTAGGGAAATTGTCAATTTGAGTACGTTGGCGCACGGTGGGTTAGAACGTTAATATCTTAAGCTGTTTGCATGACAGCGAGATACCAAACCCACCCCACCATGCGGGTGCGCGGCACTCCAGCGCATCTACCGACTCATTTGCCGACCCAGCCGCCCGGCGTCCGCGACGGCAGCCTGCTTACCGCGGCCGACGTGCGCGACAGCGCCGACCTGGGTCGCCTGCTCGAGCAGCTGGGCTGCGGCGACGACCTGATCGTCGTCTCGAACCGCGCGCCCTGCATCCATTCCCATACACCCGACGGCATTCGGGCCCAGCGCCCGGCCGGTGGCCTGGTCACGGCGCTCGAAGCCGTGCTGGCCAAGGAAGGCGGCTGCTGGATCGCCCATGGCAGCGGCGATGCCGACCGCGCCACCTGCGACGAGCACGATCACGTGCGCAAGGAACACCTGGACGCCCCGTACCGCCTGCGCCGCCTGTGGCTGGGCGAGGAGGAAGTCGCCGGCTATTATGAGGGCCTGTCCAACGAGGGCCTGTGGCCGCTGTGCCACCGCACCGATGTCGAGCCAACCTTCCGCGGCGCCGACTGGGAGCATTATGTGCGGGTCAACCGCCGCTTCGCCGAGGCCGTGGTGTCCGAGGCCGCGACCGCGCGTCCGGTAGTGCTGGTCCAGGATTACCACCTGGCGCTGGTGCCGCAGATGGTGCGCGAGCACCTGCCGGAGGCGGTCATCGTGCTGTTCTGGCACATTCCGTTCCCGGCGCCGCAGCGCCTGGCGCGCCTGCCATGGCGCGACCAGGTGATGGCGGGCCTGCTGGCCAGCACCGTGGTCGGCCTGCAGACCCCGGCCGACGCCGCCAACTTCAAGCTGGCGCGCGCCACCTGCGCCCAGGACGCGGGCGCCGCCCACGTCGACGCCTATCCGATCTCGATCGCCTGGCCCGGCCGCCAGGAGCTGCCGGCGCCGAACCTCGGCGACGACGTCCGGCGCCGCTTCGGCATCGCGCCCGGCGTGCGCCTGCTGGTCGGCGTCGACCGCATGGATTACACCAAGGGCATCCCGGAGCGCCTGCGGGCCTTCGAGCTGCTGCTGGAGCAGCGCCCGGAACTGCTGGGACAAGTGAGCTTGCTGCAGATCGGCGCGCCATGCCGCGGCGCCTTGCCGGCCTACCAGGAAATCTTGCGCCAGGTGAAGGCGCTCACGGCCCGGATCAATGCGCGCTTCGGCAACGAAGCATGGCAGCCGGTGGTGCTGCACGCCGCCAGCGCCAATGCGGCCACCGTCACCGACTGCTACCGCGCCAGCGACGTCTGCCTGGTCACCAGCCTGCACGACGGCATGAACCTGGTCGCCAAGGAATTCGTGGCGGCTCGCAACGACCTGCGCGGTGCGCTGGTGCTCAGCCGCCAGGCCGGCGCCGCGGCCGAGCTGGAGCAGGCCTTGCTGGTCGAGCCGCGCGATATCGCCGGCATCGCCCGCGCCATCGGCCGCGCGCTCGACATGCCGCCATCGGAGCAGACCGCGCGCATGCGCGCCATGCGCGGCGTGGTGAGCCAGAACACGGTGTTCGGCTGGGCAGCCCGCCTGCTGGGCGACGGCCTGCGCACCGCGGCCGCTCGCGGCGAACGCCGGGCTGTGGCCCGGCCCGGACAGCGCTACGCGGCGTAGTCAGGACGCGGCAACGCTGGGTTCCAGGCGCGCCGTGAGCGCGCGCAGCGTGTCGCCAAAGCCGCCGCGCGCCCTGGCGTCCACGCGGGCGCTGGTGAACACGCGCGGCTGCGCGCTCCAGGCGAAGCGCGCGCCGATGCTTTCAAGTGCGCGCACCAGCAGCACGTCTTCATGGCAATCGACCGCGGCAAACCCGCCGGCCGCCACGTAGGCGGCCGCGCTCACGCCCAGGTTGGCGCCATGGATGTGGCGATGGCCATCACGGTCCTGGTAATCGCGCGTAAAGCGTTCACGTAGCGCCGCGGCCATGTCGGCATGCGGCGACCAGTCGTCCACCGCCACCGAGCCGCACACCACGTCGGCGTCCTGCGCGAGCTGGGCCGCCAGCCAGCCGGGGGCGACCCGGGTGTCAGCATCGGTAAACGCCAGCCAGCGCGCGCCGTGCCCGAGCAGGCGGCTCGCCGCAAGCGCCCGCGCCGCGCCGACCCGGCGCGCTGCGATCTCGACGCATTCCAGGACGCAGCCGGCAGCTGCGAACAACGGCCCGTGCCTGGCGACGACGGCGGCCGAGCCGTCGCTGCAGGCGTCGAGCACCACGCAGACCCGCACTTCTTCCGCGGCCAGGGCCGGGTGGCGCACTGCCTGCAACAGCGCCTGCAGGCAGGCGCCCAGGCAGGCTTCCTCGTCGTGGGCGGGAATGGCGACGCCGATCATGGCGCGCTTCCTGCCGGCACCCAGGTCTCGAGCAGGAAGTCGCGGTCGTGATGGTGCTGGCTGCGCCGCAGGCTACGGATGCCCGCCGCGGCCCCGTGCAACTCCAGGGTGCCGCAGGCGCGGTCGTCGAAGTCGTGCAGGTAGTGGCACATCACCAGCTCGCCGTCCGGCGCCAGGCAGGCGGCGGCGCGCTCGAGGATGCTGGTAGCGACCGAAAACGGAAAATAATAGGCCAGCTCGCTGATGACGACCAGGTCGAAGGTTTCGCCGTCGGGCCAGTCGTGCGGCAGGCGGCGCTGCTCGAAGCGCACGGTATCGTCCAGCGCCGGCGGCAGGTCGCGCCGCGCCGCGGCCAGCGCGGCGGCCGCGCCGTCGCTGGCCAGCAGGCGCTCGCAGCGCGGCGCGAGCGCGACGCTCAGCGCGCCGTTGCCGCAGCCGGGCTCGAAGGCATGGCGGTAGCGCGGCCTGGCCAGGCTGGCCAGCAGGATGGCGCGCTTGCGCCGTTCGTACCAGGCGCCATGCACATTCCATGGGTCGTCGCTGGCGCTGTACAGCGCCTCGAAGTGGCGCAGCCTGGAATCGGTCATCATGCGTCAGGGCCGTCGAAGAACAGTTCGAAGGGATGGAGCACCCGCTCCATGGCGAAGTCCGGCAGGATCGGACCGGCGCCGGTGCTGGCGTCGCCTTCGAGCTGGCTGGTGAAGCAGGCCAGCGCCGCGCGCTTCTTCGCGACCGCTTCAACCGGCACGACCAGTTTGCGGGCGCGCGGCCACGGCATCGCGCCGTCGCCTGGCGCGCTCCAGTGCCAGCCCCACACGGGTGCTTGCAGCAGGCCGGCGCCGCATAGGCGCGCCGCTGCCGCGCAGGCGCGCGCCGTGGCCTCGTGGTCCGGATGGCCGTCGTGGCGCCAGGTCGTGATCGCAAGGTCGCCCGGGCGCAGCAGCGCGGCAAGCCGGCCGCTCAGCACATCCTCGGCCGCCGTCACGCCGCCATCCGGAATGCCGAGCCGCTCGACGCAGGGCTGCGCCAGGCCCAGGCAGTCGAGGGCGGCAGCCGTCTCGCGGACGCGCTGGGCACGCAGGCGCGCCGGCGGCCAGTCGCTCGAGCCCGGGTGGCTCGCTTCGCCATCAGTGACGGCGACCACCAGCGGCATGTCGCCACGCTGCGCCAGCAGGTGCAGCAGCGCGCCGCAGGCGAGGATCTCGTCGTCGGGGTGCGGCGCCACCACCACCACGCGCGTGCCTGGCGGCGCCACGCGGTCGAGCGTCGTGAACGGGGCGGCGGCCAGTTCGGGGTCGAGACGCCAGGCTGCGGCCGTGGTGCCGGCGCCGGCGATATGGCGCGAACGTTCTACAGTGTCCATGGCGCGCCTTTCGCTGCGGCTGCCAGGCGGCCAAGCGCTTCCAGGTCGCGCTCGGCGTGGCTCTGGCGCATGAAGACCGGCAGGTCGGCAAGCAGCCGGGCCAGCGCCGCGTCCTTGCACAGGGGCCCGGCGCCGAGCGCGCGGCCCACGACAGCCAGTACCAGGCCGGCGCTGGCCTCGACGTGCAGGCGCACCGACAGCGCGTCGGCCATCGCGTCGGCCAGCGGTGACCGATCGATGCGCGTCGCGGCTTTGCGCATCAAGGCGGCGCTGCCCTGCAGGGCGACTGCCGCCTCGCCCAGTTGCGCGAGCCGGTGGGGATCGCCTCGTTCGGCCAGGCGGGTGCGCAGCACTTCGGCGAGACGCGTCGCCGCGCCGAACCAGCAGGCCGCCACCCCGGCGCCGCCGTGCCAGAAGCCGGCGCGTCCGACATAGAATCCCGGGCCGCCCAGTACCCTGGCTTCGACTCGGTCGAAGCGCACGTCGACGCTGCCGCTCGCCGCCATGCCGACCGCATGCCAGCCGTCGTCGGTGACGGTGACGCCGGCCTGGCGCAGATCGACCGCCGCCAGCATCGCGGCGCCGTCAGGACGCCAGCAGCTCACGACGGCGTGGGTGACATCGCGCGCGCCCGAGCACCAGGCCTTGCGTCCGTCCAGGAATTGCCGGCCATCCGTGCCGGAGGACAAGGCAAGGCGTGTGTCGGGCGGCTCGGCGCACCAGGTGGCCCACAGGGCGTTGTCGGCGCCGTGCTGCGCGCCGGCCTCGTGGAGGATGGCGAGGGCGTCGGTATGCCCTTCGAACAGCTTGGCCAGCGCCAGGTCGTGGGCTCCGACGGCGGCCAGCGCGCGCCAGCGGTCGAGCGTGGCGCCGTGGCCGGGCAGTGGCAGGCGGTCGAGCCGCAGTGCGACGAGGCGCCGCAACGCGGCCGCGGGCGGGGCGTCCGCCAGGGCGGCGAGCTCCGTGCGCAGCGCAGCCGGAAGGGACTCGCCGGTCGAGGAGAAATCGGAATCCATGACAGCTTTGTTGTAAAAATCCTATCGTATCATTTACGCATGAGTTAGCTTGTCCCGGAGGGCGGCAAGCGTGTGCGTTAAATGAAATTCCTCGAGTTGCGATATTGCCGCTGCGACCGCGCACTGCGCCGCGCTGCTCCAAAAGGCAGAGGTCGGTCCGCCCATCCGGGCGCCTGCTACACTATCCGTACTCTCATCGACAGGCCAGTCCCACCCTCCATGATTCTCGAGCTCAGCGATATCGGTGATGCCATCCAGCTGGCGATCGCGCCGGTATTCCTGCTGGCCGGGGTGAGCGCTTTGCTGATCGTGCTGACCAACCGCCTGGGCCGCCTGATCGACCGCAGCCGGGTCCTGGAAGACCGCCTGAAGGCGGATCCCAGGAACGAATGCATGGTCGAACTGCTCAGCCTCTACCATCGCACCCGCCTGATCAATGTCGGCATCACCGCCAGTACGGTGTGCGGGCTGCTGGTCTGCGTCGTGATCGCCATGCTGTTCCTGGGGGACACCACCGACCTGCCGCTGGACCAGTACATCGCCCTGTGCTTTGTGGGCGGCATGCTGGCGCTGATCGTCGCCTTCGTCTATCTGATGCGCGAGATCCTGATCTGCTGCAGCTTCATGCGCGCGCAGCAGCTCAAGGTGCTGGAGGGCTGCGGGGCGACGGCGGGATAGGGGGAGGTCGGCTGGCAGAGGACGCCGGCCGGTGCGAGTGGTGCGCTCAGAGTGGAGTATCTTATGGTTATGGAATCCAATATCGGCCAGCGCGCGAACGACGGGAACTCCGTACCGGGTGAGCACGCCATGAGCAGCGCGTTCATCCCGGCCCCCCTGCCCACCCCGAACCTCGAAAAGCGGCGCCACCAGATCTATCCGGTGCTGGACGACGACGACCTGCAGCACGTGCGCCAGTTTGGCGCCGAGCAGCGCTATCGCGATGGCCAGGCCGTGTTCGAGGCCGGCCAACCCCGGCCCGCCATCCTGTTCGTCCTGCGCGGCGAATTGCTGCTGCGCCGCCACGACGGTTTCGGCGTGAACGAGGAGATGGCCTTGCTGGGCCGCGGCCAGTTCAGCGGCGAGGAAGGCCAGCTGGCCGGGCGCCCGGCGATGGAAGACGGCTTTGCCGTCGGCGAACTCGAGACGCTGGCGCTGTCGTCCGAGTCGCTACGGATGCTGCTGGTCGCGCAGGCCGAGCTGGGCGAGCGCATCGTGCGCTCGCTGATCCTGCGCCGCGTGATCCTGATGCAGAAGAACTCGGGCGGCCCGGTCATCATCGCGCCGCATGGCCACCCGGGCATCCGCGACCTCGAGCGCTTCCTGGCGTCCAACGCCCATCCCTACAGCCTGCATGACCCCGCGCACGACCCGGCCGCCGCCGCGCTGGCCGAGGGCCTGCGGCCAGGACCGGACGACTGGCCGCTGGTGTTCTGCCCGGGCACCGAACCCAAGCGCAATCCCTCGCTCGCCGAACTGGGACGCTGCATCGGCCTGCTGCAGGAATGCGATCCAGCGAAAGTCTGGGACGTGGCGGTGGTCGGCGGCGGACCGGCTGGCCTGGCCACCGCCGTGTATGCGGCCTCTGAAGGGCTGTCGGTGGTCGTGCTCGAGACTTTTTCGTATGGCGGCCAGGCCGCCGCCAGCGCCCGCATCGAGAACTACCTGGGCTTTCCGACCGGGATTTCGGGTAGCGCCCTGACCGGCCGCGCCTATGTGCAGGCAGAGAAATTCGGCGTCGAAGTGGCGATTCCGGCGTCGGCGACCTGCCTGGACCGGAATGTGGATCGACATTCGTCCCCGCTGCGCATGACCTTGTGCGATGGTCTCGGCACGGTGCATGCGCGCAGCGTGGTGCTGGCCTGCGGCGCACGGTACCGGCGCCCATCGCTGGCCAACCTGAAGCGGCTCGAGGGGCGCGGCGTGTATTACTGGGCCTCGTCGCTCGAGACGCGGCTGTGCAAGGGGCACGAAGTGATCCTGGTGGGCGGCGGCAATTCGGCAGGCCAGGCCGCGGTGTTCCTGGCCGGGCATGCGGCGCGGGTGCATGTGCTGGTGCGGCGCGACGGCCTGGCGGCGACGATGTCGAACTACCTGATCGAGCGCATCGCGGCCACGCCCAATATCTCGCTGCATACCTGCGCCGAGATCGCGGGGCTGGTCGATACCGACAAAGGCCTGGAGCGGGTGCAGGTGCGCGACCTGCGCACGGGACTTGAGACCGACTACGACATCCGCCACGTGTTCCTGTTCATTGGCGCCGATCCGAATACCGGCTGGCTGCATGGCAGCGACATCGAGGTCGACCGCAACGGTTTTATCTGCACCGGCGGCGACGTCACCGTCGCCAGGGACCAGCCGCGCAAGATGCTGGAGACCAGCATGCCGGGCGTGTTCGCGATCGGCGACGTGCGCGCCGGCTCGACCAAGCGGGTGGCGGCCGCAGTGGGAGAGGGCGCGGCCGTCGTGGCCCAGATTCACCAGTATCTCGGCGAGGCCGGCGCTTGAGCTTACTTTGAGCTTACCTGGCCGCTTTCAGATGGCGATCCAGGAAGCTGCGCATCTCGCGGGCGATCTCGGGGCCGTGGGTCTCGATCGCGAAGTGGCCGGTGTCCAGGAAGCGCACCTGCGCCTTCGGATTGTCGCGCTTGAAGGCTTCGGCGCCGGGCGGCAGGAAGAACGGGTCGTTCTTGCCCCAGATGGCCAGTAGCGGCGGTTGGTGCTGGCGGAAATAGGCGTGCAGCTGGCTGTATTGCTTGATGTTCTGGCCGTAGTCCACCAGCAGGTCCATCTGCGGATCGACGCCGATGCGCTCGATCGCCTCATGCGCCAGCAGGTAGCCGTCCGGCGCGATCGCCGTGGTGTCCTTCACGCCCTCGACGTACTGCCATTTGAGCATGTCCAGGGTATTGAACTTGCGCAGCGCTTCCCGGTTCGCCGACGTCGGATCGGCCCAGGCGGCCCGCATCGGCGCCCAGCCCGGGCTTAAACCTTCTTCGTAGGCATTGCCGTTCTGGCTCACGATTGCCGTGATCTTGTCGGGATGGCGCACCGCCAGGCGCCAGCCGACCGGCGCGCCATAGTCGAACACGTAGATCGCATAGCGCTCCAGACCCTTGGCGGTCGTAAAGGCGTCGATCACGTCCGCCAGGTTGTCGAAGGTGTACTTGAAGGACTGGTCGGCGCGCGTCAGGCCGAAGCCGGGCAAGTCGGGTGCGATCACGCGGTAGCCGCTGGCTAATTGCGGGATCAGGTCGCGGAACATGTGCGAAGAGGCGCCGAAGCCGTGCAGCAGCAGGACGGCGGGTGCATCTTGCGGGCCGGCCTCGCGGTAGAACACGTCGACGCCTTTGACCTGGACCGTGTCATGGCGCACGGCGGGCGCTTGTTCAGCCGCCTGGGCGGCGCCGGCGCTGCCGATTGCGGC
>Ga0265797_10010907_pt1 | contig 11487 bp, 15 predicted proteins | sample P2T30metagenome_FD_192433 | JGI IMG/M metagenome (GOLD analysis project Ga0265797, IMG submission 192433) | Plant litter microbial communities from East Loma Ridge, Irvine, California - P2 T30 | ecosystem: Environmental > Terrestrial > Plant litter > Unclassified | place: USA: California... | reverse complement strand
CCTTCTCTCCTCTCGCCTCGCCTCCCCCCTCTCGTGACTGCGACTGCGACTACGACTGCGACTACGACTACGCCTACGCCTACGACTACGACTGTACCGGTACAGGGCCGCGGTCTGGGCTGGGTCCTTGCATGTGCATGTCTCCTGCACCCGCACCCGCGCATCTACCCATCGTTTGTTTTGTGCGCTTTAACCGAGATAGCACCGTTCATCGTTGGCCCCACCTATCGTTCCTCGACGATCCGCCCTCGTGCCGGCCTGCCCGAAATTAACACCTCAGCTTACACATGGCCGTCGAGCAACAGTCGGCCACTCGCCCACCAGCTTGCCCTACCTGCATCCTGCGCGGCCATGCCTCACAGATACACTGCCTCCAGTTCGTGCGTCAGAACAGCTGCTTGTTGACTGGCGACGCAGACGGCCATGTTGTCTACTGGGACCTCAGTACCACACGCCCACTCGAGGCCTGGAAAGCCCATAATGGTCCCATCCTAGGCCTTGCTCAATGGGGACACGCAGCCATCATAACGTAAGTTCTCGACAAGCATCATCTGTCCCTTGAAATCCCGTCTGCTCAAGCATTTCCTTGCTTGCTCCCACCTTCAGATCGCCCGAGTGAAGCCTCGTCTATACCTTCCGTCCGGACCCCATGTTGCTTTTCTTCTTCTTCTTCTTTCTTTTCTTCTCCCTCCAAACATCCATGCCACGCAAATCACCATTGCCCAAATCAAGGCAACCCCGTTAACTTGGCCATCGGGTCCACAGCCACGGCCGAGACAACGCTCTGAGAATATGGCAACTACACCCACGACCAGCTGAAATCACTGAACCTGTCCTCTTGCCCTCGGATCCACTCAAGGCACGCGAGGACAGCCGAAGGAAGCCATGGCTGCTACACGCCTTTCCCGTCAACACTCTGAACTTTTGTGCTTTCTCCATGTGCCACCAACATGCCAGTACCGATCTTGCAGTGCGAGATCCTCCCAATGACGCCATCCTCGTAGCCGTCCCGGGTAGAGACGACACAACGATGGAAGTATACCAGTTTCCAGACGAGCGGCTCAAGATTGTCATTCCTCGAGTGCAAAGCATAGCCACTGGTATGTCTCCAGATGCTTTCGTACTCACCCGGCCTGCCATTCGCCATGTCGTGCAAGTCAAAGTATGATCCGAGCAACACTGCTGACACGAGCAGGAATGGCCATGGCGGTAAAGCTCGTCCGCCATCAAGCTACGCAGAATATCCTACTTCTCGCCGGGTATGAGGGTGGCGTCACAGCAGTATTCAAACTTCCAGGGAATTGCACTGGCCCTGGTATAGAAAGTGCCGAGCTGGTATATCTCAGCCAACCCCACAGCCAGCCCATCCTGTCACTAGACGCTTCTCCAGACGGCGATTCATATTTTACCTCTTCGGCAGATGCAATGCTTGCCATGCATCGTATACCAACGCTACCCAATATCAGCAAAGGTCAAGATAGGTTGGACCATCGAGAAGATGCCGATAGCGACCCGCTGTCGTCTACCTTGAGTGAGCAGGAAGAGTCTATGAACAACTCGCCATGGACAGTCTCGCAAGAGGCAGACGTGTCATACACTAAGCTCGAAGAGGATGGCTTGTCAACCCATTTCACAAAGCAACCCATCAACCAAGCAACGAGAGAGAATCCCAAGCCAAGCGGCTTGCATTCTATGCTCTCATCTAACCAGCCCTTCCAGGCCAAACGTGTTATGCCATCCCAGCCAGTAACTGTACAACCACCGTACAAAGTAGTCGACACCAAACATGCCGGTCAGCAATCTCTCCGCGTGCGCTCCGATGGCCGGCTCGTTGTCACTGGTGGTTGGGACGCCCGTATCAGAATATACAGCAGCAGAACACTCAAAGAGGTCGCAGTTTTGAAATGGCACAAGCAAGGCGTGTATGCAGTCGCCTTTGGTCAAGTTTTGACAGCGGAAGACCTCATGCCTCAAGAGTATGTAAGGGCGGTCGGGGGACGGCCAGAACAGCGGGAGACACAAATGAAGCTCAAACATTGGGTTGCTGCGGGGGCCAAAGATGGAAAAATCAGTTTGTGGGAAGTATATTAAACTAAAAGCCATATTAGAGTGACAATGCAGCAACAATTCAACATAATCCCATGTGCATCTTCAAACACTTTCATGGGTACATGCGACTTGAGGGGTCAAGACTAATAGTCCTTGGTGCAATGCACAGTGTGGAGGAGCTCGTGGGTTCGCGAATCATGGAACGAATCGGAGATGAAGCTGGGCCGGCATGGCTTCCCCCACAAGCCGAGGCACAATGGGCCGGGGAAGTGGGTCTGTCTCAAGCTCGACATTCGCGCATCCATCGCGCAGGCATCATCTTTCAACGACAACACTTCACGATGCCATGACACTAGTCTTTGAATGTTCCACAGCGAGAGACTGAATACACTGAACGCCCATTATCCCCAGCTTGGCCCCCCCCTGACTCCACAAGCGCGTCCTGTTGATGCGCATCCCACGCACCTTTTCCTAAAGGAGACATCCTTTCACTGGCCGCTTCAAGCACCATGGCCTCCTCAGACGAAAACAGCAAATCCTCTACTCCGCCCTCTCCCACGTCCGAGCAAGCTCCCGATCTCAGCATAACCGCCGATGACCATGTCTATCTCCACGCAGCCGGTTACAACGAGTCGCCCGACCGAGGCCTCATACACAGCTTCGCCCGCTTCCGCTCCTCGCCCCTCGACTTCTTGCGCGAAGTTTCCCTGCACTTCTCAGGCACAGGATGGCGGTCTTTTGACAATCACATCGGACAGCCAGAGTTCTACTCGGGCTTCAGCGAGGATATGAAGGGCCGGGTGCTGAGTAGTCCGATGCTTGTGGCCAAGGTGCGCGAGCTGGCTGAAAAGAGAGTCGAGGTCGAGGCAAGCGAGGGATTGCTAGATGAAGATGAAAAGAGGCAGAAGAGGAGGGTGCAGATTGAGGAGTCGCTCATGCAGGTCAGCGAGGGATGGACAGACTCCATGATCTGCAAGATGGAAAGCAAGGCCTTCATACGAGGCGCATACTACTTCGCCACCCAGCTTCTGACTCGGGCCTATCATCAGGGCGTCCACGTGTCCAGCGAGGAAGTGCTGCGGTTGCGCGCTGTAGCCGAAAAAGCCGCCAAGAACAAGCAGTCCATCATCTTCCTCCCGTGCCACCGCTCGCACGTCGACTACGTTTCCCTTCAAATAATCTGCTACCGACTGGGAATCTCGCTTCCAACTGTAGTGGCAGGTGACAATCTCAACTTTCCCGTCGTTGGTTCTTTCCTGCAGCATGCTGGCGCCATGTGGATACGGAGGAGTTTTGGCGACGATCAGCTCTACATCACGCTGGTGCAGACGTATATCGATACTCTGATGCAGTGTGGGTATAACCTCGAGTGCTTTGTCGAAGGCGGAAGAAGTCGGACGGGCAAGCTCCTGCCGCCCAAGTTTGGAATCCTGAGTTATATGTTGGAGAGTGTGGCGAGTGGGAGAGTGGAAGATGCCATCATCTGCCCAGTGTCAACACAGTACGACAAGGTCATCGAGGTCGAGTAGGTCATTCTTTTACTACGAACTAGAATGCAGACCTTCAAAACTAACGACTTAACAGCTCCTACATCAGCGAACTTTTAGGCCAGCCAAAACCCAAGGAAAATCTGATGGATTTTCTCTCCGCCTCCTCGGTTCTTTCCCTAAAACTTGGCCGCGTAGACGTCCGTTTCCACGAGCCATGGTCGCTAAAGACCTTCATCAGTCAGCAACGCGAACGCTTCAGTAAACTACCCCGGCAAATCGATACACAGGAAGATCGACTGCGCCTGCTCCGAACACTAGGCTACAAAGTTCTGTCTGACATTAACAACGTCTCGGTCGTAATGCCCACTGCCCTCGTCGGCACCGTCCTCCTCACCCTCCGAGGCCGTGGTGTAGGCAAAACCGAACTCATCCGCCGCGTAGAATGGCTCAGCGACCGCGTGCGCGCACAAGGAGGACGTGTCGCACATTTCGGCAATCTACCTAGTAGCGTGGTCGTCGACCGGGCGCTCGAGGTGCTAGGACCCGGGCTTGTTGGACTCGTCCCAGGCCTACCAGAAGATACCTTCTACGCCGTCGACCGCTTCCAACTATCCTTTTACCGAAACATGACCATTCACCTCTTCATCGAGCAAAGTCTCGTCAGTGCGTCGCTCTACACACACGTCAAGCAAGGCGGCGGACCCGAGTACCAGCGCATGTCGTACGGCGACCTGCGCGCCCAAGTCCACTTCCTCTCGCAGCTCTTCCGCGGCGAATTCATCTTCCCCACAGAAGGGCTCGACACCAATCTCGCCAAAACACTCGCCGGCCTCGAGAAAGACGGCGTCATTGAAATCACGCGGTCGACGACGGACGCCGGTGACGAAGTCGTCGATTACGTCCAACTCTCCTCTGCCGAGCGCGCCCAGGGGCGAGAAAACTACGACTTCTACTGCTTCCTCATCTGGCCATTTATCGAGGCAGCGTGGCTAGGTGCCATCAGTCTGATGATGCTCACGCCGCCTTTGTCACAACAAACTTCTACCACCGAAACGCCAATAGAAACACCAGCATCGCCAGCCTGGCTCGACCTCAAAAAAGTCCAAGACCGCGCACAGCTCCTCGGCAAAACCCTCTACCATCAAGGCGACCTCTCCTACTTTGAAGCCGTAAACAAGGAAACGCTCAAGAATGCCTACACGCGCTTCCAGCAGGAAGACATGGTGCTCGTTACAAAGCCCAAGGACAAGGCCCCTGCTACTATCCGCTTGGCGGACGAGTGGGTCCCGCAGAGAGGACCAAAAGGCGCCATCGTGGCGGATGGCGCCTTGTGGCGGTTTGCAGAGCGGATTAGTGCCAGTCGCCGCGAGGGCAAGAACCGGAGAGATGGCGCGACGGTGCAGACGAGGGTGCTGGGCTTGGTGGATACTGTGGGCGAGGGCTTATGGGCCGATGCTGTGTTTGATCCGAGTGTGTTGGACAAAGGCGAGGTCGAGGGGGCCAAGGCGAGGAGTATGCGGAAAAAGGGGAACATGGCAAAGCTTTGATTGAGTAAGCGTAGATATCCTCGTGTAGTTTCTAATCTTCTTCTTCCTCTTGCAACGATGACTTGGGTTAGAACTTTTTGTTCATTTGGTAAGAATAAAATAATCTTTCAATTGTAGAAAAGAAACAACGAGGGTATATCGAATGTATCCATCTAATTCATGGGCAACGTTCGCTGTCAAGGAAGAAGAGGAAGGAGAAGAGAAGAAAAAACTAAAACTCCGCGCTGATTCATGATTCATAAAAGCTCGACACTCTGGCTCACAATTCATCCTTGCCTTCTTCTTCTTCTTCTTCTTCTTCATCATCATCATCCATGCCAGCCCTCCATCCTGTCGCCGAAATCCCCCTTCCTTCATAAAGCCTGGAGCACTTTCCGAGCCCGGACAGCGTGCAGAAAGGCTCCATAACTCCACGTCAAGTCCACAGCACCCCGCATGTATCCCGTGACGCGGTCAAACTGCTCACTCATGCTGCCTTCGGCATCCACATGCGACTTGACGACTTCAAGAAACTGGTCGGCAGTCACCTGCAAGCGTTCGACGACAGAGTGGAAGAGCGCATCCGAGGGACCAAAGGTGCCGACGTTGACGTCGAGAGAAGAAGTGGCGAGAAGGGATTCATAAAAGGGTAGACCGGCGTCGGTGATGGTCAAGTTGCCGGCAACTGAGATGTGGGATGCGGTGCGGTACAAGATGTCGGCGGCGCTAGAAGTGCACAGGAACCATGGGTTACCACCACGGTTCGAAGTCCCGTAGCCGTCATATACGTCTTCGGGGTAGCGCCCAATGCCCGTGCCTTCAAAGGATTCCTCATTGACATCATCATCATCACCACCATCTTGGTTCTCATTAGAAGGCCTGCTGTTGATCGGAAAGCGGTCTCGCTGATCGCGGGTCAGGGCGAGCAGGGAGACGAGAATCTCGTCTGACCACGGAGGGTATACAGCTTCATGTGCTGATCCCTCGGACGATTGCCCGTGTAGAGAGCCAAGAAGCAATCCGCAGTCCAAACCGCTTCGCTTGCTCCAAAGCGTCTCGACAAGATGGCCTTTTTGCGCATTCCAAAACTTGCGCAAGAGATTCTCGATATATCCTGCCTGCTTCTCGTACCACTCAGCTGCGCCAACATCTTCGAATGCCCTTGCCAGACTGCTACCTTCTCTCAGGCTCTTCGCGCTGACCATCAAGTTGAAGAAATGTAGTCCCTCTACCTCCTCCCAGAGATCAAACGAAGACTGGTTCCAGAAATGGCTCACATATTCCAAGTCTGCTTTGATGACGCTGCGAGGCGGCATCTCCACAGCATAGAACGGCCCGAAGAAATCGGCGGAGCTGGCGGAGCTCCAGAGCGAGGGGTGTGAGGTGTTGTATTCACGAAGGTAGTGCATGAGCGTCAGAGCACGCAGAGCCGGGCCATCACGCTGAGGCCTACCCCATGAGCCTGTGAATGGCTTGCCATCCACCTGAAACTTGGGCTCTCCAAGACCAGACAGGTCGTCGAATGTACCCGACGGGTTTGATGTATGCTGGATATCGCGCTGGAGAGAAGCGTAAGCGTCAAGGATGGTGGAGAGTGAAGATGCGCGGGAGGAGGATGGGTCTTCAGCGTAGACGTCGACGACAGTGTCCATGGTTATGGCTGCGTCTCGGACCCCTGTTTTGTTGGTCAACATCGTAACGTGTAAACAATACGTAGGAGTACAAACATTGGAACCAATAATCTGGCGCAGTCTGGCTGGGACTAGCAATGACTGTGCCATCTGCAACGCCCTTCCCTTTGACATTACTGCCACCCGGTGCGACGTTTGCCAGAAGCTTGTCCAGCGCAATACGCTCTTCCCTTTCTATCCAGGCATCGAGGGTGTCTTGTAGCGGCTGTTGCTGGGTTTGCGCATGGCTGGCGCCGACAAAGGTACTCAGGCGAGGTAGAGCTGGTATCGAAAAGGCATAGGAATAATGGACGATGCCCGTGAGGAGGACCAGCTGAGGTAGCATGGCGGGAGCGCTTAGGTTGACTCACGGAAGACAGGGGGCGGCTCTAAACGAAGAGTAGCGCAATTAGCAGCTCGTAAAAGAGAAGGAAAGAGAGGAACAAATAGGGTATCGTGAGAACTAGGTGTTCGCAAGCGATCAAAGACATAAAGAGCCACCATGGGCCCCCAGGCTTCAGTCCTTCCGCCTCCACGGTCATGCTCCACCTCGGCCATGTTTCTGATCACAACGATGACGGCAAGTCTCGTGCCAGCGTTAGCGGAGTGCGTGGACGAGTAGGAGGCGGTGGAGATGATGGGGCCGGCGGTGAAAGTCTCGTTTGACGTGCCCGGGTGATGTGTAAAAGGCCACGCGAGTCAACGCCAGCACGTCACGCGACCCACTCTGGCGGATCCGGGGTAATGCAAGGCACTTTGGCCTCGGTATACGACGCTTGATAAATTGCCCGAATCGCGCGCAAGTCAAGTTGGCAGTGTTTGACAATTAAAAAGGTTTGGCCGTGGTAAGAAGCTGTTTCGTCAGACCACGATTATCCTGGCGTTCTCGGTATCACCTAGGTCAGCCCGAACTGGGTTTCGGTAAGTAGTTGCTTGAGTGGCTGCGGGCAACTCTGCCTGGCCTGGCCTGTCCTGAGGTCAGCTTCCGTGGAACAGTAAAACCGGCCGAGGCTGTAAGCTTCTACCGTCATGTCGTGCTTGTGAAAGTCGCTTGTTATATTACAGGGTTATACTGTAAGATATCCAAGATTGTACGTGTGTAAGTTGGCAGCCAGTACACCGATCTTCGGATGTACAAGGGGTACGTACATTCGGTTACATGTGAGTAGCCTCAATGCAGCTCGGCTACTTCCGCTGTTACCGTCAATCAACTCAACTACCCATCCTCTGTTAGAATATGGACAAATCTCAACGAACGTAGAGCTGTATTGTTTGTTTTATTATTTTCCCCATTGCCGAATGGAAAGAACTTTGCTTATCGTCCCAGCGCAAACCCTGTCCTTTTTACTGCCGCCGCAATCTATGACGTCGATTTGAGGTTTCATATTCTTCCTATCAGATATGCTTTCACAGCAAGCGCACGGCCTACGCAATACGCTCTGTAGAACCAAGTATCCTGGCTACCGGACACCCCGGTCTTCATTCTCAACATCCCCCCGGCACAATGGTTATGACTCTACCATCCAAAATCTCAAGATTGGCGCACACACCCGCGTCATCTTCCAAGGTTTCACAGGAAAACAAGCCACTGCGAATGCAAAAGAATCGATAGAATGGGGCACCAACGTAGTCGGCGGTGTGAAGCCCAATGGATCTGGAGAGCACCTAGGTTTGCCAGTATTGCCGTCTGTGAGGGCGGCAATGGAGCAGTTGAAGCCAGATGCTACGGGCATCTACGTGGCTGCACATCAGGCTACTGCTGCGATTGAGGAGGCAATCGAGGCCGAGGTACCACTTATTGTTGCAGTGGCTGAGCACATTCCACTGCATGATATGATGAGAGTGAGTTGTCACAGTACGCTGTTGCCTTGGGAAGAAAGCTGGCTAATCAGAGTAGATACATTCCATGCTGCAATCACAATCCAGGTCGCGGCTTATCGGTGCCAACGCACCCGGAATTATCTCAGCTATTGGTCGATGCAGAATCGGGTTCCAGCCATTGCCCACCTTCTCCCCTGGCCACATTGGCATTGTGGCAAAGTCCGGCACTCTCTCCTATGAGACGGTCGGATCTTTGACCAGAGCTGGCCTCGGCCAGAGTCTTTGTATTGCTGTCGGGGGTGACGTGTTTGCGGGAACCAATTTTGTCGATGCCTTGAAAGTTTTTGAGCATGACAAAGATACAGAAGCTATCATCATCGTTGGTGAACTTGGCGGTACGACCGAAGAGGAGGCAGCGGATTGGATCGTGGATTATAGGAGACGCATCAAGGACCCGAAACCTATCGCAGCAGTCATCGGAGGTTTTCAAGCACCGCATGGCAAGGTAATGGGTCATGCTGGTGCATGGGTGGGCTTGGGCGAAGGCACTGCGGAGTCAAAGTACAAGGCATTGGAAAGAGCTGGTGTCACTATGGTGGATCATCCTGCGAAGTTTGGTGGAGTAATGAAGAATATTTTGGCAAAGTCTGGTCGCAGTGCCAGTAAAATTGTACGTTGTCCTTGTCAGACCTTATGCCTCATATATATGCTAACTATTTACATTTACAGGAGCAATCGGCAGCTCAACATCGCCGCTCATACCATACTTCTCGCTTCTCGCGTCGGCCTCGGGTCCCCATCACCGAACCAACACAGTTCTATCAAAGACGCTCCCTCTTCCTCACAGCAGAGCAATCCGCAGCTCTTCTCAAAACTCATAACATCCATCCAACACTGCCCCCCGAAGGCTCGCCATCCACACACTACCTCGGAATATCTCCTCACCGCTCCAATCGCTCTCCTTCGATAATCGCAGCACCTACTGCAAACCCATTGCAACTAAACCAACGCGTCCGTCGCTTCCCTTTTGACTACCGCACAGGCCCAAGCGCTGAAGCTATCGCTGATGCAATCGCCCACGTCCAACTCGATGCTGCCCCGCCCAAGGCCAAAGCCCAAGCTGTCCAATTAATCCAAAACCTTTGGACCTTGTACACTGAGAAAGAAGCTATCGACGCCCACGTCAACTTGGCCTTATCCGTAGACAATGACGAGCTATTAGTCTACTCGCCATACCTCTTCTTCGACGACGCAGCATTCAAATCGGGAAGACGACAAGCATCTCTCCACGCCTTACGAGATGAAGCCTCCATCTCTGCTACGGACCGAGAGGCAGAAGATGCAGGTATCGTATATGTACCTCTCGCTTCACCCGTGTTTCCTCAGGGGACAGCACACAACGAGACACAGAGACCACCCTCATCGGCTGCAGAAGATGGTCCAAGAAATCTGATAGGTACATTGGTGAATGGTGCCGGCTTGGCCCTTAATACCATCGACACGCTCTCCGCTCGCCTCTCTACACCCCCTCATTCCACCTCGGCAGCCAATTTCCTTGACACGGGCGGAAAAGCGACGTCGGATACCATCAAAACGTCCTTCAAGCTCATCCTCTCCGATCCACGTGTTAGCGTCGTGTTTGTCAACATTTTCGGCGGTCTAACGCTATGCGATATGATTGCCAAAGGCATTATTCTAGCCTTCAAGGAGCTTGACGTGAAGAAACCTGTTGTAGTCCGATTACGCGGTACGAACGAAGCCATTGGACAAAAGGTGTTAGAAGATGCCAAGCTGCCCATCCACGCCTTCGACGACTTTGAAGAGGCAGTTAAGAAGGTGGGCGAGCTGGCCAATAGTCATTCAGGACAAGTAGGTTGATACGTGAAGTGAATCGCTTTTGGTTTTCATAAGAGAAAGAGAAAAGCATGGGGGATATCAGATTAATAAAACTACTATTCGTCCCACACCACACCCTGCTTGCATGTCGCCGAACGAACGTGTTACCAAAAAAACGAGAGAGAGAGAGAGCCCTTTCTTTCCAATCCAAGGGAGCCACCTGTGTTTTCTTCGTTCGTTGCGCGGCGTACGTATTCGGTACACGTGCATGCTGCGAAACCACGAAAACCCTTGCATGCGCCATTTGCAATGAACAAAAAATAAATATCAAAAGATGGAGAAACTGGGGGGTGTGGTATCTGCAAGACAAATCGAAGGGGTAGGAAGAAGAGAAATCAAGAAAAGTGGCGTGATTTCGAATCATCCAAGACATGCACGAGGAGAGCTGGTGCCCATCTAACTATACGAAGTACTGGAAAGCCGTTCTGTGCCATGTTAGTTAAGCGCTTGATGGCCGGACGATGAACGATTGCTTACCCAATGGCTGCCATGATACCCACACCCACGAGTGCCCTCCGTGTAACCTTTTCCTTAGTCATCTTTTGCTCGGTGGTGTATGCGACCTTTGCTAGCTTGTTCAAGCGCTCTTCCGCAATATCCTCGGCATCCAAGACATCCTCGATACCGCGCTTTGCTGACTTGATGGGCCTCTCTGACGATTCACCGTCCAGCTTTTGTGCCTCCGCTACCATACGCTTAGCCTCTGCGATCAAAGCGGCCGGGTCTTCTGGCTCAGGAAGCGCAGGGTGATCATGTGGGACGTCGACGGTGACGTTGGTGCTGGTCTTCTCCGTGTCGCCATTTGTCTCGACAGTTTGCTGGACCTCGATATGCACTGTTCCTTCCTTGACGACTGGTTCGGACGCGGATTCAGCCTCCTCTACCTCCTTCTCTTTGACGTCGCCCTCAAATGATGAGACAGAGGGTGTGGCGCCGTTTGCGATTGTGGCCTGCAGCGCACTCGATGGTGTAACAGCATCAAGCGCTCCGAACAAGTCGTCCCCTTTGGTGGTGTCAGACTTCATCCCGCTCCTC
>Ga0265797_10010906_pt1 | contig 11487 bp, 7 predicted proteins | sample P2T30metagenome_FD_192433 | JGI IMG/M metagenome (GOLD analysis project Ga0265797, IMG submission 192433) | Plant litter microbial communities from East Loma Ridge, Irvine, California - P2 T30 | ecosystem: Environmental > Terrestrial > Plant litter > Unclassified | place: USA: California... | reverse complement strand
TTGTCGACCAAGCCTGACAGAGCAGTTCCCACCACCATGCCTAACCATCGTGCTCGAGAGTTCGAAGCGTCAAGTCTGTTGCCGACGCCTTGCATGTGTCCAGAAGAACGCACCGACATCAGGAGTGCCATTGGCGAACGACGGTGGACATACCCTGCGGTGATTAGTAATGCCTGCGCCAAGGATTCTTGTTGTAGAATTGGACTGTGTCTGACCAACATCTGATCTCCGAAGGTCTTCAGACCCTTCTCGATGAATTCGTCAAGATCGTCTGGAGCAACGGCCACAATCGTTGCAACGCTGGCGCGGATGGTGTAGAATGATAACGACGAGACCAATGCTGGGTCCGCGAGTATGGTAAGAATGTGCTGCTGCAGCACAGTGTCATCCTGTACTATTGATCGAAGCAATGCTACGATGGCGGTGACCTCTTTAGCCGGAGTGGTTTGCACATGAACCTGCCCGGAGCTTGCGGGCTCTATGCTTGAAAGCCATCTGAGCGTGTAATCAAGATATCGCCGCTTTGAAAATGTTTGCAGATTACCCAATGCATCTGCAAGCGCTTTCAATGCCCTTTGCTCATCCCCTGTTGACCCCACAAGAAGTTTTGTGTGGAGTGCTTTCATCAGAGGCACTGGCTGGCCAAGACTGAGTGCTCTTGAGAGAAGCACGTTAACGGCTGTTTGCGCTTCCTGAGGCGTCTCATTCTCTGCGATCAACATTTGTGCAATGTTAGAGCCGAGCCAAGCAGCGTATTCGTGGCTGTTGGCGATCGAAGACTTCAACGGTGTGTCACCACTTGGTCGTAGAATGTCTTCGGCTTCTGCCAATACGTTGGCCACCTTCCCGGATCCCAGAAGATTGGAGCATTCTTTCCAGGCTAGATCACGCTTGGGTTTCTCACTCGTGCTCTGCTGCAGTCCTGTCCATACGGTGAAAGCCAAATGATCGCTCTTGAATACATCATCGGCTACGCTGCAAAGATCCTGCAGAGCCTGCGCATGATCTTGCGCCTTGGATGATTTGCTTTGAGATATAAGTAGTTGGATCCTTGCTATCACACTGTTTAGCCCAGCAACATTAGAAATGCATGCCGTGAGCGAAGGTCGATCCCGCTTCTCCAGTGCAGACCAGAATGTCGGTATGACGGATGAGACGATGGTGTTGATAATTTGTGCAGCCAAAGGGCTCGGGCGACGAATGTCAAACGTGCTTTCGAAACCACCGACAGTCGAAAGTCGCTTCAATATCGAGAGAAGGCTGTCGGTGTCGGGCTCTGATCTGAGAAATTGCAGAGCATCCTCAGGGCCTTGAACGCTTGAGACTTCGATGCTTGGAGCCTTGCGAGGAGCAGGCTTTGGTGGAAGGTCGTCTGTTTTGGATCTTGATAAACCAATCGAAGGGTTTCTTGTCTGGACGGCTTCCAGTTGTGATTTTGGCTTGTTGGAAGAGTTCTCGCCACGGTGGCCGTCGCTTACGACCGTCCACAGATTGCTCATCGTGAGGTCTGGACTTGCATCTCTGTATGCTGTGTGCTCCACAGCGATGAATGCAGCAAATGCTGTTGTTTTTGAAATACGTTCAAGGACGCGCTCTCACTGGCGAACATGCAAGAACCCTGCATAATTTGGCGTAAAGTGGTAGCCAGAATTCATGCTTCATAACTTCTCAAAGAGGCAATGTCGACCCCGCCAAAACTTATGCACGCGATGATCTCACAAGTCGCGCTCGTTTGGAGCTTCGTTCGCGTTTACATGTGAGAGAGCTCTTCTGTGTTGTACCTGCCATCCACCTTCGACTTCACTTCCCTTCACCTCTCACAAACATGGCAGCCACGATGCAGCCCGAAGCTGCGAGAACTGCGGTCAACGGCGAAGCTGCCTCGAGCAGAGCGAAATGGCAATACCTCGACAACTTCCTCTCCCGCCCTGGTGCCTACACAGACGAAGACTTTATCCCAGGAGAACCACCAATTACTGCTATCAGTGAGACTGCACGCTTGCTGGTCATTGGCGCCGGTGGTTTGGGATGTGAGATCCTCAAGAACCTGGCACTGTCAGGTTTCCGCAACATCGACGTTATCGACATGGACACCATCGACGTCTCCAACCTCAACCGCCAGTTCCTGTTCCGTGCGAAAGATGTTGGGAGTGCAAAGGCTACTGTGGCGGCGGAGTTTGTCATGAAGCGAGTGCCGGGCTGCAAGATTACACCTTACGTGGGCAAGATTCAGGACAAGGTATGAGCAGGTCACTCATTAGAAAAAGGCATTACATGGGACTGACCGGTTTAGGATGATGACTACTACATGCAGTTCAACGCAGTCATTTGTGGGCTTGACAGCATTGAAGCTCGCCGTTGGATCAACAGCAAGTTGGTAGACCTGGTCGACATGGAAAACCCGGATTCGCTCAAGCCTCTCATCGATGGTGGCACTGAAGGCTTCAAGGGACAGGCTCGAGTCATCTTCCCAACAATGACATCTTGCATTGAGTGTCAGCTTGACATGCACGCCCCTCGTGCTGCGGTACCTCTTTGCACACTTGCCACAATCCCGCGTCAACCACAACACTGCATCGAGTGGGCTCACATCATCAAGTGGGAGGAAGAGCGAAAAGACATAGAGCTCGACACAGACGAGCCTGAGCACATCACTTGGCTGTACCAGAAGGCACTCGGCCGCGCCGAAGAGTTTGGCATTCAGGGTGTCACATACAGCATGACTCAAGGCGTCGTCAAAAACATTATCCCCGCCATTGCATCGACGAACGCCATCATTGCCGCAAGTTGCTGCAACGAAGCCTTCAAACTCCTCACCAACTCTGCACCTCCACTCGGCATGCCGGGTACGAACAACTACATGCAATATACAGGCGACGCAGGCGTCTACACGTTCACTTTCGAGCACCAGAAGAAAGATGACTGCCCAACCTGCGGCAATCTGCCCAAAGACATCACAGTCGACCCGGAGCAGACACTGCAAGAGCTCGTCGAAAGCTTCGCTGCACGCCCTGAGAGTCAGCTCAAGCAGCCCTCCCTCAGCACCAACGAGAAGTCGCTCTACTACTCAAGCCCTGCCAGTCTCGAAGAGCAGACGCGGCCCAACCTCAAGCGTAAACTGAAAGAGTTGCTGAACGATGGGGACGAGATGGCTGTCGCGGACCCTGCATTCCCAATCTCGTTCAGATACAACGTGCGTTTTGCTTGAATGTGCATGGAGCAACGACTCAATTTGCTGGGAAGTGTCTGATGGCACAGCGCAAAACTTGCTTGCATAGCGATCGGCGTTTCGGATGAAGATTTTAAAGGCCAGAGCAGAGCCAAAAAGAGCATAATGAACATGCTAGATACATAGACGAGATCAACGAATTCGAAGTTCACACCGCCACACTTTGACTGGGCGTGTTACACACGACGTGAGTCTCCAATAAATCCCAACACCACTAACTTTGCTTGTACGACACAGCGTTCCGATGGTGTGAAGCCATTACTGCCCTTCGCAATCCTGGGTAATTTCCATCAGTACAACGAGGCTTTCAGGTCCCAGAATACTACAAAGTGGCACGAGCGTACAACAACGGTGAGGTCGAGTTTATCCGCTGCTGTGCAGCCTTCGTTCATGCTCTGTAGCGCCACAATCGCTCAGGCCCCTCGCCTAAAAAAGTCATTTTCGTCTAACTGACCCTTCTAACATCAAGACATGTATTCTATTGAGCTACTTCCCGTAGGTAAACTCTCTGATGCGATACTGGTCTCTTCCTGGGTTCTTGCCTGTGCTGCTAAGATACATAATCCAACCCAATTCATTAATCCGCCACCACAGACATGTGGACCAATTGGACGAATGGTATGTCGTCGCCCAAGCAGAACTTACATTGCTCTCCCGCAAGAACATGCTCGCCAGGGCGTCATGACAGTCTCATTTCAAGTGAATCGCGTTGCTGATGCATACACGTGGAATAGCTTCATATATTCAGAGTTCGTCAGGTGTTGCCTCGACCACGTACTATCCGACCGCTTGGTATCCAGAGTACACTCCCACGCTGTGTTTGCCCACTCCATGCGCACCATGCTACACAAGCATCGACACAAGACTTCACTCCTTTCCATACCCAATCGTCGAGGAGGCGCTGACTGTGTCGGTCATTCCTTATATTACCGTTGTCTCAAATGGCAGTCGCATCACATCTTATGTGACACTTACCCAGCACAGCAGTTCTGGATGGAACACGACAGATCCTACGATCGAGTTGTTTGAAATGTTCACGTGGATTGTGAGAGAATCTACAATGTGGGTAGATCGGGTATCGCTTTCTACTGTTTATTCTGTCTGACACAGCAACAGGACATACCCAACAACATATATCGACCTTTGGGGTTTATCGGCGAACGTACGTCCCGCTTCGCCATCACCTGAGCCCTCTCAGAGTGCATCTCCTGCCTGTGCAAACATGGATGCACTCAGCTATATCGCACTGTCGAATCCAGTCTCGACGATATGGCCTCTACTCACGGCAGATCTCTCCAACTCCTCAAGCCTGGCAAGCACCTTGCCATCCGACATGATGCTGTATCTCGACGCCCAGCCCATCATCCAGAGTATCTTCCAAGGAATCCCAATTGGTTCATGCTCCACAACGCACCAGATACAAACAGCAGCCTGCTACGATGTTTTCACGCTCACTACTAGTCGCTGCATAACAATCGAAAGTACCGTGGCAGCGGTCGCCGTTGTTCTGACACAGTGCATAACCACAACAGACATCATAACCCGGCCAAGGTTCTGGAACAGTCAGCTGTCCAGAGGCGGTCTTGGAGGTGTGGGCCGGATATCAGCTCAGCTTCTGACTTATGTTACTGGGGAACCGATATACGCTCCTACGATCGATGCCCAGACGACCTCGGCTCCTACCAATCTGCCGCTGAGCGAAGCCAGAATTGCGGCGATTCCGGCTAGTACGTGGGATGCCATCAACGGACTACCTGTTGAGACACAGGCTGCGTCGACTACCAACGGGGACATTCCAGCGGCAAGAATTTTAGACGGTGGCGACCGGGCATACTCATCGAGTGTGCGAGGTCACGTTCTGGTCATTTCTGATCCGCAGTCCCCTCAGGATGTCCCACAAACAACCAGAACAGAGCACTACCTCGGAAGTCCGAACTTGCCAAAGACATCGCCTCAGCTTGAGCATGTGGATGTGTTGAAGATTGTATCCGCCATCCAAGAAGTAGCTTCTGGGTTACAATCCTCTCACCAAAGACCACAAGAAACTGAATCTCGGCCTGCAAACATTGAACCCAGCAACTTTGCATTGACGAACGCTGAAAGTACCAACGAAGATGATGGCACGGACGACTCACCGCCGACAGCCAAGCATAATGGGCACGTTGGCATGACTTTGTCCAGCGATGTTGCGTCGACAGCATTCGGGCCATCGCAGGAGAACGATCACGATACCTCAACGAGATCGAAACTTGCTATGGTCGCAGACAGTGCCCTACAGTCTCTCAGTATGCAGGAACCGTTACCAACCACGCCCACGCCCACGACACCAAGCACGAGCATGCAAACCGAAACCCTCACGCCAGGCGACATGCTTGTCTTCGGAAAAGCCCACCTCTCAGTCCTCCCAGATGCCTCCGGCTTGACCCTCAGCGACGGCAGCACGGTACGCCTCAAAGACGGCGAAATTGCAGAAATCAGATTACTGGACGATACCACTGTCCGATTCTCCCGCTCCGGCACCGTGTACTTTGCAGAGACGCGCACGGCGGACACGACACAGCAGCTTAGTGGATCTTCGGATTCAGCGAGGACGACAGAACAGATCACTGGCGGGGGTTCAGGCCTGTCGCGTAGCATAGCAGAAGTATCTACTGGCGTAGCGACGGATGGATTCACAAAGGGTGTTGCTGCTGAAGCTTCCGCAGGAGCTGCTTTGGCGTATATAAGCGACGCTAGGGGCATCGTGGTGGGCGTGTTGGTGGTGTTGGCGTTGTTGACTGGTGGGTAGATGTTGCTTTGGTCGTAAGGAGCACGGCGCAGGTCGATTCGGTCCCTCTGTATGCAAGTTGATGTTGGAGTTGAGCAGACAAGCGTGCAAGACAAGCTCAAATTGATATCCGGACACAATTCTTGGGCCGGGAAACTGGTATCAACCGATGTAGGAGAGGTTACAATCGTTACAGCATAGCTATTCCTACAAACATGAACCGAGTCCACAAATACCCGTGTGAAAGTAAGACACAAGGGAAAAAGAAGACGCAAGATAGAGAGAGGCTTGCAAAGAAACTCGTCAAAACCCGTCCCCTAAAATCCCAGAAATCCATTTACCGAAACAAAGTTGCAAAGGAAAAAACAACAACAACTCCACTGCTTTTTGTTTTGCCCCTTTCGCCATTCATACCCAGACGCAGCCCCCGTTGTGAGGAAAAGGAGAAAGGAAACGTTGCAGGTGACATACGAAAGATTACTCCGTCTCGAGTAAAGTACGATCGGCTCAGCTCGCCCGCTCTCTCCGGGCAATATAGTAGGTCAGCAGACCCAAGCGTCCCTCTTCCACGCCCTTGAACTCGCTCCAGAACGTGGCTTTGTCATCACCAAAGCGCGTGAAGACTTCGCATGCCAGCTCAACGTCAGCCTTGCGGACTTCGGCATCAGCGTGTTCGAGGTAGCGGGCAGCAGTTTGCGCAAGAGCGGCAGCGGTATCGGCGCTGATATCCGTCTTGTGGGAGCGGCAAGAGAGCATCAGAGCGCGGAGAGTGTTCAGCGACAAAGCTGTGGTGCGAGCGGCAGCGGCCTCGTCTTCGGTCGCAGTTGATGTGAGCTGCTCGTTGATGGTCTCGATGCATGGGATTGGGTTGGCGATTTTTACGATCTCGTCGATGGTGCGTTCGACGTCGGAAATGACGTTGCTCTCGGCCGCTTGCCTGACGGCGAGCACGGCATTGATGGCATTCGCGTGCCAGGCACTTGCGTATTTGCGCTGCAGTGTCAACAGTGTTCGCACCACGCTCAGAGCTTGAATCTTGAGACCTGCACTCTTGGTGGGCGGGAGCTGGTTGAGTCGGCCGTCTGTGGGGAAGCTACGGAGGTAGTCGAGCAGTACGGACATGAGCTCGTCGTACTTCGTGCCGTTGTCCCAGATGTCAAGCTGGCACTTAGCAAGGTCCTGCACTCGGCGGAAGCCATGGGCATCGAGGGCTCTGGTACGAATTCGTTCGATTCCGGAAACCAACAAACGGCGGTTCTTGAGCGCCTCCGATCTGTTCTGATCTGGCGATTGTGAGTCTACGGGTCGAATAGGGCTACCGGCCGGGCTTTGGTGAGAGTCGACAGAGTGAGTGGGGCTTTGGGCGCGGACGTTTTCGTTGACAGGAAGCTCACTAAGCACCTGACGTTCGCCGTTGACCGGGGTCTCCTCTCGATCACTGGCAACAGGATCCTCGTATATCTGCACCTCCGCGGGCTGTGGCGAGGCTGATTTGACAGGGCTTGCGCGACGGGCGACCGGGGACTTGCGAGATGCCTCCAAGAACGGATCGCTCTGTTTGCGGCTGTGAGATGAAGCTGGCCTATCAAGCTTCTCGCGCGCCTCGTCGAACATAGACTTCATCGGGCTTCTGTACTTCATTGGCGAATTTTCTCGAAGCGAGCGGTTCAAGTTGGGCAACACCATCGTGAATCCGTCTTCTTCTTCTGCAGTACTCGGGATGCCGCTGTCGACTGACGTGGTCTTATCCAGGGCCGGTCGCGCAGACATGAGAGCTGCAACTCGCTTGTCTTGTCCAGAGATGTCCCGACCTGAAGGCAGAACCATAGTCATATCATCGTCTCTCGAAGCATTGAACTCTCCCGCAGGTGGAGCATTGCTACCTTTGCTAGTTGGTCGCGACTCTGTGAGGTGCCGTGATGACGGGGGCAGTGGGCTACGTCTTGTGATACTGGGACTAGCTTCCCGGCTTGGAGGCGCAACGGTTTTGGCACGATTTCTACTCGCGCTGGTCGTCGGGGCAGGGGCTTTTGATGGTCCAGTGCCTTTGGGAGAATTCCCAGACGGAGTGCCATTGGCAGGAGTCTCTGGTCTTAGAAGGCGCCTGGAAGCATATGGGTCCGCAGTCTGTGGCCTTTGGATTTCTGGTCTCCGCGGTCTGCGAACTGGTCCAGACATCAGGGAACTACCCTTCGAAGTCGAGGATTCAACAGACACGTTCGAAGCAGTCGATGTAACTCTGCTCTCGGGGCGCAGCTTTGAAGGCCCTTTGCTCTGAGCGCGAGGTTCGACCTTTGGCTTGGACGGCGACATTGTCGCCATCGCTGAGTTTGGCCGCTCTGGCAGATTACGGGCAGCACTTTTAGCCCGCCTTTGCTCGGCCATCAACTCTTTGAGTGTCGACCTACCTCCAGGTCGAGGTGCACCAGATAACGAGCTCGTGCTAGTCGATCCTCCGTGCAACGAGGCATTGGGGTTGTTCGAGTCCTTTTCCAACAATGCCCGTGACTTGGGATCCAGCTTGTCCATGATTGCATTGGCCCTTTCAGACCATACCTTGGCGAATGTCCAGTACACAGCCCTCGTGCCTTCTTTCACTTTCGGATTCGCATCATCTAAGCCTTTCCGGATACATTTCTCGGCAAGATCAAGGCCACCAGACGAGTCGAAATGCGACTTGTAGCCTGCCTGTCGCTTGAGCACCGTCCTGATCCATTCTGTGGCAGCTGTCCTTGTTGTAGCATTTTTGTCCTGGTAAGCGTTCCAGACATGCTGCATTACACGGGCGTTGTAGGTGCAGTGTTGGAAAACTGTATCGGCCGTCACTCTGCCATTCTCGGCTGCAATGTGCTTCGTCGCCGAGCTCATCTTGATGAAGGTTTGAAGGAGAATCTCCGTGTGGAAGTCCATCGCGGGTCCGAGTGTCTTCATGAGCTCCTGCACAAGCTGGCAGCCGTTTGTGGCCATTGTAGTTCGAAGTGTGTTCGCAACCTTGAGTATGCCGTCCATCAAGCTCTTGATACCCGCCATGAATGCATGGTGATACTCAGTCGGCGCGTTGCCCTTCACAAATCTTCTTAGTTTCAGAACAGCCTTGTCTCGCGGCATCCAGTTGTGCTCAGTCTCTTTTCCTTCAAAGTGCGGTAGCATGTCCCTCATCGTGTCGCTAAGCTCACGTTCCGAAAGCACGTAGATGGGGTCCATCTGGACGGCCTCTTGAGGTGGTGGTTTGGCGGCCTCGCTGTTGATGCTATCAGCAAAAACCGCGACGTGATCAACAACAGGCAAGCTCCTGGTAGATGAGTGCATGTCAATATCGTGAGCCTGAGCAGCGGGACGCGAGCTCGACCCGATTTGCGCGAGGATGTGCTGCTCAATGCCGTGTCGCACGGAGTAAGCCTTGAGTTGCTTCTTGAGATCTGCTTTCGCGCGATCGCTCGCGTTACCGAAAAGCTCCACCAATGCATTCTTCGCCGCATCGCGCACGTGTTCGTCCGCGTTTTCCAGGCAGGCCACAATCGGTCCAACATAGCTCTTGAACGCCATGCCTTGGTCGTTGTGCATGCGGACGACCCATCCTATAGCCGTCTCCTTCTGCCTGGCGTGGGTCCCTCCCAGCGCCTCCTCTCTGATTATGCGCTCGACATCGCTGCCGAGGTATGGGTAGATGTCGGTCATGGCCTGGCTGGCGCATGCTCGCAGTGGTTCCCTAAGGTCGCCGAGGCGCTCCTGCAGGACTGGGAGTATGCGCGGGACGAGTTGCTGGATGGTGTTTCCGCTGGCATCCTGGATGCTCAATCTCTTGAGAAGATGGCCAAGGGTAGAGAAGGCCGAGGCGGCAAGATTGCCGGAAGTCTGCTGGGAGATGGCAAGCTTGAGGCACTCGAAGATGGTCGGCTGCGCGCTCTCGGGCACGCGATAGTGCTTAATGTCGGACTTCAAGTTGTTGAGGGCATTGATCTTGGTGTCGGAGTTGACGGCAGGTCGCTTGAGATTGCTCAGCAGGGTGGCTGCTTGTTGGTCCATGGCTGCCGCTGCCTGGCTCTCGGGATGCGCGAGAGAAGGGGGCTGCTTCACACGCGGTGGTGAGATGAGTAGGGTACCGTGTGTGGTATAATGCAGTTCGTGTTATTGTCGCATGTGGCGTGGTTGGTATTGGTGTGTCGCGAGCAAGAGCAGACTGACTCGGATGGGTATGCGATGCGAACAGCGTCCAAGCGTGGGCCGTTGCGTTTGTTTCGCTGGAGTGGAGCCCGAGTGTTGTTGTGATGATCTCGCGCTGCCCTGCTGCACGGAGCAACGCTATCCGACCCGCGACGCCGGGAATTATTATTGCTGCTGATGATGGTCTGATCTGATTGCAACGGGGATATCGTCTTAGTCGTCTTCTTCACTTCACTCTGTCTCTGGGTCATGTCAAGTATAGATCTCGTGCCGGGCTAAATACACCCCCTACAAAAAGCACTTTTCCACAAGTGGTAAACACTCAAACTCTGGTTGGCTGGGAAAGCATACGTCGCCGCGAACAAATCGCGCATCCCTGGGATCCGTAAACCTTGCTCTGTATCTTGCATCCATGCACGGGAATGATCAGCAGAGCACCCGTTTCCCTTCACTCGACGCTGCGTTTATCAGTCGATACAAGTCGTCGAGGCGAGTACTTCCATCTGCACTGTTGCGTTACAAGCAATCGTAACTCGTACACAAATCGTCGATATAGCTTCGGGATTAGAGTTTCTTGGACTTGAACACTACTTACTAATCATTGCCTCGAGATCGATATGAAGCGTAGATGTCTGCCTACAAATCTGTGCTAATGACATGCATGTAATCTTCATGCATGTGACCTGACGAGTACCTACCTTGCCACTGATCCCAACACTCACCAGTTTCACGTTCTACTCAGTTGCGTGTTGAAAGATACAAGTACAAGCTCCAACGTCTTCAATCACATGTGAATCCACGTTACACTCAAGCTCTTTCTTTGTCAGATTTGATATTGGCACTCCACCCACCACACATCATGTTCTAACAAAGAAACCGGCGTGGAAAAAAACGAAACAATATAAATGATCGTTGATTAATCAATCCCTACAGCTATTTCTCCAGCTAAGATACATGTACCATACACAAATGCGATACGACTTCATCATTCCTTGCCCCAAACCCTAACGCCGATTGTATCTTCGGCCTTTCGGTCCGCCGCAATCCCGACCTCAGGCTCCTTCAACCTCCATCAATCAATCCAAACGACGACGTGTACACTCTCATAATATCTCCAATATTCAATACATTATCCCCTCTTACCAGCTCATACTCCCCCCAAAATGTCAATCAACTGGTGGACAGTAGGCAGCCTCTACGGCGCCGCCTCCGTAGCATTCGGCGCCTTCGGAGCCCACGGCCTCAAGTCTCGCGGCATCTCAGACGCAAAGATCGCCAGCTGGAGCACAGCCGCTCACTATCAGGTACGTTACCAAAAAGATAGGGG
>Ga0265797_10010905_pt1 | contig 11487 bp, 5 predicted proteins | sample P2T30metagenome_FD_192433 | JGI IMG/M metagenome (GOLD analysis project Ga0265797, IMG submission 192433) | Plant litter microbial communities from East Loma Ridge, Irvine, California - P2 T30 | ecosystem: Environmental > Terrestrial > Plant litter > Unclassified | place: USA: California... | reverse complement strand
AGCAGCGTAGTGATTGCGGACGACCTCTATATATGTCAGACCTATATATATGAATCGTTAGGTCTCCGAGTATATATAGGCATACCTTTGCAACTTCTCATCAGCCCAACCGAACATCCTTGAATTACCCGAGTACCCCTTGAGATCAGACGTCAATGACCAAACTATTGACAACTCTGGTCATGGGCTGTCAACTCCTTACGACGTGGCCCAAGCTGTGCTATGGCAGCCCTGTTCTAGACGGGGCATTGATGTCTAGCCACGAGCCTGAAATAGTCGAAATGTACAGTGGAAAGAGAGTCATGTCACCCGATACGCCTTGTAAGTGAATGAAAGAGCAAGAAGCTTCTATTATACACTTCACCTGGGGCTGACAAGCATGGCTAACCTTTGTTGCCAGACGCGGCGGCATCTGCCCGTAACGCAATCTACTTCATCGACCAGCGCTTCGACATCGACAGTGCCAAGCACATCAAAGAGCAACTCGAGAATCTGGTTGCTAACGAGAACGGCTACTGGTATATCGATGAAGTGGCCATTACAGCTGAGAGGCGGGATCCTGCCGGCATAACCCTCTTCACATTCAATCCCGCTTACGCACGGGTCTTCTTTGCGGAGTCAATGAACAGCCGTAATCCCAGCCTCAACTTGCCTGTTCACGAGCCTGCGGGCGAATGGCTAGTGGTTTACGATATCGCGAAGGCCGAAGTAGGAGGCAAGGCAAAGCGCATTGGTACGGACCTCAGTCCTCGCAAGGAAAGCCTAACAATTCTCAAGAGGGACGACTGCGACGATCTAGATTGCAACACCAATAATGATTGCAAGAACCAGGACAAGTACTGCGATAGCCACGATCACGGTACGATCGAGAATGGGTGTCGAGATGGTGGACTGGTGAATGCGGTTGGCCGTTGCGCGTTGGGCGGGTGCAAGGCGGCTTTTGACACGCCCAGATTTGTGGGCCAGACGGACGCTACGTACTATCAGAGAATAGACAAGCTTCACTGGAACTAGTTCAAGCATGTAGGCGTGGTGGAAGAGAGCATGGCGAACGAAGTAAACGAGACTCGATGCGAGTGATGAAGGAGGGTCGCTAGCGTTAAGGCAATTTGCGACAAGTCTGGCTCCACAGCAGAAAGGTAATTGGCACAATCGCTTCAAGGAAAAATGTTGGTCCTGACGGACCCCAGCTTTCCCGGGAGGCGCAGCCCCATCTTGCAAGCTGTATTGCGCCATGTGATTGGGCTGGCGTGTTTGTCCAATTATACCAGTTATTACACTACGCCGCAGTGCTTACATCTCTTTCCCACTGCGCCATAACATATACCACCCATAGATGGCTTCACAATGAAATCGTGAATAGCCATTGATTTTCTCCCGATATTTCTTCCAGCACGCCGCCCGTCAGCAACTGCGATGGCGATCTCGCTCTCACAGGCTGGCATAGCCTTTGCTACCATATATTTGTCAATCGTTGTATACTCTGTGACGAGGGGTCGGCCCACAAGGAAGTATGTTAATCAATTGCGTAAACGAGGTCTTGTACGTGTGCTTCAAGCATAGCTTCAAGATACAATCTGACATCTTCTAGCCGATGCCACCATGGAATTGGCTTCTCGGCCACTCTCTCGCCGCCAAAAATGCCGTCGAAAAGCTTCCGGGGGACGCTATCATCGACAACATGATCACAGCACTGTCTCGCGACTTTGCAGAAACTGATATGTTCTACCTCGACTTTTGGCCGTTGAGCGTTCCTATGCTTGTAATCACCAACCCGGAGGCAGCGATCCAAGCCAATCAGGTGCACAACTTGGATAAACCGCCACTACTCCACGAACTGATGATGGACCTTGCTGGAGGTCCGCACATGTTCATGATGCCGGAGAAGGAGTGGAAACCTTGGCGAAAGACATTCAACGCAGGTTTCAGCGAAAACTACATTCTGAGCCTTGTCCCGAGAATAGTACAGGAAGTGGGCACGTACTGCGAGATGCTTAGATCGAGAGCGAGGGATGGGACGGTATTCTCTCTCGACGAGGCCACTCTGCGACTAGCTTTCGACCTCATTGGGAGGACCGTCTTGGACTCGAGGCTGGGATATCAGTCTGGTCCGAACGCTCTGGCCGATGCGATGCGGAGTCAGATATACTGGCATAGCTTCGGGAACGAAGTGAACCCATGGACGCGATGGCACCCACTGAGGCCCATCATTCAAAGATACAATAGTTGGATCATGGATCGATACATTGGACAAGAACTCGACAAAAGACATGCTGAAAAGCGAAGCGCAGCTGTCGGCAACAGAAATCGATCGGTAATCTCTCTGGCATTGGACTCGTACTCGCAAGATCTGGGTCCCGACACTGATGACACGAAGATAAACAATGTGTTCAGACGCGAGGCAACGTACCAGATCCGCATCTTCCTGTTCGCAGGTCATGATAGCACGAGTACCACGATCTGCTATTGTTACTATCTCCTCTCGAAGAATCTGGAAGCTTTGGCGTCGATGCGCAAGGAGCACGACGAAGTACTTGGACGCGATGTATCCAGTGCAGCGGAACAACTCTCCTCAAACGCGAATTTACTCAATAAGCTACCTTGGACAACCGCAGTCATCAAAGAGACATTGCGCCTGTTCCCACCAGCGTCGTCCATGCGCCTTGGTCGTCCAGATGTCGAACTTACAGATCGTCGCGGCGCCCGCTATCCTACAAAAGGTTGCCATGTATGGATCAACCATATGGCCTTACACAGAAACCCCCGATACTGGCCAGAGCCTGACGCGTTCAAACCTGAGCGTTGGCTAGTGAGTTCCGACCACCCTCTGCATCCGGCCAAGGGTGCTTGGAGACCATTTGAGCATGGCATAAGGAATTGCATTGGCCAAATACTTGCTATGGTCAATATCAAGACCGTGTTGGCATTGACTGTGAGAGAATTCGATGTGAGGGATGCGTATGCGGAGTGGGATGCTGCACGTCCGACGCGGAAAATTAAGCACGTTAATGGGGAAAGGGCGTACTGTATCGAGAGGGGTGGAATGCACCCTGCGGATGGATTTCCTTGCAAAATCGCACTGACTAATCAGAAATAGAGGGCGGACATCGGCGGCGATGACTGGATATGGATCCCAGCAAGTCATTGCCTTTGATCCCTTCTACACCTGTGACTATATAATCTTCTAACAACGTCTTCTCTTTCACATACGACCATAGGATCTTGAAAATAGAGCTTCCCGTTCGCTCAGCTGTACTCAAGCAGGATACCGGCGGATTAGTAGTCAGGTGGGTGACCACTGGCGAATACCCGCTGTTGTATGTTTTTGTCTTTTTGCTCATCTCTTTTGCAGTACCGACAGAAAACAAATCTTTGGCGATTTCTGGGTATCTGCGTGGCTTGTGACGACCGCTTCAATAGAGTGGCGACCTCGGAAGCATTTGGAGGAAGGTATCGGTACTTCGATTTTTGTTTGTATTGTTACCAAGTTCCGCGATGAGTGCGTCCTGAAGGGAGACGCAATAATTACGAGCCCATCTTCGAAAGTTAGACGTCGAATCGATCGTGCAACGAAACAGCCTCTAATCAAAAGCATTTCCTACTTCCGCATCGGAAACCGTTCCAACTCCCTAAGTCCCCGCTCGTCCAGCGCAGCCCTCCTTTTACGCGGCAACCTCCTCACACTCTCATTCGCCCACTCATCCTCCGCGCGAACCCTAACCTTCAATTTCTCCATCCCATCCTCCTGCGTCCTCCTGACTCTGATGCGCATCCTCCTTGGCGCGTCAACGCCAGGAAACACAGTCGTCGTAGGACTACTCTCGAAGCTATCGATTCTCGCGCCGCAGCATAGGTTGGATAGGACGTGTGCTTCGATTTCAGGAGTGGGATCGTGCCATTTTTCAATCTCGTGTTCAGATTCGGATTCGGATTCGGAGTCGGGTATGACGGGCTTTCCATCGACTCTGGTTCTGCGAAGGGGCCATGTGATTTTCCCCCTGCGCTCGTAGAGGTACTCGTATTCTACCTCTCCCTCCGTTGGGCAAGCTGTGCGGAAGGTGTGTAGTAGGGGTCGAGCGTCGCCGCCTTTGGAGACGTCGGTTCCAGGCGCGAAGGCGGCGAGTGCACGGGGCGTGAGGGTTGCGGAAAGGGGATGGGAGCGGACGGGTGGCGAGGAAGTCTGCACTTGCGCGGGGGTTTTGGGGAGGGGAGTTGTGAACGTGTGGACGTTGATTGAAGTGTGGACTTTGAGTGCAGGCGGAGAGGAGGTGGTGGTGGAGTTGTGGCGTTTGGACTTGGGCTTGCGGAAGCAGGAGAGGCTGGATAGGCAAGTCATCGTGGTGGTTTGAGTGGTGGACGAGTTGATTGGAAGTGAGCTGAGAGAATGTGGGAGTGTTGGAGGGGCGAGTGGGATGGTTTTGTGCCTTGGGGTTAACTTGGGGAAAAGTTTGGTATGCTGGTAGGGGCTCTATCTCTACCATGGTTCGAGCACGGATCTTGGTAACGGTGTTGGTATTGACCCAGTACTGTTAGCTATGCTATGTACAACGCAGGGTATCAACTCATCTTGGCCCTACCAATCGTCCTCTGCTAGCGTCCCAAATCTTCCTCTCGCCGCACTCTTGGCTGCGTTCCCCTAGAGTCTCGTGGTTGAACCTGCGTCGGTTCCAAACGTGATGCCGTCCAAACTTGCATACTCCGGCTTAGGCATCCGGTCATGACAGCGAATCAGCGTCTTCGTGGTGTCAATCTAAGAACAGCTTTTTGTGAGGAGCCGGCCCTTGTCGGTAGCCCGCTTTCGAGGTGTGCGTCTTCCTTTAAAAGGTTCCATATACCTCTTTTGCTCAGCTACTGCCGGTACTGTTGTGCATTAACAGTGCCGGCGTGTTGCCCATGCCAGATCCAGGGGTCGTAGGCGCTTGCCGCTTCTTTTCCTTCTTCGCCCAGCGCACTGCAGGCCGTCAGTATGTCTTCCATCCCTTCATCCGACCGCACTTACATCCACACGCATTACACAGCGTCTTCGGCCCACTCGGACCCTTGCGCCATTCGGGCGAGTCCAGCGTGCCGCAGTCGGTGCACACATACTCGTCCGCAATCTTCAGCTTCTTCTTCTTGTCCGACGAGCTCCTCCCATCTCGGTCTAGCGATATCTGTATGCCAGCGTCGCCGCGTATAAGGTTCGGGCTCGCGTCGCCCGTGCTGATGCCCTGCGAGCGCTCGCCGTCGCGATACCGCAGCCCCGTCAACATCTCGATTGCCTCGACGTGGTTAGAGCCCTCGTAACGCGCCATCTTGTCGTTGATGCTGTCTTGCTTCGTCGCGGCCAGCGCCTCGTCGAGGTTCTGCCGCGTGAGGGCCGTGTTCGAGACGACGGGCTTCGCTGGCGGTGGCATCTGCGCATACGACGCCGCGGCCGCATCGCTCTGCGCAACGCTCTGTGTGGGCTGCGTCTCCGACTGCGTCATGGTTGCAGACGCGCCTTCTGTCCTCTTTGTCCATTCGTCATTCTCGTCCTGCTCTTCGCGCTTCAGATCCGCAATCCGCTTTGTCAGCCGCTCGTTTTCGATTTTGTGTTCGAGGAAGGAGTCGAGGAGGGCGGCGTTCTTGGTGGGGTAGGGCCGTGCCATGAGGAAGAACCCCCGACAGTTGAGCGCATTCGGCGGCGCGAACGAGCTGCCGTCGCTGCTGAGGTGCGGATGGCCATGCGACTCAAAGATGATGCACGTGTCGTCGATCTTGCGGAAGCGGTAGAAGAAGCGTAGCGGGTTGCCCGACGCGATCGACTCGTTGAACTCCTTGACGAAGATGCCGATGTCGTCCGGGTGGATGAACTCGTTGATGAAGCGCCCGGTGAGCTGCGACGGGTCCCAGCCGGTCAGGCTCTTGCACGACGGCGACACGTAGAGGATGCGCCCGTCGGGGGTCAGAATGTGCAGCAGGTCGCGCAGCTCCTCCAGCACGCGCTGCGACCAGTTCCGCCGCTTGGTGAACTCGGTCAGCGTGCTGCCAGACGGGTTCATGCTGGGCGCGCCGAAGCCCGTAGGCAGCGGCCCTGCGCCTGCGCCCGTCATGCTCATCTCCTGCGCAAGCGAATATGCGCCGCCCGCCTCGCTCGCAGTGCTGCTGGCTGCGACCGTCGACTGCATCTGCCCGTGGTTGAAGGCCGCAAAGCCAGCGGCATTGTTCGCATCGACGCCCTCGAGCGACAGGTCCATGTCCATATCCATGCCCATCATGGCGTTCAGGTCCGCCTCATTTGGTTGTGGCATCGGCAGGCCATTGTTCGGTGGCAGCCCTATCTGCGTTCCAATCCTCAATACTGTACGGAGACATCCGTGTCAAAGTGGGGGCCACGAACCTCTCCTTGGTACATACCAGCCATGGCGACGGCTGCCCAGTCACTTCAAGAGCCGACCGCAACGGGTACATGGGATCCTGCAGAAGTCGATGCAGGTGCGAGAGCTTCCTACAAGCACCAGTTGACGCCACAAAGCACCGTTTATCCATGGAAAGCGCTAGCAGTAATTGGTGTTGTGACCGCATGACGGAGTCTCGCCGGTCAATACATGCAGAATGATCTAGACAATGAAGATCAGCAAATCCTATCCCTACGCCTATGTTCTAGCAGACGGGTTCAAACAGAAAAGCGGATGTCGCGTCATATGAGTGAAAGTTCAACTCCATCTGCATCCCCAGAAAGTGTCCGTGCACGTGCCTCATTTATCGTGTCTCACGTGCTGGCGCGAAATCGAATTGCGCGCTAAATCAGGCCACCGCGTCGCCTCCGCATACTGTATCAGCCTTCCCGCCGCTCATATTCAGCGCTCATCACACACCACCCTCACTTTCTCCACTGCGCAGGCTTCTCTTCATAGACGCTCAAGTAATACGCACAACGGGAGTAACGCTGCGAGCAGCGCGGACCGCCGATCAAGATGTAAGCCACTGCCAATAACCATCTCAAGTCAAATACTAACATGTCGCAGGGGTATGTGCACTCTCGACTCATTCTTTTCGAGACGGGTCATCTTTCCATGCACCCAGACTAACACAATGTGATAGCGACTATCGATCGGATGATGATCCAGGGGCGAGTTGCTGCCTCCAACGACATCACTAGCATGCTAACTATCCTAGCATTCGCTCCTTTGGTCCCGAGAAAGGCGAGACTATTCAGTTCACTGGACCACTCACCCTGATCGTAGGCTGGAATGGCTCCGGAAAGACTGTAGGTACTCCAAGTCATGCTACACTCATCGTCTAACATCACGCAGACCATCATTGAATCGCTGCGGTATGCCACCACTGGCGATCTGCCACCTAACAGCAAGACTGGAGGTGCCTTCATCCACGACCCGAAGCTGAAGGACGAGAAAGAGATCGTGGGTCAGGTGAAGCTCTCCTTTAGGTCCGCGTCAGGTGTCCGCATGGTCGCCACACGAAACATCCAGTGCATCATCAAGAAGACTGGCCGGAGCCAGAAGACCTTGGAAGGCTCACTGCTCATGATCAAGGACGGAGAGAAGCACTCCATCTCAACACGTGTTGCCGAGCTGGACCAGATCATTCCCCAGTATCTGGGTGTACCCAAGGCCATTCTCGACAACGTCATCTTCTGCCATCAGGAAGACAGCCTGTGGCCGCTAAGCGATGCGCGTACCCTCAAGGGAAAGTTCGACGAGATTTTAGAGGCCCTCAAATACACAAAGGCCATAGATAACATCAAGTTCATTCGCAAGGAACGCAACACCGAGCTGGGCAAGATGAAGATCATCGAGACCAACACCAAGGAAGACCGAGACCGCGCCAAGAAGAGCGAAAAGCGACAAGAAGAACTTTACGCCGAGATCGAAGAGCTCCGCAAGGTCTTCAACAGCGTAGATGCTGAGACTACCGAGGCGAAGAACCAATCGGTCATCTCATACAACACCGCGGCGCGCTACGAGCAGATTGTCTCACAGCTTCGGGGCAAGCGCTCTGAACACGACGCGAGTATCAAGATCGTGGCGACATTGGAGGACAATCTTGTCCAAATGGCCGAGTCTGACAACGAGCTCCAGTTGATGCTTGATCAGTATGAAGAGCGCGTTGCGGCCTATAGGACACAGAAAGCCGAACACACAGACGAGTACACCGATTTTAAGGGCGTTCTGGAGGAAACCCGCGACTCGTTGGGATTGAAGCAGAGTGAAATTGGAAAGTACGAAGCGCAGAAAGAGCAGCATGATCGGCAAGTACAGCAACGCGAGACGCTCATCATGGAGGCTGCCAAGCGTCACGGGCTTCGAGGCTATGACTACGACATCACCAACAAGCAAGTGGCAGAGTTCAAACAAATCCTCAGCAAGATGTCGCGCGATCAGTCAAAGGCGCTTGATCGGGCACGAGACGAGTCGCAGCGCGATCTGCAGGAGGCCCAAGCAAGCCTCAACCAGCTCAGCACACGCAAGTCCGGCGCAATACAGTCCAAAGAGACGGCGCGAACACATGTCACCAACAATGACAAGCGCATGGCCGAACTGCAGAAGGCCATGAACCAGATCAAGGCGGACGAGGGAAGCGAGGCCATTCTCTTGGACAAGAAGCGTGACACCGATGAGCAGCTGAAGCACGCCACATCGACTTCTACTTCCGAGCGGTACGACGAGCGTGTCCAGGAAGCCGATAGCAACGTTCGGTCTTTGGAGGACAAGAAAGAGCGCCTGACCAACGAGCTCTCCGACGCTACGAAACAGGCTCGGGAATCTGCATCCATCGACTATGCTCGCAGTGAGCTACAATCGGCGCAGCACAGCCTGGCGACAATGGAAAAGGTTCACAGCAAGCGTATCTCGCAGCTCGTGGATGCCGACTGGGACGCTGCCTCTCTCGAAAACGCTTACCAGCAAGCTGTTTCTGAGAAGATCAGCAAAGTGAAGGAGGCCACCTCACGACGTGACATCACTCAGTCGAAGCTCGACAAGATCAACTTTGAGATGTCTAGCGTGGAGTCGCAGCTGAAGAAGAAGCGCTGCGAGCTACGGCAGTACGAGACAGAAGTGAAGGAAGTCATCCAAAAAGAAGACATCAGCGACTTTGAGGAGACTCTACAGCAGCTTGAAGACGATTACGAGGCCATCTCTTCTGACAATGCGAAGTTTTCCGCTCAAGTTGAATACATGCGCTCATGTATGGCGGTGGCTAAGAAGGACAATGTTTGTCGACTCTGCCGGCGAGAGCTCCATGACGACAAGTCGCAAGATTTCACAACTGCAGGGTTTTATGCCAAACTCGAGGAAGTCATCAAGAAGGCGGAGAAGAACATGGCAGCCGACAATCCAGAAGACGTCCTGGCCGATCTCGAAGGAGCTCGAAACGTCAAGCCTAGCTATGAACTCGCCATTCGTCTTCGCGATTCTGAGATCCCAACTCTGCAGAAGGATCTAGTTAAGCTGACGTCGGACCGCGATGGCGTCAACAAGCAGCTCGAGGATCATGACGGCGTAGTTCACGACCATGAAGCTGCTCAACAAGAGGTGCAGTCTACGTCTAAGGAGGTCCAGACGATTGTTGGTTACTACAACAAGGTCAACGAGCTTGAAATTCAGATCAAAGAACTCTCTCATACCCAGAAGGCAGCTGGGCTGTCACGCGGTATTGATGCAGTCCAAGCTGATCTCAAGCGGGTATCCGACGAGGTTCGCACTGCTCGAGCAGCTCTAGAACAGCTTGTTGCCGCGCGTGACAAGTCTCGCAATCTCATCACGAGCCTCGAACTCAGCGTTCGCGACATCAATGCTGAGCTCAACAACGCACAGTCAAAACTCAAAGAGAAGCGTGCGCTCAGCACACGGATTGATGAGTACAAGTCTGATAACAGCAAAGAGCGTGAGCTGATTCGTGGCTACGACAAGGAGATCGAGAATATCGCTCCCGAGATCGACCAGGCGCAATACAAGTATGACGATATCAATCGGCGAGGCAAAGATCGTGTGCAGCGCGCTCACGATGAGGCTTCCAAGCTCTCGGACAGCCTATACCAGCTGGATCGTGCTGAACAAGAGATCAACGCGTATCTTGATCGCGGCGGCCCTCAACAAGTCGAGCGTGCACAGCGTGAGATCAAGAACTTGCAAGGCGAGGTCACCCGCATCGAGACCGAGATGACTGCCCTTTCGCGCAAGATCAAGAAGATTGAGGGCACGATCGGCGACACCGATTCCACCAAGCGTTCGATCAAGGACAACCTCCGCTACCGTGAAGCCAAGCGGGCCTCGGTGACTCTTGCCGACGAGATCCATAAGCTGGAGGCTCACGGTGCAGAACGCGATAAGGCGGAGGCTGAGGAGGAAGCTCAACGCTGGGACGACCAGTATCACACGCTCAACACTCAGAAAGCCAGCATCGAGAGCGACATGAAGAATAAGGATAATCAGCTCACCGAGCTAATGGCAGAGTATGAGTCCATCTACCAGAACGCCAGCGACCAGTACCGCGAAGCTCACATCAAGGTCGAGACCACCAAAGCCGCCATCGCCGATCTAGGCCAGTATGCCAGCGCGCTTGACCAAGCCATCATGAAGTATCACACCCTCAAAATGGAAGAGATTAACAAGAGCATCCTCGAGCTGTGGCGCAACGCGTACCAGGGTACCGATGTCGACACCATCCGCATCGCCTCAGACAGCGACACCAAAGGCAACCGTCAATACAACTACCGCGTCGTCATGACCAAGCAAGACACGGAGATGGACATGCGCGGACGCTGCTCGGCCGGTCAAAAGGTTCTCGCCTGCCTCGTCATCCGCCTCGCGCTCGCCGAATGCTTCGGCACCAACTGCGGCCTCATCGCGCTCGACGAGCCCACGACCAACCTCGACCAGCAGAACATCAAGGGCCTGGCTGAGTCGCTATCCCAGATTATCCAGATCCGTCGCAAGCAAGCCAACTTCCAGCTGTTGGTGATTACGCACGACGAGGCGTTCTTGCGCGAGATGAACTGCGCGGACTATACGGATAAGTACTGGCGTGTCGGACGCGACAACTACCAGGAGAGCTTCATTGAGCGCCAGAATATCTCAGAGGTAACAGCCCTTGCGCCCCTGATGAGCACGCAACGTCGCTTTGATATCGCCAATAGGATTAAGTGCAAGGAGTTTGACATTTGAGCAGGTTTCTTGATTTTTTTATAATCACCGCACTCTACGATTCGATTTATTACCACCGCACTTTACAATCGAGTATATCACCGCACTCCATGATCCGACATATGTTGTGCGCATCACACTCGATGCCACGAAGGGCGAGCAGGACCCGAAGTTGTAACAAGGCATAGCAAGGCGTTTATGATAGGTACATGGACAGCATAACATGGAGTTTTCACGATTACCCTTGAACGACCGAGGAAGAGATATCGCAAGGTATATATGGACGAAGTTATCACGGCTACAACGCACCTTACGCATTAGCCATCATTTGACCAACATTGTCTCAATTACTAATACA
>Ga0265797_10010903_pt1 | contig 11487 bp, 5 predicted proteins | sample P2T30metagenome_FD_192433 | JGI IMG/M metagenome (GOLD analysis project Ga0265797, IMG submission 192433) | Plant litter microbial communities from East Loma Ridge, Irvine, California - P2 T30 | ecosystem: Environmental > Terrestrial > Plant litter > Unclassified | place: USA: California... | reverse complement strand
CCGCCAGGTTGACCAGCGTGCCTGGCACCGCCGCCGCGGTGCCGATGGCGACAGCCGCCGTGCCCATCATCGCGTGGTGCAGCTTGCCCATCGACAGGGCCCGCACCAGCAGGTCGATGTCGCCCGCCGCCACGGCCTTGCCGCTGGACGACGTGTAGTCGCGCGCCGGCGCCACGAACGCCACCTTCGGCGTGTGCTGCCGCTTTGCCGCTTCCTCGACCGAGCTGGCGAGGCCCATACGCACCGCGCCATGCAGGCGGATCGTCTCGAAGCGCGCCAGCGCCTGCGCGTCGCCGTTGATCGCCTCCTGCAGCTCCATGCCCGTGTAGCCGAGCGCCTCGGCTTCGACAAAGATCGTCGGGATGCCCGCGTTGATCATCGTCGCGCGCAGGGTGCCGACACCCGGCACTTCCAGGTCGTCCACCAGATGCCCGGTCGGGAACATGGCGCCGCCACCCTCGCCCTCCTCGGCTGCCGGGTCCATGAACTCCAGCTGCACCTCGGCGGCCGGGAACGTGACGCCATCGAGTTCGAAGGCCCCCGTCTCCTGCACGGCACCATCCGTCATCGGCACGTGCGCGACAATGGTCTTGCCGATATTGGCCTGCCAGATGCGCACGATGCAGATGCCGTCGCGCGGCACGCGGCTTGCCTCCACCAGGCCGCTGGCAATGGCGAACGAGCCCACCGCCGCGGACAGGTTGCCGCAGTTGCCGCTCCAGTCGACGAATGCCTTGTCGATGGACACCTGGCCGAACAGGTAATCGACGTCATGCCCGGGCCGCGTCGACGGCGCCAGGATGACGGTCTTGCTGGTGCTGGACGTGGCGCCGCCCATGCCGTCGATCTGCTTGCCGTAAGGGTCGGGGCTGCCGATCACGCGCAGCAGCAGCGCGTCGCGCGCGGCGCCGGGCACCTGCGCCGCCTCCGGCAGGTCCTGCAGCCGAAAGAAGACGCCCTTGCTGGTGCCGCCACGCATGTACGTGGCCGGGATTCTGATCTGTGGCGTCATCATGCGGCCTCGCTGGTCGGGACGGTCGCCGCGAGGAAGTCCTGCGCGAAGCGCTGCAGCACGCCGCCCGCCTCGTAGATCGCCAGCTCCTCGGCCGTGTCGAGCCGGCACAGCACCGGCACCGTCAGGCTTTCGCCGTTGGCGCGGTGGATCGTCAATGTCAAAGTGGCGCGCGGCTGGCGTTCGCCGACGACGTCATACGTTTCCGTGCCGTCCAGGCCCAGGGTCAGGCGGTTGATGCCGCCCGTGAACTCCAGCGGCAGCACGCCCATGCCGACCAGGTTGGTGCGGTGGATCCGTTCAAACCCCTCCGCGACGATGGCTTCCACACCGGCCAGCCGCACGCCTTTCGCGGCCCAGTCGCGCGACGAGCCCTGGCCGTAGTCGGCGCCGGCAATGATGATCAATGGCTGCTTGCGCTCCATGTACGTTTCGATCGCTTCCCACATGCGCACCACCTTGCCCTCCGGTTCGATGCGCGCCAGCGATCCGGCCTTGACCTGGCCGTCCACGACGACCATCTCGTTCTTCAACGTCGGGTTGGCGAACGTGGCGCGCTGCGCCGTCAGGTGGTCGCCCCGATGCGTCGCATACGAATTGAAGTCTTCTTCCGGCAGGCCCATTTTCGCCAGGTACTCGCCGGCGGCGGAGTTCAGCATGATGGCGTTCGACGGCGACAGGTGGTCCGTCGTGATGTTGTCGCCCAGGATGGCGAGCGGCCGCATGCCGCGCAGCGTGCGTTCGCCGGCCAGCGCGCCTTCCCAGTACGGCGGACGGCGGATGTACGTGCTTTGCGCACGCCAGTCGTACAACGGGCTGACGGCTTCCCCGGCATCCTCTGTGCGGGCAAACATCGGGATATACACCTTGCGGAAGTGGTCCGGCTTGACGCTGGATGCGACGATGGCGTCGATCTCCTCGTCGCTCGGCCACAGGTCTTCCAGGCGGATCGGCTGGCCATCGGCCGTCGTGCCCAGCACGTCCTTCTCGATATCGAAGCGGATCGTGCCGGCAATGGCATATGCCACCACCAGCGGCGGCGAAGCGAGGAACGCCTGCTGCGCATACGGGTGGATGCGGCCGTCGAAGTTGCGGTTGCCCGACAGGACCGCCGTCGCATACAGGTTGCGCTCGACGATCTCCTGCTGGATGACGGGATCGAGCGCGCCGGACATGCCGTTGCACGACGTGCAGGCATACGCGACGACGCCGAAGCCCAGCGCTTCCAGTTCCGGCAGCAGACCCGCCTCTTCCAGATACAAGGTCACGGCCTTCGAGCCGGGCGCCAGCGAGCTTTTCACCCACGGTTTGCGCAGCAGGCCGTGGCGGTTGGCGTTACGCGCCAGCAGGCCCGCGGCGATCATGTTGCGCGGATTGTTCGTGTTGGTGCAGCTGGTGATCGCGGCGATGATGACGGCGCCGTCGGGCATGCGTCCCGGTTCGTTTTCGACGATGCCGGAAATGCCGCGCGCGGCCAGTTCGGACGTCGGCACGCGCTTGTGCGGGTTCGACGGCCCGGCGATATTGCGCACGACGCTCGACAGGTCGAAGCTCAAGGTGCGCTCGTACTCGGCATCCGTCAGGCAATCCGCCCACAGGCCCGTCTTCTTCGCATACAGCTCGACCAGCGCGACCAGTTCCTCTTCGCGGCCCGTCAGACGCAGGTACTTTGTCGTCTGCTCGTCAATGTAGAACATCGCCGCGGTGGCGCCGAATTCCGGTGCCATGTTGGAGATCGTGGCGCGGTCGCCCAGCGTCAGCGCGGCCGCGCCTTCGCCGAAGAATTCGAGATACGCCGACACCACCTTCTGCTGGCGCAGGAATTCCGTCAGCGCCAGCACGATGTCGGTGGCCGTGATGCCCGGCTGCGGCCGGCCCGTCAGCTGCACGCCGACGATGTCGGGCAGCCGCATCCACGAGGCGCGGCCCAGCATGACCGTCTCCGCTTCCAGCCCGCCCACGCCGACGGCAATGACGCCCAGCGCATCGACCATCGGCGTGTGCGAGTCGGTGCCGACCAGCGTGTCCGGATACGCCACGCCCTGGTCCACCTGGATTACCGGCGACATGCGCTCCAGGTTGATCTGGTGCAGGATGCCGTTCCCCGGCGGGATCACGTCGACGTTGCGGAACGCCTTCTTGGTCCAGTCGATGAAGTGGAAGCGGTCCTCGTTGCGGCGGTCCTCGATGGCGCGGTTCTTCTCGAACGCCTGCGGATCGAACCCGCCGCATTCGACGGCCAGCGAATGGTCCACCACCAGCTGCGTCGGCACGACCGGATTGACGAGTGCCGGATCGCCACCCTGCTCCGCGATGGCGTCGCGCAGGCCGGCCAGGTCCACCAGGGCCGTCTGGCCCAGGATGTCATGGCAGACGACGCGCGCCGGGAACCACGGGAAATCCAGGTCGCGCTTGCGCCCGATGATCTGCTGCAGCGAGGCGGTCAGCTGCGTGGCGTCGCAGCGGCGGCACAGGTTCTCCGCCAGCACGCGCGACGTGTAGGGCAGCTTGTCGTAAGCGCCCGCTTCGATCGCCTCGACGGCGGCGCGCGCGTCGAAGTAATCGAGGTTGGTACCGGCCAGCGGCGTGCGGTACGCGCTGTTCATTGGAATACTCACGGGATGCCTCTTTATTTCCGGTCCGCGATCGGCACGAACTGCAGATCCTCGGGACCGACATAGTTCGCGCTCGGGCGGATGATCTTGTTGTCGATGCGCTGTTCGATCACGTGCGCGGCCCAGCCGGACGTGCGCGAGATGACGAACAGCGGCGTGAACATGGCCGTCGGCACGCCCATCATGTGGTACGACACGGCGGAGAACCAGTCCAGGTTCGGGAACATCTTCTTGATCTCCCACATCACGGTTTCCAGGCGCTCGGCGATGTCGAACATCTTCATCGAGCCACCCTCCTGCGACAGTTTGCGCGCCACTTCCTTGATCACCTTGTTGCGCGGGTCGGAGATCGTGTAGACGGGGTGGCCGAAGCCGATGACGACTTCCTTGTTCGCCACGCGGGCGCGGATGTCGCTCTCCGCCTCGTCGGCGTTTTCATAGCGCTCCTGGATTTCCAGCGCGACTTCGTTGGCGCCGCCGTGCTTCGGTCCGCGCAGCGCGCCGATGGCGCCGGTGATGGCCGAGTGCATGTCGGAACCCGTGCCGGCGATGACGCGCGCCGTGAACGTCGATGCGTTGAACTCGTGTTCCGCGTACAGGATCAGCGACGTGTGCATCGCCTTGATCCAGCTCTCCGATGGCGGCACGCCGTGCAGCAGGTGCAGGAAGTGGCCGCCGATCGTGTCGTCGTCCGTCTCGACTTCGATGCGCTTGCCGTTATGGCTGTAGTGGTACCAGTACAGCAGCATCGAGCCGAACGACGCCATCAGGCGGTCGGCGATGTCGCGCGCGCCGGCGATATTGTGGTCGTCCTTTTCCGGCAGCGTGCAGCCCAGCGTGGAGACGCCCGTGCGCATCACGTCCATCGGGTGGGCGCCGGCCGGCAGCGCTTCCAGCGCCGATTTCACGGCCTGCGGCAGGCCGCGCAGCGAACGCAGTTTCGCCTTGTAGCCGCGCAGTTCGCCGCTGTTGGGCAGCTTGCCGTGCACCAGCAGGTAGGCGATTTCCTCGAACTCGCAGCTGTCGGCCACGTCCAGGATGTCGTAGCCGCGGTAATGCAGGTCGTTGCCGGTCTTGCCGACGCTGCACAGCGCCGTGTTCCCCGCGGCGACGCCGGACAGGGCGACGGATTTCTTGGGCTTGAAGGTGGTGGCTTCGGTCATTTCAGAAAATCTCCTGTTATTGTTTGTTGGCCTGGAACAGCGCGTCGAGCTTCTGTTCGAAATCGTGGTAGTTGATGCGCTCGTACAGTTCCTCGCGCGTCTGCATCGTCTCCAGCACCGCCTTCTGCGTGCCGTCGCGGCGGATGGCGCCGTAGACGTTTTCGGCGGCCTTGTTCATCGCGCGGAACGCGGACAGCGGATACAGCACCAGGCCGACGTCCGCCGTCTTCAGTTCCTCCACCGTGAACAGCGGCGTCGAGCCGAATTCCGTGATGTTGGCCAGCACGGGCACCTTGACGGCATTGGCGAACTGCTTGTACATCGACAGCTCCGTCATCGCTTCCGGGAAGATCATGTCGGCACCCGCTTCGACGCAGGCGATGGCGCGTTCCAGCGCGGCATCCATGCCCTCCACCGCCAGCGCATCCGTGCGCGCCATGATGACGAAGTTCTCGTCCGTGCGGGCATCGACGGCGGCCTTGATGCGGTCGACCATTTCCGCCTTGCTGACGATTTCCTTGCCGGGCCGGTGGCCGCAGCGCTTGGCGCCCACCTGGTCTTCGATGTGCATGGCGCCGGCGCCGGCCTTGATCAGCGACTTGACGGTGCGCGCCACGTTGAAGGCGGAGGCGCCGAAGCCCGTGTCGACGTCAACCAGCAGCGGCAGGTCGCACACGTCCGTAATGCGGCGCACGTCGATCAGCACGTCCTCCAGGCCAGAGATGCCGAGATCGGGCAGGCCCAGCGACCCGGCCGCGACACCGCCGCCGGACAGGTAGATGGCGCGGAAACCGGCGCGCTGCGCCAGCAGCGCGTGGTTGGCATTGATGGCGCCCACGACCTGCAGCGGGGCTTCTTCACGGACGGCCTGGCGGAACGCGGCGCCGGCGGAGAGTTGACTCATGATGACCTTTCAATGGTGGCTATGGCAAAAGATGGATTTTGTATTGCAAGGCGCGTGCCACCGACAGCACGCGTGCGAAATCAAGCACTTGCAACGTTTCGCGCTCTCTGCGGTCGTTTCAATATGAAACATTGAAACGGTGCTGCAATATAATGTGAAACATGGCCCATTCCCTCCCCCTTCCCGATCCGGACAAGCCCGTCATCTGGACGGTCTCCGTTTCCCGCCTCGCCGAACTGTTCCGCGACATCACGCTGGAGTACGACGCGCTCGCGACGATCGAACCGATCAACCTGGGATTCGACGACGCCGTGCGCCACATCCGGGAGCGCCTGGCCACGGAGCGCTGCGACGCCGTCATCTCGGCCGGCTCGAACGCGGCCTGGCTGAAAAGCCGCCTGTCCGTGCCCGTCGTCGTCGCCAAGGCTTCCGGCTACGACATGATGGGTGCACTGGCACGGGCACGCCGTGCAGCCGCGGGCGGCGCGATCGCCGTCGTCACGTACGGCGCGCCCGTGGCGGACCTGGCGCAGTTTGCCGACACGTTCGGCATAGGCATCGTGCAGCGCACGTATGCCACCGAACAGGATGCGCGCGCACAGATCGCCGACCTGAAGGCGGCCGGCGTGCGCGCCGTCGTGGGCGCGGGGCTGATCACCGACCTGGCCGAGGAAGCAGGCCTGACGGGCGTATTCGTGTATTCGGCCGCGTCGATCCGCCAGGCGTTTGACGACGCGCTGGAGATCGCCCGGCTGGGGCAACTGGAGGCGCAGCGCCATCGTGGCCGCGGCGCCACGACGACGGATACGCGGCGGGCCCGCCACGGCGTGGCCGATCTGCGCGGGCAGTCGCAAGCGATGGAAAAGGTGCGCCAGGGGGTCGTGCTGTATGCCCGCTCGCCCGCGACGGTGCTGATCCAGGGCGAGACGGGCAGCGGCAAGGAACTGGTGGCGCAGGCGATCCATCGCGAGAGTCCGCGGGGCAGCAGGAGCAAGGCGCCGTTCGTGGCCGTCAATTGCGGTGCGATCGCCGAATCGCTGCTGGAATCGGAACTGTTCGGCCACGAGGAAGGCGCGTTCACCGGCGCGCGGCGCGGCGGTCACGCGGGCCTGTTCGAAGCGGCCAATCACGGCACGTTGTTCCTCGACGAGATCGGCGAGATGCCGCTGGCGCTGCAAACGCGGCTGCTGCGCGTGCTGGAAGAGCGGGAAGTGATGCGCGTGGGCGGCACGCGGCCGGTGCCCGTGGACGTGCGCATCGTCAGCGCCACGCACTGCGACCTCGAAGCGCGCGTGCGCGAAGGCCGCTTCCGCGCCGACCTGTTCTACCGCCTCGCCGTGCTGCGCCTGTCCCTGCCGCCACTGCGCGAGCGGCTTGAGGACATCGTGCCGCTGGCCGAATGGTCGCTGCGCAATGCGCTGGCGGCGCTGGGCGCGCGTTCGTCGCCGAACCTGTCCGCCGAACTGGCGGCCTGCGGCCCCTTGCTGCGGCGGCACGCGTGGCCGGGCAATGTGCGCGAGCTGCGCAACCTGGCCGAGCGGCTGGCACTGTTCCTGGCGGCCGAACCGCTGCAGGCGCTCACGCCGGCTTTCGTGCTGGACGTGGCCCCCGAGCTGGCGCAGGCTCCCGAGGCAGCGCCCGCCGGCCCGGAAAGCGCTGCCGCCGTGTTGCGCCGCTTCGACGGCCGGCGCGACGCGGCCGCCGCCTACCTGGGCATCAGCCGCACGACGTTGTGGCGCCGCCTGCGCGAGGAAGGCGAAGCCGGTTGATGGGGTTGGCGATGCCCCTGCTGCGCGCCCCGCGCACGATTGCGCCGCTACAATCGGCACATGGCTGCATGAAGGACTCGCATGAACCCACAAGAACAAAATGAATCGGAAGAGGAAACGCTGAAGGAACAGATGGGGCGCCTGATCGAGGAAGCCCGCATGGTCCTGCCGGGCGTGCAGGCCCTGTTCGGCTTCCAGACGGTGGCCGTCTTCAACGAACGCTTTGCCGACCTGCCGGTCTACGTGCAGGCGGCGCACACCGTCGCGCTGGGCCTCGTCGTGATCGCCATCGCGCTGGTGATGATGCCCGCCGCCTACCACCGCCTGGCCATGCCGGGCAAGGTCTCGCGCCACCTGATCACGGTCTGCTCGCGCGCCATCTGCTACGGCCTGGCGCCGCTGGCGGCCGGGCTGTCGCTCGACATGTTCGTCGTGCTGCACGTCGTCTCCGATCACGACGGGTTCAGCATCGCCGGCGCGCTGGCGTCGTTTGCCTTGTTGATGGCCTTGTGGTTTGCCTATCCGTTGCACCGGCGGCGCTTGCATGGGTATGGCAGTACGGATGCGGGGGCTTAGTGGTCGGTGGTTGTCGGTTGCCAGCACGTCGGGGACAGGCACCTCGCGGGCCGTTCGGCCCGAGAGGAGCCAGTCCCCGGCATTCTCGGCGGCCAACGAAGTTTTGGCGACTGGCGTCGTCGGCGGCCGACGAGAAACCGGGGACTGGCTCGTGTCTCAGGGCAAACGCCCTGTGACAGGAGCCTGTCCCCGACGGGCATGTCCCCGACGTAAAGCCGCCGACGTCTTCCCGCTCGCGTCGCGGCGCGCCCTTCTGCAGTCGATGGCGCGGTGTACGAGCAGATTAGTAATTCAGCGCGGGAATCGGCTGCGCCTGATAGCGGCGCACCGGCGACTCGGCGATTTTCTTCTTCAGCATCGCCAGCGCCGTTTCCAGTTGGCGATCTTCGCCCTTGAACGTGGCGTTGGGCAGGTTGTCCACTTCCACGTCCGGCACCACGCCCACGCCTTCGATCAGCCAGACGCCTTTGTCGGTGTCGAACTGGCCCATCTCCGCAACGCGTACCATGCCGTTGTCCGCCAGGCGGTTACGGTCGCTGAGCCAGACGCCGGCGCCGGCGGTGCGCTTGCCCACCAGCGGTCCCAGGCCCAGCGCCTTGACGCCGGCGGCAAACGTTTCGCCGTCCGAGTACGTCAGTTCGTCCACCAGCACGACCAGGTGGCCGCGGAACGTGTTCTGCATGTTCGGCGACGTCTGGCCGACCGGCGTTGTCCAGAACGCCCAGGCCTTGCGCAGCAGCTTCTCGATGATCCAGCTGTCGATATTGCCGCCCCGGTTGCGGCGCACGTCGATGATCAGGCCATCGCGGTTGACGTTGGCATAGAAGTCGCGGGCAAAGGCGGCGATGTCGTCGCTGCCCATCGCGCGCAGGTGCAGGTAGCCGATGCGGCCGTCCGATGCCTGCGCGACGCGCTCGGCCCTGCCCTGCTCCCAGTCGCTGTACTGCAGCGCGGCCTGCCGTGCCATCGTCACGGGCAGCGCGATGACGGCGCGCGCGGCGCCCTTGGCCGGCTGGACGTTCAGCAGCACCTGGCGGTCGGCCTGGTTCAGCAGCAGATCGGAGATGTCGCGCGCTTCCAGCACGGACTTGCCGTTGACGGCCGTGATCACGTCGCCCTCGCGCACGTCCACGTCGGCCTGCGCCAGCGGCGAACGTTCGCCCGGCAGCTCGCTCTCGCTGCGGTAGACGCGGTCGACGCGGTAGCCGGTGCCGGTGCGTGTCAGCACGCCGCCCAGGCCCGCCGGCGTGCCTTCCGGCGCGCTCTTGCGGATGTCGCCCGGCGCCACCTGCGAGTGCAACGCGCCCACTTCGGCCACCATCATGCCGAGGATGTCGTTCAGCTCCGCGCGGTCCGTCACCCGGTCCACCAGCGGCAGGTACTTGTCGCGCACGCCGACCCAGCTCACGCCCCGCATGCGCACGTCGTACAGGAAGTCGCGATGCATGCGCCACGCATCGTTAAACATCTGCTTCCACTCCTGGCGCGGGTTCGACACGATGCTCCAGTCGTCCACCTTGACCCTGGCCTTGCTCGTGTCCGCCGGCGCTTTCGCACCCGCCTCCACGATCAGCATCTCGCCCGGGTTGCCGTTGCCGGTCCTGTAGTACAGGTGCTTGCGGTCCGCCGCCAGGTCGAAGTCGCGCACGTTGGCGGCAAACGTCTCCGGCTTCGGCTCCGTGCGGGCGATTGCCAGCGTGCGCAACGCCGGCCGGTTGTCCGCGCCGTCGGCGTCGATGAAGTACAGGCGCTTGTCGTCCACCGCCAGCTTGCGGTAGTTGCCCGGCGCGAGCGGCACTTCGAACAGGCGCTGCGCCAGCCCGGCGTAGACGACACCCGGCAAGGCCGGCTTCGGCGGCGGGACGGGTTTCGCTTCCTTCGCTTGTTTGCCATCTTTTGCCTTGTCGGCCGCCAGCTTGTCCACCGCCTTCTCGACGGCTTTTTCCGCCGCCGTCTCCTCCGGGCTTTCGGCCGGCTTGACGGCCGCCTTGCTCAATTCGTCGTCCGGTTTGAACGGGAAGCGGTTCCCCGGTTGCAGCGCCAGCGCGAAGATGCCCGTGCGCTTGTCGAACACGGGGCCCATATTGCGGTCGCCCCACGGCGAGCCGTTGCCCAGCTTGAAGTGGCGGGCGGACAGGAAGTACAGCCAGCGCCCGTCCGGCGAAAACGCGGGATCGGCGGACGTGTAGCGGTCCGACGTGACGAACAGCAGCTCCTTTGTCGCGACGTTGACCATGCCGATCTGGTCCCGCTGCTCGCTGCTGGCGCTGCGCACGAAGGCGATGTTGCGGCTGTCGGGCGACCAGACCACGTCGTCGTGCTGGTCGATGCCCGCCTTGCCGGCGTCGTCGATCAGCGTGTTCTCGCGCGTCTTCAGGTCGAGCAGCCAGAAGCGGCCCTTCTTGTCCGTGTGGCCCAGCCAGCGCCCGTCCGGCGACGGGTACAGCGCCCAGCGGTGGTTGTTGCCGTCCTTTGTCAACTGCTCGCCGTGGCCGGAGCCGTCGCTGGCGAAGCGCCAGATTTCGTTTTCGCCCGTCGTGTCGACAATCGCATACACCCACTTTTCGTCGGCCGAGAAAATGGCGTCGCGGGCGCGGGCGCCTTCGGGTACGGCGATCTCCACGCGGCGCTGGCTGCCAGTGCCGGCGATGCTGACGCGCCCGCGTGCCGTCAGCACGATGCGTTCCTCCTTGCCCGACAGCTGAACGTTGGTCAGCGTCTCCAGCGGCGAGCGGATCAGGCGGGTGCGCTGCTGGTCGAAGTCGGAAACCAGGCTGACGTTCAGCTGGCGCGCGCTGCGCTGCGCCAGGTCGAACACGTGCAGGTCGGCGCCCAGCTGGAAGGCGATGCGGCCGTCGCCCAAGGTGGCGTTGCGCACGTCCCAGTCCTTGTACGTGGTGAGCTGGCGTGCGTCGCTGCCGTCCGCCGCGGCCGTCCACAGATTGTCCGTGCCGCCGCGGTCGCTGACAAAGTACAGCCGGCCCTGCCACCACATGGGCCGCTTGTTGTTGCCGGCGTCGCCAGGGAACACGGGCCGCGCTTCCGCCTTGCCGTCCAGGTCGAAGCGCCACAGCTGCGCATGCGCGCCGCCGCGGTAGTGGCGCACGTTGTCGTTGGTGAGCACCAGGCCGTAACGGGTGAAGTACAGCGTCTTGCCGGCATCGTCCAGCACGGCGTCGTTCGCATCGGCAACCGGGAACACGCGCCGCGCCAGCGTGGCCGGCGTGACGGCGGCAACGATGCGGTGCGCACCCGGCCCGACGGAGTTCTGCGTGCTGACGAGGACTTCGCCATGCGCCGTCCACCCCAGCACCGTGACGCTGCCGTTCTCGAACGTCAGCCGGCGCGGCAGGCCGCCCGCGAGCGGCATCACATACGCTTCCTGTGCGCCTTCGTAGCTGCCGGCGAAGGCCACCCAGCGGCCGTCCGGCGAAATGGCGGCATGGGT
>Ga0265797_10010900_pt1 | contig 11489 bp, 14 predicted proteins | sample P2T30metagenome_FD_192433 | JGI IMG/M metagenome (GOLD analysis project Ga0265797, IMG submission 192433) | Plant litter microbial communities from East Loma Ridge, Irvine, California - P2 T30 | ecosystem: Environmental > Terrestrial > Plant litter > Unclassified | place: USA: California... | reverse complement strand
GCAGAAGTGGTACAATGGGTCATCGATACGGTCTTGCCAAATCTGTCGGTTTTTCTGGTGTGGCGTGATGCGGTGGAAACTTCGCTGAATCAGTCTCCCTCCCGTGACGAGGTGAAAGCGACCATGCAAACCGACTTTGCGGTCATCTCCCGCGAACCCGAGAATTCCGTTGCCACCAGCGTACACACCACCCTTGGTTCCACGCATAACGGCGGGGATATCCATTGTCTTCTGGCCGATCACACTGAGCTGTGTTCGCAGCAGGTATATTCGAAGCGTGGTGGCTAGAGAACAACCTGCCACAGAGCTTCGGACAAGGCACTTTTGCTGTTCCGTCTTCGAACGGGTCCTCATGACACGCCTTTGTGACTTTCTTCGGATGCTTCCGCTGGACGTGTAGCGTCGTCGCATGAGCGTTCTTGAAGCGTTTTGACTTCTCGCACTGGCCAAAGGCTTTGAGGGGACAGTAAGATATTGGGTTCGGCTTGAGAGGATAGGACGGTACTCACTCCATCATCATTTAATAGTGCGCTGCTGGTACCGTCGACATCGAAGTCGTCAAAGAGGGCGCCGCTGGTGCCGTCTACGTCAAATCCATCGAACAACGCGCTTCTCATACCGCCAGAGTCGATCCCGTCGAATAGTTCGTTGTGCGTGCCATCAAGATCAAACTCGTCCACATCGTGCTCTTCTCTTGCCTTTTGACGTGCATTGCGCAACGCCAACTGGATGTCTCGGTACTGCTTCAGCAGTTTCAGCATCCTGCCAATCCGCTCTCGGTGCTCATCTTCGGAATCGTCTTCGACGAAGATGCGAGTGTTTTCGGTATGGGACATGGATTGCGGAGCTGGCGTGACTGATGCATGTGCTAGAAAGGCTGGTTGCAGCGGCTTCGCAAATGCTGTGAGTGTAGTGCGTGCTACAGGTGAGCGAGGCGAATTCTGAGGTCACCAGGTGCAGCAAGAATTCATGATCGATTAGCTCAGCAAAGGCCTACCTAGAGTACACCTAAAATGCAGCCTGTATATCCTTAAACACCTTTTGTAAAGACTTCTTACTTACTAACAGGCTATCAGAGATAGACAGGCTATTATTTCAGGTTGTAACTATTGTCGTAGCCCTTGAAGTTAGTGGATAGCTACTGCTGTCTCAATCGATCACGAATTATTGCTGCACCTAGCGGTGCCACCACTTAAGTTGCTGATGTAAGCGCATCGCCCGCTGCATCCCCAAAGATTCATCGAAGAGCACGAACAAACACCAGACGCTAGTGCCTCCAACGCTCGAATGGCTGGGGTATGTCAAAGGCAGGCCCTCTGAAAACATTGTAAGAGCTTGAAAGATAATGTGTTTGACATGTTTCTACCTTTACCTTCCTACCTAAATTAGGCAAACTTCGTACTTCTCGCTTGCGATGGATGACTCTGAGGGCCAAGTGCAATTGTTCTTCTCTCAAGTCGGCAATAAGTCTAGGGTTGTACACCTATGGGCAAGACATGTGCGCATGATAATTGTGCCGCATTGAGGTGTGAAATCAGATTAGGTAAAACTGCCCATAAGCCCCACAAGCTGGCACTGAATCATTGTGACCCCGCTCTTCCAAGTGGAAGAGTACGACACACATGGTTTTCTCCCATCATTTGATGAATATATAACACGTAGTTTCCCAAACTATCATCAACAATAGCAATCATTGGCACTTTGGGTACGTCTCACAATTCCATTACTTCTGTATGCTTACTAATCCCTCGTAGCGGAGTGGTTAACGCGCTGGCCTGCTAGTTCACAATGTGGAAGTTAGCCAGTTCCTTCGGGAGCGTGTGTTCGAATCACACAGGTGTCGCATATCAACCATTTTTTTCCCCACACTTCCTCCATCCTCACCGAGCAAGAACATAAGTGCCGTCATGTCTGTTGTATCTTTTTTTGGACTTGGTCGAAAGGTATACTTGTACTCAGACTGAAGGGAGGTATGTGCAATGTACAGTGATATGTCATATCTATCTACCCGGGTTCATACCAGGCATGAGATCCGGCTTGTCCAACACCATACCCCTCAGCAACACCCACTGCCTGAGCCCCTCCCACTCCTCGCCCTCCTCATCACCTCGCTTCCACAGCTCCTTGAAGCCCCACGCACACGCAATGCGATCCAGTGCAGCGCGCTCATCCTCTCTCATGTACCGGTCCAGCAGCGGGACACCAGGTCTCCAAACCACCCTGTCGTGATGGTCGTTGTACGTCGTAAGCGCCACAAAGCCCAACGTGCTGGTGCACAGCACATACGTACTGATGCCGGCAAAGGCGTACAGTTTGAATGTCCCGGGGTCGATGTAGCCGCTGTAGACGGACAATTCCTGCGCGATCATGTAGATGCCGAGAGGCGTGAGGGCCGCAAGGACAGACGGCAAGCCCATTTTCGTAATCATGCGATGCCGCCGCCATGCTGGTGCTCTGTATGTATGATCCACGACGGAGAGAGCCAGCGTGATATCTTTCGCCTCGATGGCGGCTGTTAGCGCCTCGTCCGCAAGGTCTGCAGGGACGGCTTGTTTCGCAGACTTGGGCGACGGTCGCTCAAATTTGGGTGGTGAGGAGCCCTCGACGGGGACGGGCTTGTTCGCGTAGAGGTAGAGGGCTTCGGGTATGGCTTTTGGGCGTGCGAGGAGGCGTTGCAGGTGGATGTAGAGACCCAGTACGTTCGGTGATATGAAGACCTTCTCGTGCTTGATGAAGTCTTCGGCGAGCTTGGTGATGTGTGAGGGCGAAGGAAGCGCGTCTAGGCTGAACGACATGGACATCGACTTCGTCCTGCTGTTCGGACTACTCTTTACATTTTCGTCTCCACTCAGGCCAGACAGTATTGCGCCGGCTGAGCTCTGCCGTATGGGGGCTTTTGCAGGCAGTGGCTGGCGTGACCGTATAGCAATTGCTTGCCGTGCCACGTCTGCGAGTTCGTCCAGCACCCGCAGTATTGCAGGCTCGCCTTCGACCTTGGGCGAGTCGTATATTGCCCGAATCTGTGCCTCCACTTCCGCTAATTTCGCCTTCAGCCCAGCGATCCTGTCCGAGAGCGACAGACTCCCATTGTATACACTCTCAAGCGCCTGCAGCTGCCTGGCGGTGGTGGTGAAGGCGCGCAGAATAGTTCGCGGCAACGCGGCATGGCTCCGCGCGGCTTGTCTCCGGATCGAGGGTGCCTTGAGGGACGACGCAGACACGAATGCGCGGCGGTTCACAGGCTGCTGCAGGATAAAGTCGCACAATTGGCAGACAGGCCGCGACGGTAGGCGCATGGGCAGGGCGCCGGGCTTCATGGCGTGGTGTTTGTGGTGGGCATGTGCATGTGGATGCGCCTTTGCGGTGGAGCTCGGAGAGTGACGACGGCTGAGATGCGGCACTTGGCAGGCGACATCAGTCGAATGTTCCATGACAGCGCCCGAAGCACACACACGACACTCCTTCACACCGACGTACGAGGACAGGCAGCGAGATACAAGACACCAATACCATTCCACCGCAACACACGCCCGTCGAGAGCACGACACGATGCCCGCACCACCGCCCCCGCCCCCCATGCCGCCCATGGGACGAGGCGCTGGGGGACCACCGCCGCCCCCGCCAATGCCTGGAATGAAAGCACCGGGGGCAAAGGCGCCGTCTGGCGCTGGAAGAGTATGTCATCCTCAGGCTGTCTGCGCAAACGGACGGCTGTGAAGCGGAAGTCGGCATGGCGGGCACAGGTACAAGGCAGCACTGACATGTCATAGGGAGCTCTGCTGTCCGACATTGGCAAAGGCGCGCGGCTCAAGAAAGTCACAGTCGTCAACGACCGCTCAGCACCCATTGTCGGCAAGGTCAGCGACGGACCCAGCGCACCGCCCATGGCTTCAGCGCCGCCAGTTCCAGGAATGGGGAGACCGCCGCAACCACCCGGCCTCGCCCCGCCCACGCCCGCTGGGAACAGAGCGAGGAGTAACAGCGACACGGGCGGGGGGGAGAGCACCATGGCCGCCGCACCGCAGCTAGCAGGGCTGTTCGCGGGAGGCATGCCCAAGCTGAGGAAGTCGGGCGGCGTCAAGACAGGCGCCGACCAGGGCAATGCGCCATACCTCTCAGACCCCGAGACGTCACGCAGCTCAGCGCCCAAATTGCCGCGAGCATCAGCCCCTAAACCACCAGGAGCACCGCCTGCGCCGCCCGTGCCTGGTGGACGACCGCCGCTGAATCCGATACGTGGTGGGTTGAGCGACTCGAGACCGTCATCAGTAGCCTCGAGTATAAGCATGAAGCCCAAACCGCCGCCCCCAATCGGCAAGAAGCCGCCCATCCCACCGCCTTCCTCGCGCAAGCCCTCTGGCCTTGCTCCCCCACCGCCCGTCTCGCCAGCTCGAGCACCGCCTGTTCCTGGGGGCGCTCCGCCTCCTCCGCCTCCAGGAAGCATTCCGACAGCTCCCCCTCCACCACCGCCCTCTTCTGCCCCAAGAGCACCCGCGAGATCTACACCCCCTCCGCCCCCCGGCCCACCTCCCTCTAAATCTGTCGCATCTGACGACGACGAGTACGATCCGTACAAGGTCGATAGCAGCTCTGTGCGAATACCGGCACCACCACCACCCAAAGCTCCAAACGGTACATCCCACTCTTTAGCCGAAACAGCAGCACGGAATGCTTTTGGTGCTTCAATGGGACGCACATCGCCGGCTGCTCCACCACCCCCTCCTCCCGCTTCCGCACCCTCACCACCAGCTTCATCCGCCCCTCCGCCCCCACCTCCTCCAAGTGCCGCACCGAGTCGACCGGCCGCAAGTCCAGCTCCATCACGATCAATGCTCGACGCAAGCTCCTACACGCTGACGAACGGCGGATCAGTCAGGAGCTCGACAGCTTCTAGTTTAGGTGGCAGTACAGCTCAAAAGGGCAAGATTGTACCCATACACGATTTGAGATGGAGATTCCAGGACGAAGCACAGTTTCCAAGGCCGAGAGAGTTTAGCAATGGGCAGAAGAGATACCGGGCTGGCAGGGGGAGCAGTGTGCCGTTGGACTTGAGCGCGTATGAATGATTGGTGGAGGATGATAAGCAGTGTATATATTGTTATTTGGGACATGTCAACTTAGCCACGGCGTTTTTGGCGCATGGGCTGGCTGTTCGTAGACCTGATGTGTCTGTTTGGAAGATTAGGAATGATAGCGGAAGTGTTGCAGAGAGATTGTGCTGTAGCGTCAAAAGTGATGTGTAGATTGCTTAGCTGACATACGAGACTTTAGCAGGAAGAAGTGCTTGAAAGTCAGGTTGTGCATCGACATCAATTTTCACTCTCCAGCGAGGAAGGTAGCCGACCATCAAGGAACGAACTCTAGTATATTACAATTTGTACAGTGTAAGAAACGATTTCAATCCCCATCCTCCACCAATAAGCAACCCACCCCATTCCCAAAACCCCTTACCATCCAAATCCTCACCATCCCCCCAACTCACGCCTTCTTCCCCTTCTTCCCCTTTGGCACCCTAAAAACCCAATACAGCGCCACCGCAGCCCCAACATTAAACGCAACATACACCCACAACAGCCCAAAGTCCCTCCACCTCGTATCCCAACTCGCATTAATCCTCTGCAAAAACTGATTCGTGCTATCCATCTGGCAAAACGCACACTCGCCCACCGCCCGGGAATCCGCCAAGTACCCGCCCGCGACCTTGATGTACTCTGCCATATACACCCCACACTCCCTCCCCTCAGGCGCAAAAAACGTCTGAAACTCACTCGCATCGCAATACGCCGGCGCCTGACCCAGCGTCGCAGACATGAAGCTCGAAACAAGATACGTAAGCGGATTAACCCTGTACATGAAGATCCAGAAGCGCGGCAGCGTCGCAGGGCCAGCCAAGATGCCGCAGAAAGCGTACAGCATGATGGCCATGAGCGTTGCGAGGGCGCCGGCGATTTCCTCGCTGGGGGCGCCGGCGATGAGTAGGTGTGCGAGGGAGGAGGCGAGCAGGAAGCCGAGGATGATGAGGAGGAGGGCGTGGAAGGCGCGGATGTGGGTGGAGGAGGTGTAGGCGGCGTTGTGTTGGAAGCCGACGGGGTAGTACCAGACGAGGAAGCAGAAGATGCCCATGAGCTGTGGTGTGTAAGTTCAATTCTTTCCAGAGTGTTGTGAGGTTAGAATTGGACTTACTGCATTCCAGAACATTTCGATAAAGATATTCGACAGCACGAATGCTTTCCAGTCATATGTCATCGACTGTCTCTCTCTCGCCTCATACAGTTTCCGCTGCACAATAAAGACAGGCAGAATCTGATACATGACCTGTATAAGCACGAACAAGAAGACAAACACGCCGAACATTTGGTTCTGCAGGCCCTGCATCGTGTTGGACCCGTTCATAAAGGACAGCCCAATCAGCAGCGAACACCCGACTGTCAGTACCGCTTTGGAGTAAATGTACGACGGCGTCCGCCAGTACTGCTGTGCGCAACGCATCGCAACGGCGCGCAGCTGTGTTGAGAATGGGGCTGCGAATGCGGACTGGCGGCCTTTGGCTTCGTCCATCACGGCAGAGGGCTGGCGAGTAAGACCACGAAGGCGGAAGAGTTCTTCTTGTACGCCGGCGTACTCTTTGCTCTCTTTCCAGATGGCTGGCCAGTCGACAGACGATTGCGCGCCGGGCGCTGCGCCAATTGCCTCCAGCATGTATTCCGCGGGATTCGTGCCAGCAGGACATTTCGGTGCGCCGTTGCGCGCGAAATAGTCGAGGAGGACGTGCGAGTCGCGCCCGATGTCGCCAAAGTATACTGTGCGGCCGCCTTTGGCGAGAAGCAGGATGCGGTCGAAGCGCTGGAAGAGGAGGGAGGATGGCTGATGGACGGTGCATAGGATAGCTTGGCCGTTGCGGGTTAGCTTTTCCATCAAGTCACAAATGGACCATGAGGTCTGGCTGTCGAGGCCGGAAGTGGGCTCGTCGAGGAAGAGGAGCAGTTTTGGTCGGGCTGCGAGTTCGACGCCAATGGTCAGGCGCTTGCGTTCTGTGTGAAGTCAGTAGGGTGTGACGATGTACTATAGCGGCAGGAAGACTTACGCTCTACGTTTAGACCGGAACCAGGTACTCCGACGACGGCGTCCGCGTATGGCTGCATGTCTAGTAATTCGATGACCTGGTCGACATAGGCCAAACGCTCCGCGTGGCTGTACTCAAGAGGCTGTCGGAGGAGAGCAGAGAACTCGAGGGCTTCTCGCACAGTAGACGTCTGTAGATGAATATCCTGCTGCATCACATAGCCTGTCTTCCTCTGGAATGATTCGTCGCGCTCCCGTCCGTCGACGAGCATGTTCCCCGAGATCACGCCCATGGTCGTACGGCTGGCGAGCACGTCCAAGAGGGTCGTTTTGCCAGCGCCAGAGACACCCTGAGTGTTGTCAGTCTCGCGTCATTCCTATTACATATGATGAACCTACCATGAGAGCTGTGAGAGTTCCGGGCTTGATCCAACCATCGACCGAATCAAGGATTGTACGAGTCTCGCTCTTGATCTGGATATCATAAGTGACCTTCTCCCAGTGAAAGATGGAGTCATGCTTCTGCACATTGTGCTCCACAGGGTTGCTGTCATCGAACTTCTCGCTCTCGTGAGCAGAGGCGCCACCACTCTCTTCATCTGTTGACGCTCGCTTGGACTTTTTCATTCCTGCGCGGCGGAACACCAGCACTTCGCCCTTCGATCGTTCCGATGCAACAATCTCCGACATGACCAGATGGGCGATGAGCAAGGCCAACGTGAAAGCTACCAGGATCGCGTAGTTCCGCCATCTGTGGCCGTAGCTGAACTGGAATGCCGTCTCCAGATATGCAGTGCCGCCAACGAAGTCCTCGCCAGGCTGTGAGCCTTGCACAGCACAAGCGCGTTGGTCTGCGGCAATTTCCTGGTAGCCTGGACCACTAGGAACGAACTGTGAGCAAGCGAATTGGCGTCCTTCAAACTCGTTGGTCAAGACTGCTTCGAAGCCGTAGTATACTGGGTTGAGCCATCGAAGCCAGCTTAGCCACCCTTTCATGTACTGGACAGGAATGGCGAAACCGGTGTACATGACTAGCAGCAGCAGGATGATCGAGCTCGGGGCGAGAGCTTGTTCAATTGTCTTCGTCATCGATGCGAAAAGGCGGAAGAACATGCTCATTGACAGCGTCATGGTGAAGGCGACCAGCATAAAGAAGAAGAATGGACCTGGCTCGCGACGTAGGTTTGCCATAACTGCGGGTTCACAAAGTCAGCGTAAGGTTGCAGCTAATCGGTGTGGAGTCTATACGTACAGTAAAGCGTGGAGTTAACAATAATGGAGTTGGTGATTTTGTAGGGCAGATCCACAATCATGGAGGATATAGCTTCGGCGCTGGGATGGTACAGTGCGTAACGATTGTGCTAAAATGTAAGCAATTTGATGTTAGATTCCAGGGCCTTGTCTTACCTTTTCGACGATGGTTCTTTTGGCATAGAGGGACATGATCTCCAGCATGCTTCCAAAAGCGTTCAGAAGGACCTGGACAGAAAGGTCAGCATACTGTACGAAAGCTTGCCATTCACGTTGTAGACGTTGATGGTACGACCTCCAATCACTCACCATCATGAACAGAACACCCCCGCGCATGAAAAAGGAGTCGGTGGTCTCTCTTAGATTGTAGAAGATGCTTGCGACGATGAGGGCTTCGAAGAAGTTGAGGGTCAGCATGGCGATAGGGACGGACGGATCGTTCTTCAGTTTGGTGACCTCGCGCCACATGCACAATTTGATCTGGCTCCAGAAGGAAAGCGTGTATGGCGACTTTTGGCGCTGCTTGGTCGACTTTTCGAGCTTCCGAGAAAGAGCGAACTTTTCGTGGTCTGAGAATCAAGTACGTCAATTTTGTTCGAGACATCCTGTGCACTGCATGTACATACCTGGTCCACCAAAGGGATGTGCATGCTCGTACTCTTCAATGTCTCGAAGCAGCTTTTGCCTCTCGGCACTGTCTTTCCAGCAACAAGCAAAGTCGTCCGAGGTTCGTGGGGCAGTGTTATCGTAGCCAGATCGTATGCGACGTTCCTTTGGGGATGTCATGGATGTCAGAAAGTCTGGGGTGGTTTGCGATGCGGGACATTCGAATCCCAGGCTTTCAAAGTAGCCCTGCGCTGCACTAGCTGGTCCAAAATATATCTGCCGTCCTTCATAAAGGACAGTCACCTTGTCCATCACCTGCTATAAGTTAGCCACCACGCCGTGATGGTCTTGCGATGATTTCCGACTGACCTCGTAGGCCGCTTGTGGCGCCTGGTAAATGGCAATGCAAGCAGTAGCTCCGAAGACGTCGCACTGAGTCCGCAAGGTCTTACAGAACTCAACTGCGTTTGCTGAATCGAGACCGCGTGTGGAATTATCCCAGCATTGTAGAGGAGAAAAGCTCAGAGCCGCTTCGGCTATTGTTACTCTCTTACGCTCTCCGCCGCTGACTCCTCGTACATAGTCATTTCCCACTTTGGAGTTGACAGTATGGCTGACACCGAACATAGCCATGATGACCTGTTCTTTTGTGAGCAAGAGTACGGCAAGCCAGAACATTGTCTTACATCGCGCAGATGCTGAGCGTAGCGCTTGCGACTGATGCCGCCAGGAACATCTCGAGGGGCCCGAGCCAAAGCAGCGAAATATAGCGTGTCGCCAACGCTCAGTTCGGGAAAGTGTGCATCAATCTCTGCAGTGTATATGGCTTCGCCTCTTAGAGTAGTGCTCATGTCCTTGGCCGAGATACCATGATAATTCAGGTGAGACTCGGGGCTAACCTGAAATCCAAATGTCTCGCCTGCGATGGTCTTCAAGAGTGTAGAGCAGCCAGATCTAACAAATATCAGCAAGATTGAAGGTGAAGTACAAGAGAAACGGAGACGCACCCTGGTGGCCCTAGAACGCAAAGTTGTTCACCCGGCAGGACAAGGCCGTCTAGGTTGCGCAAGATCTCGATCTTCTGGGAGCCTTTGCCGAACAAATACGGTAGCTTCAAGATCTTGTTGCCAACCGTCGATTGAAAGTCAGTGGGAGATCCTTTGCCCCAAACATTGAGGCCACGGAACGCAACACCAGCAGCTCGAGGGATCGCTTCATGACTGCTATAACGCAAGTCGTAGAACGCTCGCGCCCAAGATTTTGCTCGAAACTGATCGCTTTTTGGGTCCAACCGAGTACCCTCAGCACTTTCGAATGGTGAGCCATGCTGGAGCTGCTCTGATTGGCTTGTGAATTTCCTGACGAGATCATGGACCTCTTGGTCGTGCTGTAATTCGGCTTTGAACTCATCCGTTTTGGCGTTTCCTGATATTGAGCTCGAGCTTGATTCGATTTGGTCGGCGCCGATAGCTTGCTGGTGGGCTACCTCTTCTGCTGCGCCCCATGCGGCGGACATGGTAAGATGAGCGATCGATTTGAGGAATAGCAAGTTGTGTAGAGGCTGTTGAAGAGCCCCGTGGAAGCGCTGTTGCTGACATTGTAGTGCAGTGGCGCTCCTTGTTTAAATGAATTCTTGCACTCCCCGTCAAGAGCTCGGGGACCAAGACACGCAAGAGCTCTGAGCCCGAAAGTCCAGTACGCACGATGCCAAGCAGGCAAGTCATGGCCGCGTTGAGCGTTGCATTGACCTACACAGCGAACGCCTACATTTTCGAGCGGTCGTTCGCGCGAGAGAACATTGCGGCAAGAATCGTTTCTGCCTTCACGGCCCGAGATGCTGACATTTGCGATGCTTAGACATTGGCGACTCGTCGCATCGCATGGCCGCACATGAGTATTGCAAGAGCGAACAGCAGAGTGACCTCCAGCCTGGGTAATGCCGATTGCAGAGAGCCGGAATATTTACCAGGCTATAACACCGAATGTCCTAGCGCCGTGGCAGAATGGACCCCATCTTGGCGGGTCTGGCATGTGGACCCGCAGTTCAGCGACCACGGATACCATCTGCGGCCCCGTACGGATACTTATGAAAAGCTAAAGTCCGTGGCAGGACACCTTCGAACTCGTAGCGCAACTTTGCGTTCGCAATTTCGCTTTTAACAGAGGCGCGAACATCTCTAGCCCGCGATGAAGCTTGCTGTAGGTCCATGAGCCTGTTTCGTGATGAAGCTACTGATTTGAAATCAGTGCGTTCGCTGCAAGCGCAAAAAGGTGTGTATTCAGCATTGTTCTGTCATGCAATCGTTCGCATACCTTGAGAAGATGTATTACTTCTTTTGCAAGTCCCGTCTCGTGACATCTTGACCGGAGCAAGAAAGGGGCTGTTTTCGGATACTCCTCTCGTTCTCAAGAATCAATTGCAGTCACTCGTCTCAAATTCCGTCAACCTTCAGGAGACACTGAACGAGATTGGCGACTCAAGAAATGCGGATAACCTCAAGCACAACTCGGACTACAACTACGTATGATTGCAGTTGGTCTTTCACTAATCTCATTGCCAGATCAAATGC
>Ga0265797_10010897_pt1 | contig 11491 bp, 10 predicted proteins | sample P2T30metagenome_FD_192433 | JGI IMG/M metagenome (GOLD analysis project Ga0265797, IMG submission 192433) | Plant litter microbial communities from East Loma Ridge, Irvine, California - P2 T30 | ecosystem: Environmental > Terrestrial > Plant litter > Unclassified | place: USA: California... | reverse complement strand
ACGCACGTATGCAATTGAACCATTGGAGCTGTACATGCCCGGTACATGCGCACGGAAAGTCACGTGCACATCAGGTGTGTGCTTTCGCGACTTACCCCAACCCTTAACCCTAGACACAATAGAATCGCAGCACATCACATCTCCAATGCATGTGTTTGCATACATATACAGTACATATACATGCGAGTGTATACGAGTCCATATGTACATGCACACGCATATGATAGCGACACTCGTAGAGTGGTGACAAGCGTACTTTCTCGTATTGCTATTAGTCCTGTACTTGCGTGGACAACGTTAGCGTGCCATCATGAACTAAGCGTCAGAGAGATGAACACATGTGTCGCACCCAAGAGGATGCTTAGACAGCCGTGATTACAGATATGTGAGCGTTCGAAGTTGAGAGACCTAAGAATTGTTATATAGGTTGTTGTTGCATTTGCCGGTAACATCGCATGTTAAATCGCAACATGCAAGGCACTTCTCGCGTTGTTTGATCTCCATGGCCGAGCAGTGTGAACGGACAAGATGGAAAGGTCAATTGCTTGATCTGAAATGTGAAATGCATTGGTCTCTCGTAATGTTGAATAGTTACCACAGCACTCTTCGCTTCCTCCCCAATATGTACAGATGGAAAAATGAACCAAACTGTGGAAGCACCCTAACCAGGAGACAGACCAGTCTTGAAGTACTTGCTCGCCACAAAAGGCATCTTGGTCACAACGGCCTTCCTTGGCTTGCCCCGGACCATGACCTGCAATTCTGTGCCAGCCTTGTGCTGTCCGTCCTTCACGTACGCCATGGCAATGTTCTTGCGCAGGGTCGGGCTGGGGCAACCGGATGTCACCTTTCCAATGACGTTCTTCTCGCCGTCGATGATCTCGGCACCCTCACGCGCAGGGGCACCTTCGACTACGAGGCCGACACGACGACGCTCAACGCCAGCTCCACCCTTAGCTTTGGTGGTCAGTTGAGGGATGATGGCCTCGGCGCCGTTGAAGCCAGAGCCCTCCTTTGAGCGACGGCTCTTGGGGATGATCCAGGCCAGAGCTGCTTCGACGGGCGTTGTTGTGTCGTCGAGGTCGTGGCCGTAGAGACACATACCGGCTTCGAGACGGAGAGAGTCGCGAGCGCCGAGGCCTGCAAAGCGAAGCTTGTCCTTGCCTCCGACTTCGAGAAGAGTCTCAGTGACGGAGACGGTCTGAGATGGGTGGATAGAGAGTTCGAAACCGTCCTCACCAGTGTAGCCACCACGGGCAGCGACGACTGGCAGGCTTTCGCCTTCGGGCAGGTTCAGAGTAATGTGGCGAGATTGACCAAAGTACCACTTCTTCAAATCGACCTTGCAAGCTGGAGAAAGTGCGGCCTGGAGAATTTCTTCCGAAAGAGGGCCTTGGAGAGCGATGAGGCCGTAAGGCTTCTTGTCGGCTTCCAGGTGGCGGAAAGTGACGACCGGGTTAACGGTGTTGTCCCAGTTGGCCAAAGCCTTGTTGATGAACTCGTGATCCTTGGTACGGCAGCCGGCGTTCAAGACGACGTAGAAGAGATGCTTGGGGCCTTCCTCTAAGCGAGTGATGATGCAGTCGTCAACAATGCCGCCAGTCTTGGGGTGCAAGAGGGCACTGAGGGTGGAGTTGCCGGGCTCAAGGTCTTTGACACCAGCAGGGGTGATGCTTTCAAGGAATGCTTCGGCACCGGGTCCTTCGACATGATATTGGACCATGTGCCCAACATCGAAGATGGAGGCTTTCTCGCGAGTCCACTTGTGGCTCTCGCCGACGCCGAGGTCGCTGTACTGGACGGGCATGCTGTAGCCACCGAATGGCACCATTTTGGCGCCATGAGCAAGGTGGAGGTCGTGCAAATCGGTCTTGCCAAGGTTGGTGTCGTCGTAGAGAGTAGGCGCTGGGGTGATCTGAGTGCTCTCGTGCCTTGCCTGTTGGCGGAAGGGCAAGCGGGCTGCGGGGCGCTCTATCGCCTTTGCTGCTGATGGACGAGTGGTGGCATATGCTGACATTGGCCTGACCTGGGAAAGAGTCGAGGTGGCAATGCCTCGCTTGTATGCGTGACACAGTCTTGCCTCGCGTGCCAACGGCCTCAATGGCCTCATGGCTGCTCGTGACACAGACATGGCTACCTGATTGCTTGGGCAGCTGAGTCGATGTGACGAAGATGTGAATGACGCCTGTTTAGAAGTTCAATTGCAATTGCGATCGATCAGTGAGTAAGTGAAGACGTGAGGACCAGCACTGCTCCAAAAATGTTCAGCAGCAAATAGCCGTTGGTACTGCAGGGCGCAAGTACATGTACCAGTCCCACTCTCTGCGAGCAGCGGCCGTGCGAGCTTCGCGTGGGGACGCCGGACGTCACATCACCAAGGCCTGGAAGCTACAACCCAAACGAGACAAGACAAGCTACCACCGCTCCAAAGCGACACCCATCCACCACCGCTGCCGCCGCCGCCACACCGCCCTCCCGTCCAACATCTCCGCCCACCCTCCCCGTCATGGCGCCGCAGACATATTACCTCGTTTCGCTGCCGGCCTCAATAGCAGCATCTGGCGACGCATCCGAAGCTCTCACCACCCTGCGCAGCGCCGTCACCACCGACAATGGCACGACATACCCTTTCAACATTCCTCACTTCAAGATCGGAACTCTAGACGCCCTAGTGCAGCAAGCGGATGAGCTCGCCAGATTGGAAGGAGGATGCAAGGGCGTCGTAGACAAAGTCGCCGACTCGCTACGCGGCCTACTGGAAGGCGACGAGGACAAGATTCAAGAGCAGAAAGTCGTAAATGACCGTGAGTAGTGCAGCAGGAACCAAACCCAGCATCCCAAAGCGCCGACTAACAACTATCCTCCAGGACCCGTGGAAAACTACCTCTCCAACTTCCAATGGAACAAAGTAAAGTACCGCGCCGACAAGCCCATCGCTGAGCTCCTCTCCTCTCTGCAATCCGAAGTGTCCTCCGTAGACTCCGACGTCAAGTCCAAATTCGCCCAGTACAACAACACCAAGACCAACCTGGCCACCATGCAGCGCAGCAAAACCGGCAACCTGTCGCAAAAGTCCCTCACCTCCATCGTCAACCCCGAATGGCTGCTCAAGCCCGAAGCCTCGGAATACCTGCAGCAGCACCTGATCGCCGTCCCCGCACAGCAAGTGAAAGAATTCCTACAGACCTACGAGTCCCTCACCGCCATGGTCGTGCCGCGCAGCGCCAGCTTGCTCGCCAAAGACGACGAGTTCCACTTGTACGCCGTGACGGTGTTCAAGAAGCACAGCTCCGAGTTCCTGCACAAATGCCGCGAGAGCAGGTGGACGCCTCGGGAGTGGAAGTTCCACGAGGGCGGCAAAGAGGCGGAGGACGAGGAGCTGCGCAAGCTCGAGAAGGAGGAGAGGAAGGTGTGGGGCGAGGCGCTGAGGTTGGGACGAACGGGCTACAGCGACGCCGTCATGGCGTGGATGCACGTCCTGGCTCTGCGAGTCTTTGTCGAGACTGTGCTGCGATACGGCCTGCCTCTGAACTTTGTCGCTGGAATCGTGAAGGTACGTGCAAATCCGACGAGCGACGCGAAAGCTGGAGAACCCAGCATAGCAAGCCACGAAACTAACACTCTTCCTCTCACAGACCGATGCCAAGCGCGGCAAGAAAGCAAAAGCAAACCTCGACGCCCGCTTCGGCGAACTCGGCGGCAACGCCGTGAGCCGAGACAAGAAGGGCAAGCCCGTGAAAGACGACGCAAGCATGCAGCAAGATTTGGGCGCCGCGGGCTTTTCAGCGGACTCAGGATTCGAGGCCTACGTTTTCTACGAGTTCGAGATCGTATAGAGAGACCCAACTCACCGAAAGGCATGTTTGTGCATAGACTAGCGACTCGCGATCTTAGATCTTTTGGCATCATGGGGATCTGAATTTTATTTTGTTTATACCCCTCTTTTTGTACTACTGTAATACTGCGTGCTTTGATGGGTTCGACTGCTCTAGCCAACATTGCAATGCTTTGTTGTGGCCAGTGTCATTCTCGAAGAATGCTCGTTTCCTCAATGCGCATGGTTTTCGCCCGCCGATCTAACGATGTCTAGATGTACTCCCTCTCCGCAAAGCTCTGGATCATGCCCTCAGGAGTAGGCTCATACTCCTTGAGCACAACATCATCTCCCTCCAGCACCGTGTTCGCCTGCACAAACACCTTGCGTGGCTTCGCCTGGCGGATGACTTCCGGACGCAGCTTGGTGGCATACCAGTCGTCGACGCTCGTGATGTCTTCGTACAGCGCCTTGCCGCGCTTCAGGTCCGCCGTGGCCTTGAAGACGTGCAGCTGCTGCAGGAACTTGTTGATGGCGGGGCGGCCGTGCGACTCGATCTTGCTGCGATCCAGCGCAATGGTGAGGTCCGAGAGGTCGTCTTTCTCGTGCTCGAACTTGCAGAAATCGCCGCCGGCGCGCAGGAAGACTTGCAGGATGGCGAAGCGCGCTTGCATATGTGCCTGGCCGTGGCGACGGCTGGCCGGGTCCCAAAATTGCAGGGCCGCGACGCCCGCGCGCGCCATTTGTAGGTAGCACACGTAGAGGATGTCGCCTGCTTCCGAGTTGATGTCTGCTTTGCCGTCGCCGTAGCCGAAGATCTTGAGGATTTCGAAGTCCGGGCAGAGGGACATGGCGACGCACTCGGCGCGGCACTCTTCGTAGCTGGGACCCATGCCGCCGAAGACGGTGCCCCAGGTTTCGCCGGGCTTGTACCAGGTTGAGACCGGCTTGTCGTCGACGGGGTTGATGGGCGGGTTCTTGACGTCGAAGTTGTAGTTGCCTGGAGAGGTTTCTTGGAGCATTTTGCCGCAGCCGTGACCGAGGAGCTCGTGGAGGCCGACTTGGACTTCGAAGGCTTCGTCTTTGAATTTGTCGTAGACGTCTTGGTCGGAGGCTTTGATGAAGGGAATAGGTTCTTTGGGGGCAGAGGCGCTGAGGACGTTGCCGAGAGAAACGTTCTTGAAGCCTTCGCTTTGGCGGATGTCGTCGTACTGTAGATAGTGTTAGTGTATTCTGAGGCGGAAATGGTCCATCAATACTCACGTTGGGGATGTTGATGCCGGCGGGGATTCCACTGCCTGCGAAAGTGAGAACTTCTAGACTTGTGAAATCAGGAGAGAGAAACTTGTCCTTCTCGAACTCAGCGCCCCAAGGTAGCTTGGGGATTTGAGCGGGTGCCGCTTCAACTAGCTTGCCAAATGCCTTGGTTCGCTCCTTGTTCACACAAGCAGCAAAGCCCTCCCACTCTCCTCGAATGCCATGGGGGTCGCGGTATGTCTCAATGAAGCCGATGTTGCTCTCGACCGCAGGGCCAAGATCCTTGATCCAGTGGCGCTGCGAGTTCTTGTGAGCTTCCATCGAGCCATCGTGGAAAGCCTTGACATATTCAGCTTGCATGGATTCTTCCTCAGAATTACCAGCATGTTTCTTTGCCTCGGCCAAGTTATCAGCAATCTTTGCCATCTCGGTAGCATGGTCACCGAAAACCAAGCGCAGCTTCTTGCCTTCGAGAGGACCTGTTAGCGTCCACTCAGACTCCTTGACATCACGCTGGGATGGCTCGGTGACAGCAGAGGCAATCAGAACCTCAAAGTCGCCAGATGAGGTCTTGCGCATGCGCGTGTTCTCAGGAAGGAGGCCTTTCTCCTTAATGAAGTCGGCAGTGTGAGTAATCTCCTCGGTCGTGATGTCTGGAGAATCCGGGTAGTAAGTGGAAACGTGGCCCTTGTCAGGGTAACCGAGGTGCATGCGGGCGATGCTGGACTGGTAGAGGTCATCTTTGAAAGTGGCGTACAGCTTCTCGGCAGCCTGGCTGGCCTTTACGAGCTTAGCAAAGCTTTCGCTAGGGATGCGAGGGATGATCTTGCTGTCTCCGAAGGATCGATAGTTGCCTGTGTTGCCAATGAACTGGGCGGCGTAGTTGAGGAAGTGCTTCAGGTCGTCATCTGAGAGGCCAGTCTTGGATTGCAACTGCTTCCAGTCACCTTGTGAAGAATGTCAGTTTCAACGGTCCATGAGTTCCATGCGTGATTGCTACTTGCCGTTTGAGGACTTGTGCAGCTCAATGATGAAATCGTAAATCGCCTCGCTCTCAGCACTGACTTGACGAAGATTGATCCTCGTGCCCGCAAGAGCAGCACGGCTGATGTAGTGTGCGTACTTCTTTTGCTTTGCATCCAAAGCGTCGAAGTGCGGCTTGATGGCCAACGGGACAATAGTAGGCGGATCGTCCGCAAGGTACTGCTTGAGTGTTGATTCGTCCATGGCTGTCTCGTGCATTTTGGCAATAGTTTGTGCAAATGTACGTCGGAAGCTTCGTTTGAGCGGTCTAGATGGGTGAAGTGCTCGTCCGATGACGGAAGGTGAGAAGAGACGTGGTGGCATATGTGGAGTTTCGGATGGTCGAGCAAGCTGTCTCGTGATCTCATGCAGCCAGCTCGCCTCGCCTCAGGCGTGTGGCGTGAGCTTCTGCGGGCGGCGGAGATCGGGTGTGCCTTGCATGCTGTGTCTCGATGTGTGCAATTGTTGCCCTGAACAACACTTTTTGTTTTTACAATTACGATTGATGCTCGTATGCAATCAATTGGCTCGTTGAAAACACATTTTTGTACTGGACAAAGCTGGCAGTTGGCAACTGTAGTTGTTGGGCAGCTGTTTTGCAGCTTCATGCCAGACAACGAAACATCCTGAAGTGCATCTCAACAAGCTCTATGCTGCGGTCCAAATTCTGACTATGCATGTAGCCATTACCCTCTAGCTGATGTTCTGTTTCTAGATTGCCAATGGATAGTCGATAGTGGCAGTTGCTGTTCGAAGACTTTACCGGCTGGGAAAATCACGTGAGGTATGATGATTCTGTCAAAAATGTGTTCTCGAATGCTTTTGATTCTGATATACTGCATGGGTCGCATAATGCCTAGTTCTGCCTAATCCTGTACCATTATCTTCGTGACAGTTCCAATTATTTTCCCAGCTGTGCCAATCCTAGCACCATCCATCGGAAACGAAATTGGGGTTTGGAGAAAAACAAGACGAGACGCGTCTCGAAAAGAAGAGAAAACGAAAAGATGAAGCCGCTAGAAAAACTGCAAAAGTGTCCCAAATCCCCCCGATACCCTTCATGTGCCTTTTCTTTTACTCGTTATCGTGCTGTGGTTGCATGTCCTTACAAGAAGGCGGCGACAAGGGCACCGAAGCCGAGAACACCAGCAGATGCGAGAGTAACGCGGCCTGCAGAAGAGTCGGCGGTACCGGTAGACTCAGCGGCGCCGCTGCCACTGGCACTGGTGCCAGATGATGAACCACGAGTAGAGCTGGAGGTGGAGTCCGAGTCGTCAGAAGAGCCAGTGGCGGATGAAACGGCGACAGTGCCAGTCTCGGTGCCAGTGCCGGTGACAATGGTAGCGCTCTCAGGAGCATCGACAACAACTGTGGTCGAGCTGCCGACGGACACCTCGAAGGAAGTAAGCGAGCGGGAGATGTTGATGAGGAGGTAAGTGTTGCCCTCAGGAAGACCGGCAGGAATGGTGGCAACTGCGGGCTGAGAAGTCACGGCAGGAGGGAGAGCAGACTGTGCGGTCTCGACCGAAGGCATGCCAGTGACCACACCGAGACTGTTGGTCTGGGTGAGGTATGAGGTGAAGCCGTTGGTGTAGGGAACGGTGGTCGAGACAGTGCTACCGCTGGTGGAGATTTCGACGACCTGGAGGATGAATGTTAGAAGGCATTGATGCTAGTGAGGTTGCGATGAGAGTGAGCTCGTACGGTGGCGTTGGCCTCGCTGCTGCTCTGGGCGTAAGCGGCGGCCACGAAGGGCGCGGCGAAGAAGATGGAGGAGCGCATAGTTGCTGTGTGTGGTGTGGTAGAAAGTGTTGTTGATGAATGTTGCTGTTGTTGACTGTGTCTGACGATGTGTGTAGATGCTTGATGTATGTACAGAGTTTTTGAATGTGGATGTGATTGTGATGGAAGCAAAGAGGACGTGAAGACGCAAGGGCGACGCGTTGTATTTATTCGCCTTCAGCAGGAGCCGTGCATGCTCACTCTATCTAGAGCATGTCCAAGGCTCGTTAGACAGTGAGCCGCAACATGCTAGCGCGCCACGCTAACTCATGCCCGGCCCTGGCAACGGCGAGATCTGGTTCGTGAGTGCGGAGATGGTGCATATGGCTGAGCCTATTTCGAGTATGGGCTTGCGAATGCTGGTGTGCAGGTGTGTACGAGTGGAGCCATGCCCGCCACCCGGACAACCGACGGGGCCTGTCGAGCACTGTACAAGGCGAGCGGCGACAGAAGGGCGAGGAGGAGAGCTGCGGCCGGCCGCGTCATCTTCAGCACGACATTGCAGACAAAATTAGATACACCTGTTGTGCTGCTGTACTTCCTGCCTGCTCGTGGCTCGTCGTATGGCCAGGCAGTAACAGTGCCTCAGACACTCCCTCGTGAGCGTGTGAGAGCAGCAGATATGAGTTCGGGCTGCGGCCGGATCATCATCACGTCTCTCACAGACATGTCGCACTGTCCGCCTGTTTCCTCCAGATTACCATCCACAACCTTCTCCACGCTCTGCCGTCCTGTGGAGCGGGCCTTTTTTTGTGGTGGCGGCCTAGCGTCTCGACCAGCCACACCCGATTCATGACATGCAGCTCGCCTACTGGTCGCGCAGCACAAGGCGCGTTGGCAGGGCAAACGCGCCCAACAGATCGGTCGCCATCGCACGTGATGCTGCACGATCACATTGGATGCATCGCCATGCGCATCACGTCGACTTTCCCTTTGGTGCTTCTACCATGGATGCTCCAACTGTGGGCAAACATCTGAGACCTCTCCCAATACCCGACTTATCTCTAACGTTCGCACGGCCCATGCTCTCGGTACGCTTGGCCGTGATAACGGTCTCACACATTTGTTGCAGAGTGCAAGATGGAGAAACCATCCTTGTACAACGGTCTTGGTGCTACCTTGGCAAACATCGCGAGCTCGTGCAGCGTCTTCTGCCTCGCGGACGACAAACAACGCCATTGCCTGTAGAATATCGTCCTGTAACCGCGACATATCTACGTATCATCGTGTCCGCAAGCTTCCGCACACTAAGACTTGATGAGGAAGGTAGAAGGTAGGCACCCATGGCACTGCTTATCGCATTCCTTCGGGAAAGCCCTTACAAAGTGACTATAAGATGATTTTCATGTCTGTTATACAGATGCGTGCAGTAATTTTCTACAACATTCCTGAACTTTTCTTTGCGCCCACGCGCCGGCTTCCAATATGTCCGGCTACGTCGCTACGGCCGCGAAACTGCTTCTTGTAAATTACCTTTCGGCGGCAGTCTATGCCTCGTCTGCAGCCACACAAGAAGAGCTTACCGTCGAAATCTCGGTCGCAGATGGACTACTCAATGGCAGCACTGACGGCCGGGTCTCGCTCATGTTTGCGCCTGCTGGCGTAGACCCGCTGGCCGATACCGAAGTCGATTCGTCACCCAACAAGTTCTTCGGCAAGAACGTGTTCAATTACGCGGATGGCGACACAGTTACGCTATCAGGAGGCAGCGGGGTTAACACCAGACTGGGTGTCTACGGCTGGCCCAATGTGAGCTTGAGCGATGCCTCGCCAGGCAATTACACCGTCCAGGCTTTCCTCAATCTATACGAGAAGGTCACGAGAAGCGATGGGTCCACTGTCAGCGTTCGCTTCCCGTGTGGAGATGGTGCGCTTAACGTGGATGGCTTTGGCAGCTTGTTGACTTCTGCCGTGGATGTCGAAGTGCTTGGGGGAGCGCAGTCGATCAATCTCGAGTTCAACACCGTTGAGCCTGTGCAGAACTTCACCGGACACGAAATCGGAGGCTGCCAGCAAGGCAACTATGAGGATACAACGTATCTGAAGTATGTTAAGATCCGCAGTGCGAAACTCAGCGAGTTCTGGGGCCGCGATATGTACGTGGGCGCCAATGTGCTTCTTCCTCACGGCTACGCTACAGGCAACAACACGAAACGCTATCCTGTGGTCTATCAGCAAGGCCACTGGCCGGCGGACGGTGGTGCGTTCAATTACCCAAACGCTATCTATAGCGAGGCCTGGGACAGCGGTGCCATCCTTAGCGAGGACGGGCAATCAAACCGCACAACGCCTAAGATGATCCTAGTCACCTTCCGCCACGAAGCACCATTCTACGACGACTCATATGCGGTCAACACGGCCAACATGGGTCCTTACGGAGACGCCATCAATGATGAATTGATCCCCCACATCGATGCAACTTTCAACACCATTGCTGAACCTTGGGCCCGGATACAAGAAGGCGGTTCTACTGGTGGATGGATCTCCGCTGCCAGCGTTATCTACAGACCTGATCTCTTCGGCGCCTGCTTCTCTTCCTACCCGGACTCTCTCGACTTCCACAAGCACCAGGACATTGAATTGTACGACAGTGCGAATGCATACCATCGCCCCGACGGCTCTTCTATCGGGTCCATCCGCACGTTCCGGAACGATACGGAAGTTGTACTCGCGACTGTCGAGCAAGAGAACCACTGGGAGCTGACATTTGGCACCTCCTCGCGGTCGTCGTTGCAATGGGAGTATGTATAGCCCAATCACGTCGAAGGAGTCAATCACTAACATGAGTAGTGTCTGGAACGCCGTCTTCGGCGCACAAGGCCTGAACGGCTACCCTCTCGAGGTATGAACAAGCTCTCAAGCACACTACATTTCCATAACATACACTAATCCTCTTGACAGCCCTGGAACAAAGTCACTGGAGAGATCTATCACGAGGCAGTGGAGTACTGGAAGCCCTTCGACCTCTCCCGCTACATCACGGACAATTGGACGGGCAAGAAGAACTTGGGCAACGTTCTCCGTCACCGCATCTTCGTCTATGTAGGCTCGCACGACAACTACTACCTCAATGAAGGCGTTCAGCGGTTCGAGCAGAATGTGAACAGCTACGGCGGTCCGGGCTGGGTACGTTGACTCCTTTCCCCACCACTTGCCACTCAAGCATAGAATGTCCTAGAGGAACTATGCAATCTTGGCTGATCCTCCATGACTGACATATTCAAAGGCCAACGTCACCATCCTCGAAGGCAAAACCCACGGCGGCAACTACCAAACCCGCGAGACCTGGAACTACCTCGAGTTCCTCGACGCCTACTTCAAAGACCACGCGCCTACCGGCAAGACTCCCCTGCCCGCCAACGCCACCACTTCAGCAGCACGAGGCAACCTCTGGGAAGACGTCATCAAAGCTGCCGGCCACCAAGCCGCTCTCGACCGCCAGGCGCCGCCAGTTGTCAACGTAACCGGCAGGACCGCGCACGCCTCGGTCGGACGCTGGGACCCTGGTGTTACGCTCAAAGCCGAATGGTGGGTTGATGGAAAGTGTGAGAGCGAGGCATTTGACGTCAAGCAAGGGCAGAAGATCAAGTACGTGCACAAGCGCCGTGGCGGGGC
>Ga0265797_10010896_pt1 | contig 11493 bp, 9 predicted proteins | sample P2T30metagenome_FD_192433 | JGI IMG/M metagenome (GOLD analysis project Ga0265797, IMG submission 192433) | Plant litter microbial communities from East Loma Ridge, Irvine, California - P2 T30 | ecosystem: Environmental > Terrestrial > Plant litter > Unclassified | place: USA: California... | reverse complement strand
TCCTGCTCTCGGCCACCGAGGGCTCCGGCTGGGAGGACTCGCTCGAGCGCGCCAAGGAGGCCGAGATCCCCGTGGTCCTCATCGACCGCGGCATCGAGCCGGACGACACCTCGCTCTACGCGACCCGCATCGCGCCCGACAACATCTCCGTGAGCGAGTCGGTCGCCGACTGGGCGAAGACCGCGCTGCCCGAGGGCGGCAAGTACTTCACGCTCGAGGGGCCCGCGGGCGTCTCGGTCGTCAACGAGCGGAACGAGGGCTGGAACGACGTCATCGGCGCCGACAGCGCCTTCACGAAGATCGGCGCGCAGACCGCCAACTGGTCGACCGAGGAGGCCAAGAGCGTCTTCGAGACCGTGCTCAAGTCGAACGCGAACGACGTGCAGATGGTCTTCGCGCAGAACGACGAGATGGGCCTCGGCGCCGTCCAGGCCGTCGAGGAGGCGGGCCTCACGCCCGGCCAGGACGTGAAGATCGCGACCATCGACGGCACCAAGAGCGCGCTGCAGGCCCTGGCCGACGGCAAGCTCAGCTTCGTCGCCGAGTACAACCCGCTGTTCGGCGACACCGCGCTCGAGGCCGTGCAGAAGCTGCTCGACGGCGAGAGCGTCGAGTCGTCGATCGTCGTCCCCTCGGACACGTTCGACTCGCCCGAGAAGGCCGCCACCGCGCTGCCCGACCGGAAGTTCTAGCCCGCACGGAACACCCGGCGGCGGGGCGGACCACCCGCCCCGCCGCCCCACCCGTCCGGCGACGACGCCGGAGGAACGGAGCACGCGCCATGCAGGCACCCAGCCCCATCGTCGAGATGCAGGGCATCACCATCTCCTTCCCCGGCGTCAAGGCGCTCGACGCCGTCGACCTCCGCCTGTTCCCGGGCGAGGTCCACACGCTCATGGGCGAGAACGGCGCCGGGAAGTCGACGCTGATCAAGGCGCTCACGGGCGTCTACGGCATCGACTCCGGTCGCGTCGTGGTCGACGGCGCCGAGCGCCGGCTGTCCGGCACCGCCGACGCGCAGGCCGCCGGGATCTCCACGGTCTACCAGGAGGTCAACCTCTGCGGGAACCTCACGATCGGCGAGAACGTGATGCTCGGCCACGAGCGACGCGGCCGGTTCGGCATCGACTGGAAGGGCACGCACGCCGCCGCCTCCGCGGTGCTGGCGCGCGTAGGGCTCGGCCACCTGGATCCGCGCACCCCGCTCTCGTCGCTCAGCCTCGCGCTGCAGCAGCTCGTCGCCATCAGCCGCGCGACCGTGATCGACGCGAAGGTGCTGATCCTCGACGAGCCCACGTCCAGCCTCGACGCCGACGAGGTCGAGGGCCTCTTCCGCGTGATGCGGCGCCTCCGCGACGAGGGCGTCGCCATCCTCTTCGTCTCCCACTTCCTCGACCAGGTCTTCGCGATCAGCGACCGGCTCACCGTGCTGCGCAACGGGAAGCGCGTGGGCGAGCACCTCACGCGCGACATCGACCGGGCCGGCCTCATCGCCCTGATGATCGGCAAGGACCTGCCGAGCCTCCGCTCCCTCGACCGCGAGCGCGCCTCGCGCCAGGTCGCCACGGGCGAGCCCGTGTACCGCGCCACCGGGATCGGCCGGCGCGGCTCGCTCGACGCGACCGACGTCGAGCTCCGCCGCGGCGAGGTCGTGGGGCTCGCCGGGCTCCTCGGCTCCGGCCGCACCGAGCTCGCGCGCCTCCTCTACGGCGTCGACCGGCCCGACACCGGATCCGTGACCATGGACGGCGCATCCGTCGCCATCTCCTCCCCCGCGAAGGCGCTGAAGCACCGCATCGCGTTCTCGAGCGAGAACCGGCGCGACGAGGGGATCATCCGCGACCTCAGCGTGCGGGAGAACCTCGTGCTCGCCGTGCAGGCGAAGCGCGGCTGGGCACGTCCCCTGCCGCGCAAGGAGAAGGACCGGATCGTCGACAAGTACCTCACCGAGCTCAACGTGCGGCCGGCCGACCCCGACCGGCCCATCCGGAACCTCTCCGGCGGCAACCAGCAGAAGGTGCTGCTCGGCCGGTGGCTGGCGACCGAGCCGGAGCTGCTGATCCTCGACGAGCCGACCCGCGGGATCGACGTGGGCGCCAAGGCCGAGATCCAGGAGCAGGTCGCGGCCCTCGCCGACACCGGCGTGGCCGTCGTGTTCATCTCCTCGGAGCTCGAGGAGGTGGTGCGCCTCAGCGACCGGATCCTCGTGCTCAAGGACCACCGCAAGATCGTCGAGCTCGAGGCCGGGCCCGACGTGACGGCCGAGTCGATCGTCGCCGCGATCGCGCAGGAGGGCGTGTCGGACGTCGACCTCGACGCCGTGCCCGACCGCGCCGGCGACCCCGCCGGCGACCCCGCGACGACCGCACCCGCCGCACCCGCATCCGCCGGCACCCCGCCCGCGACCACCCAGGAGGCCCGCCGATGAGCGGCACGACCACCCCGGCGGCGCGCCCGCTCGCCGACCTGCTGCACCGGCCCTGGTTCTGGGGCTCGGTGGCGATCGTCCTGCTGCTGGCGGTCAACGTCGCGAAGGACCCCGGCTACCTCGCCCTGTCGGTGAACCCCGACACGGGCAACCTCGTCGGGAACCTCGTCGACATCCTCCGGGCCGCCGCGCCCGTGCTGATGATCGCGATCGGCATGTGCCTCGTCATCGCCACCGGGGGCATCGACCTCAGCGTCGGCTCGATCATGGTGGTCGCCGGCGCCGTCTCGATGGAGTTCCTGAAGGCGGCCGGATCCGACTCGCTCGGCGTGGCGCTCGGCGCCATGGGGCTCGCGCTCCTCATCGCCGGGATCCTCGGCGCGGTCAACGGCATGCTCGTCTCGGTCGTGGGGCTGCAGCCGTTCATCAGCACGCTCGTGATCATGCTCGCCGGCCGCGGGCTCGCGAAGGTCATCACGGCCGGGCAGAACACGGCCGCCTCGAACGAGCCGTTCCGCTGGGTCGCGAACGGGTACCTCGTGGGGCTGCCGGTGGTGTTCCTGCTGGCCGTGCTGATCACCATCGGCGTGGCCGTGCTCGTGCGCCGCAGCGCGCTGGGCCTCATGATCGAGGCGATCGGCATGGACCCGCAGGCCGCGCGCCTCGCGGGCCTCGACCGCCGCGCGCTCCTGTTCACCGCGTACATCGGGAGCGGCCTGCTCGCGGGCGTCGCCGGGATCTTCGCCACGGCGAGCGTCATGACGGTCGACGTCTCCCGCACCGGCTACCAGCTGGAGCTCGACGCGATCCTCGCGGTCGTGATCGGCGGCACCTCGCTCGCGGGCGGCAAGTTCCACCTGCTCGGGGCCGCCGTCGGCGAGCTCCTCATCGCGACCCTCGACAAGACGGTCGTGTTCCTCGGCGTCTCCTCCTCGGCCACGCCCGCGTTCAAGGCGATCGTGATCGTCGCGATCGTGCTCCTGCAGTCCCGGCGCGTCCGCGCGCTGTTCACGAGGCGCCGCCCGCCGGCGCCCACCCCCGTGCCGACCGAGAAGGAGGCCGTGCCCGCATGAGCGCCACGACGATCCAGCCGCCCCTGACCCCGACGCCCGCGCCCGGTCCCGGTGCCGGCCCCCGAGCGCCGCGGCGCCGCATGCGCCTCCGCCTCGACTCGCTGCCGACGGTCGCCGCCCTGGTGATCCTGCTCGCGATGCTGGCCTACGGCGAGATCGCGTACGGCCGCATCCTGCAGGCCGCGACGCTCTCGAACCTGCTCATCAACAACGCGCACGTCATCGTGCTGGCCGTGGGGCTCACGTTCGTGATCCTCACGGGCGGCATCGACCTGTCCGTCGGCGCGATCGTCGCCGTCAGCAGCGTCGCGGGCGTGCTGCTCGCGAACGCGGGCTGGGATCCGTGGGTGGTGATGGTGCTGATGATCCTCATCGGCACGACCTCCGGCGTGATCTCCGGCGTGCTGATCCAGTTCTTCGACGTGCAGCCGTTCATCGCGACGCTCGCGATGATGTTCCTCGGCCGCGGCCTCGCCTCCATCCTCAGCACCGTGCCGGAGCGCCTCGACGACGAGTCGCCGCTGCGCTCGCTGGCCACGAACATCAAGGTGGTCGACGGGCCCAAGGTGAACGACGTCGTCACGACGCCGGGGGTGCTCATCGCGCTCGTGGTGGTGGCCGTCGCGTTCTTCGTGCTGCACCGCACGCGCCTCGGCCGCACCGTGTACGCGACGGGCGGATCCGAGCAGTCGGCCGCGCTCATGGGCCTGCCCGTGCGTCGCGCCAAGCTCGCCGTCTACGTGATCAGCGGCACGCTCGCCGGCCTCGCCTCGGTGATCTACACGGCCCGCCTCGGCAGCGCGCAGAACATCACCGGCATCGGCTGGGAGCTCGACGCGATCGCGGCGACCGTGATCGGCGGCACCCTCCTCACGGGAGGCGTCGGCTTCGTGCTCGGCTCGGTCGTGGGCGCGCTCGTGCTGGGCCTGATGAACGTGCTCATCACGCGCGACGGCGGCATCCCGCCCGAGGCGACGACCATCATCACGGGCGGGATCCTGCTCGTGTTCGTGCTGCTGCAGCGCGCGGTGATGGCGAGGCGGCGGCGGACCTAGCGCACGGCGGCGCGTCGCCTGCGGCCGCCGGGCTTGCAGGTGACGCGGCGTCATGTGGTCCAGTGGGATCACACGTCCCCCGAGGAAGGCCCGCCATGCACACGACGCTCACGCCGCCCCGCTCGGTGAAGATCGGCGACGCCGCCGCGTTCGCCGGCACCACCCCGCGGGCCATCCGGCACTACCACCGCATCGGCCTGCTGCCCGAACCCGAGCGGGGCGCCGACGACCGCCGCCGCTACGGCCACGACGACATGATGCGGCTGCTGTGGATCCTGCGGACCGTCGACGCCGGGATCGCCCTGGGCGACATCCGCGACGCGCTCCTCGACGCGGGACCGGCGGAGGCCGGGGCGGGGTCCGGCTCCGGCTCCCGCTCCGGCTCCGCGGAGGCGCACGCGGACGCGGACGGACCTCGCGACACAGACGCGATGCTGGAGCGGCTCGAGGCCTCGCTCGCCGAGCGCGAGGCGGCGATCGGGCGTCAGCGCCTGGCCGTGCAGCGCATGCGCGCCCGCGGCACGCGGCTCGGGCTCCTCTCCGACTTCGTCGCGCGCCGGCTCGAGGGCCTGCCCGCGGGATCCGTGCGGCCTGCCGACCTCGACGCCCTCCTCGTGATGGAGCGCATGTTCGGTCCGCTGGGCGCGGCCGTGCACGCGTCGCGGGCCATCGCGATCGCCGCCGACCCGGATCTGCGCGCGCAGGCCGACCGGGTCGACGCCGCCGAGGAGGCGCTCGACGATTCCGTCGCGGTGGACGATCCCCGCGTCGCGGAGGTCGCCGCCGAGCGGCACGCGTTCGAGCGCGCGCTGGACGCGGCCATCCGCGAGTCGGGCCGGCACGAGGACGACGACGCCCTCTTCGACGAGTGGGAGCGGCTGCACCCCGACGGCTCGGACGGCGGCGAGGACGAGCCCGGCGCCGGTCCCACGCGGGGACACGGCGCCCTGACCGCGGCGCAGGCCCTCACGCGGATGCCCTACGACCTCTCCCCCGCCCGCCTCCGCTGCATCGAGCTGGTCGCGGAGCTGAGCCTGCCGGACTGGGCCGACGCGGAGGACCGACGATGACCCACCCGCTACCCCTGCACGTGACCGACGCCGAGCTCGACGACCTCCGCGACCGGATCCGCCGCACCCGCTGGACGCCGGAGTGGCCGGTCGCGCCGTGGGAGGCCGGGACCGACCAGGCCCTCCTGCGCCGCCTCGCGGGCGTGTGGGCCGACGGCTTCGACTGGCGGGCGCGCGAGCGGGAGATCCGCGCGCTGCCGTGGGCGGTCGCCGACCTCGACGGCACGCCGGTCTCCTACCTCCGCTTCGACGCCGAGCGGCCGGGCGGGCTCCCGGTGATCCTCACCAACGGCTGGCCGAGCTCCGCGCTCGAGCTGGTGCCGCTCGCGGAGCGGCTGTCGCGGCCGTCCCGCTCCGGCGGTGACCCGGAGGACGCGGTCACCGTCACCGTCATCGTCCCCGCCCTCCCCGGCTTCCCGTTCTCGCCGCCACGGCCGCGGATCGACGAGCCGACGCACGAGCTCTGGCACCGGCTGATGGCGGACGAGCTCGGCTTCGCGCGGTACGCGGCGCACGGCGGCGACCTCGGCGCGGGGATCACGTCGCGGCTGGCGGAGGCGCATCCGGAGGCGGTGGCGGGCATCCACCTGATGGCGGTCCCCGCACCGCGGGACCTCGACGAGGCGACGCTCACGGAGGAGGAGCGCACGTACCAGGACGAGGTGCGCGCGTGGGAGTCGGCCGAGGGCGGCTACGAGCACCAGCAGCAGACGCGTCCGCTGACGCTCGCGCCGGCGCTGCAGGACTCGCCCGTGGGGCTGCTGTCGTGGATCCTCGAGAAGCACCGCGCGTGGAGCGACTGCGGCGGCGACGTGTCCACCCGCTTCAGCGACGACCACCTGCTGACGCTCGCGTCGCTCTACTGGTTCACCGGATCCATCGGCACCTCGCTCCGCCCGTACTTCGCCTACGGCTCGGGACGCATCGCGCCGGTGGAGCGGGTGCGCGTCCCCACGGCGGTCGCGGTGTTCCCGCACGACCTGGTGCACCCGCCCCGGAGCTGGGCCGAGCGCACCCACGACGTGATCCGCCACACGAGGATGCCGCGCGGCGGCCACTTCGCCCCGCACGAGGAGCCGGACCTGCTGGCCGACGACATCCGCGCGTTCCTGCGGATGCTGCGGTAGCGCACCGTCCGTCCGCGCGAGCGCGGCCTCAGGCCGAGTCGATGCGCGCCGGCTCCTCCCGCCGCTCCCGCCCGGGCGTCGGCGCGACGGGCGGCACGGTCGCGGTCGCTGGCCGTCGCCTCGTCGACCGGAACACCCACAGCTTGAACATGATGAAGCGCAGCACGGTCGCGACCAGGTTCGCGGCGGTCAGCACGAGGATCTCGACCTCGTGGCCGGCCCGCGGCGCGACGGCGTCGAGGATCACGAGCGACCCCGACGTGATGCCCCACGCGAACGCGAACACGATGAGCCCCTGCAGCTGCTGGCGACCGGCGCCGATGCGCCCGCGTAACCCGAAGGTGATGCGGCGGTTCAGCGCGGTGTTCCCGACCGTGGTGACCAGGAGCGTGAGGAAGTTCGCGCTCAGCGGGCCGACGTCCGGCCGGAGCAGGGCGTACAGCACCGCGTAGGCCAGCGTGGAGACGATGCCGATGGCGGCGAACCGCAGCACCTGCCCGCGCAGTCCGACGGGCGGCGCGACGAACGGGTGCCGGCCGATGGCGTCGTACACGGGGGCGAGGGGGATCCTCCCCGAGGAGAGGCCGCGCGACACGCGCACCATGCCGCGCAGGTCGTCGCGGGCGGTGGACGCGATGTCGACGGAGGAGACGGGATCGTCCACCCAGTCGACGGGGACCTCGTGGATCCGCAGGCCGGCGTGCTCGGCCAGCACCAGCAGCTCGGTGTCGAAGAACCACGCGTCGTCCTCGCAGAGCGGGAGCAGATGCTCGGCGGCCCGCCGCGTGATGGCCTTGAAGCCGCACTGGGCGTCGGAGAACGAGACGTTCATCGTCGTGCGCAGCAGCAGGTTGTAGGAGCGGGAGATGAACTCGCGCTTCGTGCCGCGCACCACGCGCGCGGATCCCGCCAACCGGCTGCCGATCGCGATGTCGGAGTGGCCGGAGAGCAGCGGCGCCACGAGCGGCCCGAGCGCCGCGAGGTCGGTGGAGAGGTCCTCGTCGACGTACACGAGCACGCGCGCGGGCGACGCCGACCACACCGCCTTGAGGGCGCGGCCCCGGCCCCTCTGCGCCAGGTGGACGGCGGAGACGCCGTCGAGCCGGGCCGCGAGGTCGTCGGCGATGCCGGCGGTGCCGTCCGTCGACGCGTTGTCGGCGATGGTGATCTGCCACGTGCAGCGCATCGACTCGCGGCAGAACAGGTGCAGCCGGTCGACGTTCGCGGCGAGGGTGGCCTCCTCGTCGCAGCAGGGCACGACGATCTCGAGGTCGAGCGCCGGTCCGCGGCCGGCGACGTCGGCGCCACCGGCGTCGTCGGCGGATCCTCCGGTCACCGCGCGCCGCCGAGGTCGTACACGTCCTGGCCGCCGACGGTCCGGGCGGTGAAGTGCGAGGTGACCCAGTCGCGGATCGCCGACGACTCCGGTGCCTGGGTCGACAGGCGCCCGTACCGCTGGCCCGTGTCCGCGGCGATGTAGTAGCCGATGTCGCCCGCCGCCACGTGCGCCTGGAACTCGGCGAGGGTCGGCGCGGGGTCGTGCGACCACCCGCCGATGGCCATCACGGACGTCCCGGTGTCGAGCTCGAGCTGCGCGGCCGACTGCGACCCGTCGACGGCGGCCGCCCACTTGCGGGATCCGTCCGCCTGCAGCAGCGCGTCGAGCTCCGGCGACCCGGTCACGCGGCCGCCGCCGGAGGGGAGCGCCGCGGGTCGGTCGCCGGACCCCCCGCCTTCGTCGGACCCGCTCCGCTCCCGTCCCGTCCCGCCGCCCGGCCGGTGCCCGGGCCCGCTCGCCGACGCCTCCGCGCCCACGTCCGGCGTGGATCCGGAGTGGCCGACCGTCGTCGTGGCGAAGGCGAACGCGCCCGTCCCGGCGAGCCCGAACAGGGCGCCCGCGAGCGCCCCCGCGGTGACGAGCCGGCGACGCGACGGAGCGCCCCCGACCAGCACGGCGAGCGCGGAGAGGAGGCCGCCGCCGAGCACCACCCAGCGCAGGCCGGGGAATACGTCGCCCTGCTGCGAGAGGAGCACGCAGGTCCAGACCGCCGTGCCGCCGATCATCGCCGCGAGTCCGACCCGGGCCAGGAGGCGCTGCCGTTCCGCGACGAGGAGCACGCCGCCCGTCGCGACGAGCCCGCCGATCGCCGGCGCGAGGGCGACCGTGTAGTACGGGTGGATCGTGCCGGACATGAACGAGAACGTCACGCCGGTCACGAGCAGCCACCCGCCCCAGAGCATCAGACCGGCTCGGGCGGGGTCCGCTGCGGAGCGGCGCCGCAGCACCAGCAGGCCGACGACGAGGGCCACGAGGGCCGCGGGCAGGAGCCACGAGATCTGCAGGGCGTTCTCGTCGGTGAAGAGCCGCTGCAGCCCGGTCGCGCCGCCGAACGAGCTGAAGCCGGGGAAGTCGCCGCCGGGCTCGGCGTGCGCGGCGCCCACGCCTCCCCCGCCGACGATGCGGCTGAGCCCGTTGTAGCCGAACGCGAGGTCGAGCACCGAGTCGTCGGTGGATCCGCCCACGTACGGCCGCGCGTCCGCCGGCCAGAGGGCGACCACGAGGACCCACCATCCCGCGGAGACGACGACGGATCCGGTCGCGATGGCGAGCCCGACGAGGCGCTTCCTCCACGTGGCGCGCGCGGCCAGGAGGTAGACGAGGCCGAGCGCGGGCAGCACGAGGAAGCCCTGCAGCATCTTGGTGAGGAACGCGAAGCCGATGGCGACGCCCGCGAGCGCGATCCACCGCCAGCTGCCCCGGGGCAGCGCGCGGACCGTGCAGTAGGCGCCGGCGGTCATCAGCAGCACGAGCAGCGCATCCGGGTTGTCGAAGCGGAACATGAGCGCCGCGGCCGGGGTCGCCGCGACGACGGCCCCGGCGACGAGGCCTCCCGCGTCGGCCGCCGTGCGGGAGAGGCCCACGAGCGTGCGGCGCACCGTCGCCCAGGTGAGGGCGACCGTGGCGACGCCCATGAGCGCCTGGGGCACGAGGAGGCTCGTGCTCGAGAACCCGAAGAGGCGGCCCGAGAGGCCCATCACCCACAGCGACGCGGGCGGCTTGTCGACCGTGATGAAGCCCTGCGGGTCGAGGGATCCGAAGAAGAGGGCCGCCCACGACTTCGTGCCCGACTGCACCGCGGCCGCGTAGAACGCGTTCGCGTACCCGGAGACGCTGAGGTCGCGCAGGTACAGCACGGCGGTCGCGGCGAGGAGCGCCCACAGCGCGGGGCGGAGCCAGCGCGCGTCCTCCCGGTCCCCGAAGAACGCGCGGGCGAGGAGGCCGCGGCGGCGGGCGTCGGCGGGCGGGATGGGGGTCGGCGGGCGGTCGGCCACCGGGGCCGGGGAGGTCGTCATGGCGAGGAGTCTGAGGAGCGGCGCCGCGCGTCCGCTGGTGCGCGTCGATGAGATCCGTATGACCGGGCTGACGATCCGCCCGCGCGGCCCGCACCCGGCCGGAGCTGCGGTCGGACGCGGGGTTCGCGGCAGGCGGTCAGCCCACCGCGCCGCCGCCCTCCGGCACGCCGCCGGCCGGGATCGGATCCATGTGCCCCAGCTCGATGACGTTGCCGTCGGGGTCGCGCAGCTGCCGCTGGTACATGAAGCCGAGGTCGACCGCGGGCCGGGCCTCGGATCCGCCGGCGGCGAGCCCCGCGGTCGCGCGCGCGTCGACGTCGGCGCGGCTGTCGAGCATCACCGCGGTGATGGCGGCGGCGCTCGCGGACGGGTCGCCCACCGGCAGGTCGAGGAACGACTGGAAGAAGTCGCGCGTGAGCAGCATGAAGGCGCTGCGGTCGGCCTCCACCACGAGGCACGCGGCGTTCCGATCCGTGAAGTCCGGGTTCACGGTGCAGCCGACGGCCTCGTAGAACGCGGTCGCGCGGGGCAGGTCGGTGACGGGCAGGTTGACGAAGACCATGGGCATGGGTCTCTCCTTCGAGACGCAGGGACCGCGGGCGGTGCGGATCCGCCCATGCTGGCGACGGTCGACCGGGCCCGTCAAGACGGACGACCACCGGTTCCCCTGCGGGATCCGGTGGCCGTGGTCATGCGAGGAGGCGGGTCAGCGCTTCTTCAGCGCGCCCGTCGACCAGAGCGCGAGCCCGATGAGCACCGGCTGGAAGAAGAGGCGGCGGAAGCGCTTGGCGTCGGTGTCGAGGCCGAACGCGTCGCGCTTGTGGACGTACTGCGCGATGTTGCCCGGGAAGATCGCCGTGAAGAACGCGGCGGCCGCCCAGCCCGCGAGTCCGCGGCGCGAGCGCGCGAACAGCAGGGCCGAGCCGAGCGTGATCTCGGCCACGCCGGATCCGATGACGGTCACGTCCTCGGGCACCGGCAGCGACTTCGGGACCTGCGCGCGGAACTCCTCGCGCGCGACGGTCAGGTGCGAGACGCCGGCGAACGCGAGGAACGAGCCGAGCACCACGCGGGCGGCGGTGCGCGGGAAGGACGTGCGGGCGAGGCCGGCCATCAGTCGTCCGAGACCGTGACGGTGACCTCGATGTTGCCGCGGGTCGCGTTCGAGTAGGGGCAGACCTGGTGGGCCTGGTCGGCGAGCTCCTGCGCGAGGTCGTGCTCGACCCCGGGGATGACGACCTCGAGGTGCACGGCGAGCTGGTAGCCGCCCTGCCCGTTGGATCCGATGCTCACGCGGCTGCCCACGCTCGAGTCGGCGATCTTCACCTTGCGCGCGCGGGCGACGCCCTGCAGCGCGGAGTGGAAGCACGCGGCGTAGCCGGCGGC
>Ga0265797_10010895_pt1 | contig 11493 bp, 6 predicted proteins | sample P2T30metagenome_FD_192433 | JGI IMG/M metagenome (GOLD analysis project Ga0265797, IMG submission 192433) | Plant litter microbial communities from East Loma Ridge, Irvine, California - P2 T30 | ecosystem: Environmental > Terrestrial > Plant litter > Unclassified | place: USA: California... | reverse complement strand
CTCTTGTCACCAGATAACAATCATGACTCAGTTGACTTGACAATTGACAATCCAGATTTGTGACAAGTCATGATTTTATGAACAACCATGACCAGCCATACATTGCCCAGAATTGATTTGAGATTGAAGCTGACACTAACTTTTGCAATATGGCATTTGGAACATGCTGTGTACATGAGCAGGACAGATACACCATTGTCTTTGTCACTTGTAGAGGATAACAATTGGGACATGGACTAGGTTTAAGGCATGTATAGATGATCATCGGCGTCTCTACGTAATGTCGTAGCTCAAGGTTACCTCGATCCCCGCTGCTCGGGTGGATGATCCCACGAGGGCACCGACAGCATTGAACAAAGCCCAACTTCAATTCAATTTCCCGCCTTGATTTCGTGAATCAGCTCTCCATGACCTCAGGATGTTCTTCTCACATTCCTTCTCATTTATTCTAGCAGCACTGGCTGTGGCATCAGCCGCACCAAGTCAAAACAGACATGGTCAACATAACCACCACGAGATTGCAGAAGACGACTTCGTCCAAGTCGATGGACTCCGTTTCAAAGATGCAGCAGGAATTCAGTACTTGACAGGCTTGAATTACTGGTCATGCCTCAACCTGGCAGCAGACGAGTCCGCTGGTGGCAACCACTCTCGTTTGCTCACCGAACTGGACGATATGGCCAGCAAAGGCGTCAATCACCTTCGCATCATGGCCGCCTCCGAAGGTAATCCTACCTGGCAACCTTTCCGCATGCATCCTGCGTTGATGTCTTCACCAGGCACTTATAATGAAGACATCTTTGTTGGCCTGGACCGATGCCTCGCTGAGATGTCAAAGCGTGGCATGCGGGCTACGATGACCTTGAATAATGAATGGCAATGGTCCGGCGGTTTCGCCCAGTACGTATCGTGGGCGAACAACAACAGTGCTATCCCATACCCACCTTCCTGGAACCTGACCGCACCTCCGCAACGTGAGGTTCCTGAAACGGGCTGGGGCAACTACACGGTCGAAGGCGTCGACGCAGCACCATACAACAACTTCACTGAGTACGCCAACCGGTTCTACACCAATCCCCAAGCCCAGAGATGGTACCGCGGTCACATCGACACGGTTCTCAACCGAGTGAATACAGTCAACGGACGACAATACAAACAAGATGCCACGATTATGACCTGGCAGTTGGCCAACGAGCCCCAAAACGCGATCGTCCCGGACGAGTACCTAGGCCCTTACAGTCTAGAACTCCCGCCCGCTCCCAAGGACCCTCTCTTCGAGTGGATAGAGTCCACGTCAGCATACATTAAAGCCGCTGCTCCGAAACAGCTAGTCAATGTCGGTTTCGAAAGCAAGCAGGGCAAGTGGTACTACCAGAAAGCCCATAACTACAGCTCGATCGACTACGGCACGACGCACTGTTGGGTGCAGAACTGGGGTATCTACGACATGCTCAATTCTAGCCGGGAGAACCTTGAAGCTGCCAAAGACTTCGCGGAAGCTTTCATTGCAAACTCGTCGCAGTGGGCGGCTGAAATCGGAAAGCCAATTTTCCTTGAGGAGTTTGGAATGGCGAGGAATAACTGGGAGAATGTTGGTAAGGAGTATACCTACTTGAGTTCGGCGGGAACCAGCAACAAGGACGAGTACTTTGAAGTGAGTTTTCCTGCATGAAACTTACGATCCATCGCTAAATAACTCACCTCCAACAGACCATCATCGGTGCCGCCATGGTCGAGTTCAAAGATCCCAAGGGCGCTTACACTGGCTCCTGCCCATGGGCATACGGCGGAATCTATCGACCGGAAAACCAGCACGCGAATCAGTTTGGCGATGTATGGGCCGGCGATCCTCCGCACGAGAGCCCCGGATGGTATGATTTATATCATACGGACGAGGCGATGGACATCGTGCACCGCCAGCAGCTTGAGATTGCTGAGTTCATCCGTAGAGGTGACTGCGACTAGAGGAGGCTGTAGTGGTAGTTAGTATGACCATTGGAGAAACACCTATCACTTCATAAACTCGTGTTCCTCTGGTACCGTAAACCTAGAATGATAGAGTAGTACTTCGGATCAACTAGAGGGGTTTCGACCGAACATAAGGCTCTCATCGGTAACGCAGTGTTAAGACGACTCGGTGTTTTAAGGTGTTACAATATCGGCGTCTTTGAAAGATCCGCAATCTAGCTCATATCCTCCCCTTCGCTATCTTCTTCCTCATCTTCTTCATCAATAACTTTTTCAACAATCAAATTACCGCTTCGGCCAATTCGCTCTCTTAGGCTGCCTGGCTTGTCCATTTCAAACACCTCTCTCGGCATAGGCGACACAAGTTTGAATTTGTACACGTGCTCGTAGCCTTCGGGCTTCTGCACCTCTTTCTCCTCCACAATGCCATTGTCCATTATTAAATCGTGGCATTCCACAAAAGCATAAAGCTCTTCCAGCTCGGCATCCGCGCGGAACTTTCGCACCACTCTTTCGCCGGATGGCATGCGGAGACTTATTCGTACAACGTCCTTCTCTTCCGCGCCCGGCTCGCTGTGTACGCTCTGGGCTCGCCAGCGCCGCCACTGAGCCAATGTCCTCGCGAGATCTGCTTTACGCTCCTCGCGCTCGCGCTGTTCCTTCTCAGCCTTTTCTTTCTCGGCTTCCTCTTCTTTCCGCTTGCGTGCCTTTTCCCTGTCCTGTGCAAGCGACCGCTCGTAAGCACTTTCCTGCTCCTGGCGCAAGCTCCTGTTAACTTGTTGCTCTTGCCTCTGCGCTCGTAACCTGTCCAGCTCTTCTTTGTGTGTGTCAATGGCGGTTTGAAATTTACTGATCAAGTCTTGGCTTGACACGAGGCCTGCGGATGTTGCGATTTTGCTCATTGCTGTTGAAGACACTGAGGGCGTATGTGCGATGAGACTTGCGTATGGGAAGCGAGTAACGTTAAGAGCGTTGGCGACCTGGTACGCTTCCGCATCTTGTACGGTGCCAGCCCAGAGGATGATGTTGTTTGCGGGTTCTTTGATGTACTCGACGAGGTCGGGGGAGAGGAGAGTGTCGCGCACGAAAGGTGCTGTGTCGTCGTGCTCGGGCGAAAGAAGAACAATGAGAAGATTCTTGAGGTCGCGCTTTGCAAGGTCGAAGGCTTGCGCATAACCGCTCTCGCTAAACGGCAACGTGCCGTGCGTGACTCCGTATTCCTCCTCGAATTCGCGCATGAAGCGTGCGGAGGTGTCGGTTGGGTTAAGTGGGCGGCGACCGGTATCTCTAGAAGGCTGTAGTGCACGACCAGAGTAGAGGCGATTGAGCAGGCGAGGTAGAAAAGGGAACAGGTAGCCGATTGTTCCAAAGAGCCGCTGGAAGATGGTGTATGTGAGGTTGAAGGGCAACAGCAGAATGTTGAAGGGGAAGGGCATTGGCTGGGACAGCTGGCCCTCTGGAGTAGGCACTACTCGGGGTGCAGGCTCGAGTCCTCGTCGTGCGCTTCGGGTCGAGTGCCGTGTGGGTATCGTGTCCATGAGCGTCTCTGAGCGACGTGAACTAACGGGCGGTGGTGGAGGGGCGCGAGCCGCCTCAGCAACAGGGTCGATCGTGTCGGCATCGCCGTCGAAGAAGCGAGTGATGGCGATTTGGGCGTTCCACTGGCATTTCTGCAAGAGTGGTACTGCTGCGGCAAGGTCCTGGTCGGTGACGGAGGTGTATTGCTGTAGAGCCAGTTGCTGTGCCTCGTTGAGCTCGGAAATGTCGACTTCGGTCATGGTGGCAGGAGCAGGAAATAATGAATCGAGTTTATCAAAGGTCACGACATTTAGGTGGTGGATGCAAAGAGGAAGTACTTGTAGGAAAGGGAAGTTGAAGGTGGGACATGGCGATTAGTTGCCACGAGACATGTGATAAAATGCGGTCCGTTCATCTGGGGTGGGATCCACTCTGACTTGTTACATGTGCGTGTATGTATACATGTACTTTGACCTATTCATACACATCCACTCTTGTCGGTACCACTAGCCTATCTTAGCCTTGACTTTTGTTGCAATGTATTCCTCTAGCTCTCGCCAACCCTTGGTGCTCCAATCGCAACTCAGGGCGACGTCTTCTCTCCCAATCCAAACATCTTTATCGAATTCCGCCATGCCCTAAATCGATCGGTCAGCAATCACACGAGACGATAGATGGATGAAGTCACTTACGCTTCCACAACTTCTTCCACAGTGATGCCTTTAACGCCAGCCACAACATAGGCGACCCGTGGGATTTGGCAGGGTTCGTTCCTGCCCTTGACCATCGCATCGGGACTCCATTTCTCCTTCTTGACAGCCTTTGGTAGTGGAGGCGCATCCTTGAGGTATTTCGAACTCGCATGAGTGGGTCGAATCTCGCACCATGGTCCATCAGTCTCGATCTGAATTCGCTCAAGTGGCACTTCCTTGGTCACAGCCAGGTTCTCCTCGGTCTTCAATGAGCATCCGTTGATACCAATATCAAAACCCATAGCGACAAGGTCTTGCATTTCTTCTAGCGTACCTGTGAAGGAGTGCACTAGGCCACGTTTCGGCAGCTCATCCAATCTCTCTCCGAGTATCGACTTGAAATCGTCTGCTGCCGCGCGCGAGTGCAGGAACAGGGGCATTTGTAGATCCACAGCAATATCGAGCTGCTTCTTGAAGTACAAGATCTGTGTCTCCTTGTCGCAGTGGAACAGTCGATCATAGTCCAAGCCAAACTCCCCGAAAGCAGTGGTTTTGCCTGAATCTCTCGACTCTTGTGCTATTTTCTTGATTTCCTGCAGCAAAGCATCAGGCCCATCGGGATACTCCACGAAACTCTTCGCCGCACAAGGGTGGACTCCAACGGTTGCGTAGCAGAGTCCTGGAAATTCGTCTGCAAGTTTGACCGCATTCTTACTCTCCTCCAGGTCCGAGCCCGTGACCATCATCTTCGTGACACCAGCTTCAAGAGCTCGTTCGACAACTTGCTGGAGATCATCGTCGTGAGCCTTCTTGCCATGATGCATGCCACGATATATTTGATCAGTTAGGTTGATGCCGATCTGTCTGGCGATCGATTAGTGATTTGGTACTACATTTGATCGTCGTAGCTTGACTGACATCTGCGTATCGTAGAGCGGGGTTGCCTTCCCCGTTTGTAGTAGTGACCGAGTTCAAGCCTGTAGAGACCGGGTCTGTTGCGGTTGAAGCCATTCTGAATGCTCTAAAGTGATTTTGGCGAGGGATGGACTTTGAGTGGTGGTAGAGGACGCGCCTGGATATACGGCTGGCGATACAGTGACTCATAAGAACCGGTCTATGTTCTAAGTCGTCGGTTTGTCTGTAGGTACATGCATATCGTATTCTATCCTAGTAGTGACTAGGTCTGTGGATATTTCACCGGAGTTGCCACTTTGGGCAAAGGCACGTCATGGTCGCGGCAGACACCGAGCGCCGACGCCGACGCGACAAGACTGCGACCAAGACAGACAGGACGCCACAACTTGACCGTCACCGTCACATCGATCTAGACTCCGGCCTGGACGTCACCTTACCAACCAAACCACACACGACCGCGGCATACCCAACATGGGCGCGTTACTCAGTTTGCCTCTATTGGCAATTCCCAGCGTCGGCACGGTCAGTCCTGTCTTGCGCCGCCCCAACGTCCTAGTCTTCCTCTTCCTATACTGACGCCTGGCCTACAGCTCGCAACAGCAGCGGCATCATGCTGTGGCGCCGCAACATGCAGCGCAGTGTGTAGCATGTGCGGCAAGTGCAACAACAGTAAGAACCCATGCGACAGCTTCTCTCAGCTTGCAAGAGACATGAGCTCACGCGCAGACCTCCAGGCATCGCAACCCGCATCGCATATGCGCTGATCCTCCTCCTCAACTCGATCCTCTCATGGCTGACCATGACCGACTGGGCCGTAAAGAAGCTTCAGGGTGTCCTCCTCGACTATGTCACTATCGACTGCGCCGGAAAACAATGCTTCGGTTTCACCGCTGTCCACCGCGTGAACTTCGCTCTCGGCTGCTTCCACGCCATACACGCCATCCTGCTGCTTGGAGTCAACAGCTCAAAAGACCGCCGCGCACCCATTCAAAATGGCTTCTGGGGACCTAAGATCATCGCATGGCTTGGCTTGATCGTTCTCACTTTCCTCATCCCAAATACATTTTTCGAGGTCTGGGGAAACTATGTCGCTTTCGGTGGTGCCATCCTGTTCTTGCTCCTCGGCTTGATCCTGCTGGTAGACCTTGCGCACACTTGGGCCGAACATTGTATTGAGAAGATCGAGGACACCGACTCCAAACTCTGGCGAAGCCTTCTCATCGGCTCAACCCTGAGCATGTATCTCGGCAGCATTGCTATCACCATCGTCATGTACATCTTCTTTGCCCAATCCAATTGCTCGATGAACCAGGCGGCTATCACAGTAAGTTCTTCCCGCATCTTGGAACTTCATTCCCGTTGCTAATACTGTCTTCAGGTGAACCTCATTTTGGTTCTCGGCATCAGCGCCATGGCTATTCACCCGACCGTGCAAGCGTCCAATCCGCGTGCTGGCCTGGCACAGGCTGCTACCGTCAGCATTTACTGCACCTACTTGACTCTCTCAGCCGTAGCCATGGAGCCTGATGACCAGCACTGCAACCCGCTTGTTCGTGCCAATGGTACCCGCAAGGCTTCCATTGTGCTGGGTGCCATCGTGACATTCATCACCTGCGCCTACACTACTACTCGTGCTGCCACTTATGGGCTAGCTCTCGGCTCGAGCAAGAGCAGCGGCGGCTACTCTCCTGTCGAAGCCGAAGAGGGTGGCCACGATCTGGTCTCTACACAGCCCGAAAGTCGCCGTGCTATGCGCGCTGAGGCTCTTCGTCGTGCTGTCGAATCCGGTGCCCTACCTGCATCCGCTTTGGACGAAGACTCCGATGATGAAGATGACGAGGGCCCGCACAACCGCAACGATGACGAAAAGACGCACACGCAGTACAACTACGCGCTGTTCCACTTCATCTTCATGCTGGCCACGGCTTGGATTGCGACGCTGCTGACACAGAACATTGGTGCTGATAAGCACTTACACACCGGCCACGAGGACTTCATGCCCGTGGGTCGCACTTACTGGGCTAGTTGGGTCAAGATTGTGAGCTCGTGGGTGTGCTATGGTATCTTTGGCTGGACTCTGATGGCTCCGGTCATCCTGCCTGACAGGTTCGAGTACTAGACTGCTCGGACATTTTTATTTCGTTTTTACTTTTGTACATATGCGTCCGTTGAATGCTAAAGTGCTTTCACCATCGCCGATAATGTCTTTGTAGTCGACCAATACATTATGCTCTACTTGGAAACGGCGAGTCATCAATTGACAAGTCTACCGAGATCAACCACCATTTCTACGTATACAATCATGCTCATACTTGGTCAGGGCCGAGACTACTGTACTGCAAAGTACTGTGTACCATAGTCTGTTGCATAGACTTGAAGCACTTATCTTACCAACTACCTGTATAGGTATGAGTAGGTACTGTCGTCCATTTTACATGTACACATATAATACTTACACGACTCGTTTCGACCAATCCGTCGCCCAACCACCAAACAAAGCATGCCCCTGCCCGCTTGGCAACAGTCAAGCTTTCCCCTTGCAGCGGCTCCAGACTTCACCACACTTAGGGACCGCTCGCTCGCTTGCTCGCTCTCAAGCCCTAGCATTATCACATACCATATCCATTTTAATCCGTATACTCTTCGCCTACAGTTGCTGATTGCTATCGAGCGATTGCCATGGAAGTATCGAATACCGACAGTCGCCGATCGCAATAAACAGCACTTCATAAAGGGCAGGCCACAGCCCCATCGTCTGCCTCAAATGGCGCACAGCGCATTGGCACCGCCGCGCGACTCTCTCGAACTCGCCTCACTGGCTTCGTCAAACCACGACTCCGAACCGCGCGCGAGCTTCGAATCCTCGTCATCCGGCATCCCTTCGAGTCGCAATCTCTCCTTCTCAGACCCACAAGCCGACCGCCCTCGACAAAATGCCAGGCGCAGCTACTCCGTCTCGTCTGCTTTCGACTTCGCAGGAGCCATGTTTCCCCTTTCATCATCAGGAGCTGGATACTCTGCGCTGGGAACGCCTTCAACGCCGAATGTAGAAGCAGGACAGCAGAGCTTGGAGAAGAACAAGAGCTTGACGTTTATGAATGGCCTGTCGCTGGTCGTGGGCTTGATCATCGGATCGGGGATCTTTTCGTCTCCCGCCTCGGTCAATAGCAATGCAGGATCGCCTGGCGCGGCGTTGATCGTCTGGGCTGTTGCTGGATTGTTGGCGTGGACGGGTGCGGCGAGTTATGCGGAGCTGGGAGGTGCGATTCCACTGAATGGCGGACCGCAAGTGTATCTCAGCAAGATCTTTGGAGAGTGGGCGGGCTTTCTCTTCACGTGGTGCGCGGTGACGGTGTTGAAGCCGGGTAGTGCGGCCATCATTGCTATCATCTTTGGGGAATACATCGTTCGCGCGATCATTGGAGTGGACGCTGCCGATGCTAGCCCTTGGATCAACAAAAGCGTGGCAATGCTGAGTCTGGTCATTGTGACTGCGATCAACTCGATCTCGACCAAGCTCGGAGCCCGCAGTGCGGATCTGTTCATGTTCTTAAAGTTTGTCGCACTACTGGCAATTACCGTCTTAGGAATTGTAGTCGCAGCCACCGGCTGGTCTTTTCACAAGGAGAACCTGTCACAGACCTGGAAGAACACCTCTTGGTTTGAAGGCACCTCGCATTCATCTTCCGAATGGGCTGTCGCTCTCTACGCCGGTCTCTGGGCCTACGACGGATGGGACAACACAAACTACGTTGTCGGTGAAATGGTCAACCCCGGCCGCGACCTGCCACGCACGATCCACACATCCGTGCCCATGGTAATACTCGCCTACCTTCTCGCCAACCTCAGCTACATCTTCGTCCTCCCAACTGCCACAATCAATGCCTCCAACACTGTCGCCGTCGCCTTCGGAAGCACGGTCCTCGGCCCCATAGGTGGACTGATCCTAGCCCTCACAGTCTCGGGTTCCTGCTTCGGCGCGCTAAACGCAACAACTTTCACTGCTGGTCGCCTAGTCTACGCCGCCGGCAAAGAAGGCTACATTCCCGCCTTCTTCGGTACAACAGGCTTCTCTTCGCGTCAACAAATCCGCCTCCCACGCCGATCCTCCCGCGCCCGTAAAATGACCGCGTGGCTCGCGGACGAGCAAGGCTTCTTCTATACCCCCATCTACGCCATGTTGCTCAACGCCGCGCTGACGAGCATCTACATCGCCATTGGCGACTTTACGACTCTCACGACCTTCTACGGCGTCGCGTCGTACCTCTTCTACTTCCTCTCGGTCGTCGGTTTGATCGTCCTGCGAGTCCGCGAGCCAGATCTCGAGCGTCCTTATAAGTGTTGGATCGCGACGCCGATCATCTTTTGCTGTGTCAGCTTGTTCTTGCTCTCCCGTGCTGTTTTTGCGAAACCGCTTCAGGCGCTGGTTGTTGTGGCGTTCATCGCTGTAGGAATACCGCTTTACTGGTGGCGGGTTGGGAGTAAGAGAGATCATGGGCGTAGGGGGGATGACGGGAGCCGGTGGAAATTCTGGAAGAGATGGGGAAGAGGTTGAGGATGTTCGGTGGACGGGTGATGCATCCATCCCGATACTTCGATTGACCTTTATATGATACGACAGACGGACAGATCATCGCTTGATTGTATATATATATATGTATGAGTGGTGTATGTTAGATATGACAAATGATTACGAATCGTTGATGGTGCTTTTCGCGTCTATGAGAAGACGGGCTTTTCGAAGGCGGATCAAATGTGAACAGAATCTGTGGAGAAAGCTGCTCGGAAAAGACGCGCCACCAAAGTTTGGCGCGTCTGCCGGGCCACTTCCGCCCGACGGCCCTCCTGGTCGACCTTTTTGTCACTCCGTAACTACTGACATTCGTCCATGTTGGTGGCATAGTCGTTTCGAGGTGCATCACCGGTGTCGTGGACCCGCGGATCCTACGACTGCCATGGACACTGACGAGGATATGCTCGGCGGATACGACTCCGGTGTCGAGAACGATGAGGAGCTGATTGACGACGGATTAGTCCACAACAACAACAATCCAGTCCAAGAGCAAGAACCAGCTCGAAAACGAAAACGAAAACCAGCTCGCAGAAGTATTAAGCCTCCACGCGGTCCTAGAACTCTCGATCTCGAGGCTACCGGTATTCACCAGGTCCTATACAACGCGGGCTGCCCGACTGACATCGGCAAGTGGCGGCGAAGAATCTTCGATCTTACAGATCCGGTCTACATGACCTTGGAGCAGTACAAGGCGATTTGGCCGTATATTGACAACTTCTGGGTCTACAACAAACGCAACCTTGGCTCCCTACAGTACAGGTGCTTGTTTGGTCAGAAACAGAAGCCTTCCAGAGGCAATGGTATTAGGCCTAAAAAGGTGAGGGATATCTTCGGATGCCCCTGTTATATGAAGATTGTACCAGATGTTGTCAGTGGCAACACAGTCGGCTACACACTCGAAAGGCGAGGTCGCTCCCATACCTCTGACCACGATCTCGAGAAGACAGACAAGAAGAGGTTGAACTCAGGGATAGCCCGGCTTGTAGCTGAGCAGGTTCACGCAGGGGTGTCCGCGCCAGAAGTACGAGACATAATGCATGCAATGCACGACCCGATTGCACGTCAACATTTCCTCGATGCAGGTGGTCAAAAGTTGGACCTGTTTACTGTTCACAATCTAGCCCAGCCCTTCAAGCGTGCAAAGGAAATGCAGGCTAGCATCAATGAAAACACTAACGGCCAAAACCTTGCACCGACGACAAGCTCAGGACTGAAACATTGGGAAAACGACCCTCTTGGCAAGAAAATGCAGTTGACAGATAGCAACTCGCTGCTTACGAATGTCACCAGAATGCCGCCAACAGCTAGCCAGTCGAGTCAGTCACTATTTCCGATGGCCAGACATCCACTGCACCAACCTCTGCCACCGCAAACTCACTACTACTACGATGGGAACATCTCACCAGGTCCACCTCTGAACCAGGTTCCACCTTGTACGCCGCGGATGACTGACCCGGCGTACTACGACACTCTCCCTCCGCCACCATCATTACCCTGTGGCAACGTCTACGATGCAGACTTTGGCTATAAAGTCTGCAGGCGGTTCTGGCAGATTCAACAGGCCCGCACCGACAGATACGGCCGATATGTGGCGGCGGCGTTTCCTCCAAGCCGCACCCCCACAGAAGCAAGAAGTGCATACCGAATTGCGCAAGATGAGCTGGCGCGACAGATGGGAGAGTCAGAAGTGCTTACGATTGCAGGCTGAGTTGCGCATGCAAGCTGGTAAGCTTGTGGCGGCTTGGCCGTCCTGTCCATCCCCAGCGACAGCAAAGGTGATAGAGAAAAACAGTACTTCGCGCCATACATACATGCGCGAATTGTGTG
>Ga0265797_10010893_pt1 | contig 11494 bp, 13 predicted proteins | sample P2T30metagenome_FD_192433 | JGI IMG/M metagenome (GOLD analysis project Ga0265797, IMG submission 192433) | Plant litter microbial communities from East Loma Ridge, Irvine, California - P2 T30 | ecosystem: Environmental > Terrestrial > Plant litter > Unclassified | place: USA: California... | reverse complement strand
TAGTAGCCCCGAGTGGAGGAAGAAAAGACGAGCCGCTTGCCGAGTGTGCAGTGCCTTGATGAGGTTACTTCCGGCCAAATTCTTCTTCCGTCGCCAGCGCCAGAACCATGTCGGAGTTTTAGATGTCTTGCCTCTGTAGATCATGTGCCCTAGGCCGAATTTAGCCTAGCATGTCGGCTCATCATACACCCCGGCTTGGGCTAGTTGCCGGCTCGACTTACCGAATCTAAGCTACCGCCCATTGGTTGTTTAGTTGTGTGCGCAATGTTTCGGTACCGAATCTTCATCTTGGCCGGAGCCTTAGACTACCAAGCCCACGGCCTAAAATCTCTCGTCTTACCGCATCTTGAATCTGGCACGAAGGCTGTTGAACGTTTATCGTCATTTTCTGTAGCTCTCACTACTCTACTCGCGAATATCTTGAATAGAATACTCTTCCCAAAGACTGTGCAATCCCAAACTCGCACAGAAGACCTTTTCAGTGCCCTTCTCCCCAAGAGCAACCCCCTAAATAAGACGATGGTTTTTGTTTGGCTCCTCGTCACCTTGACACCATAGCGCAAGCTCCACCCCCATCTTGCCCAAGTCGGCACCAATCAACTTTAGAGTCTCGATAGTGTGATCAGTGGGCCTCTGATACGTCTCAACAGTGAATTGATAGCAGTGGGTCAAGGCTGTCACCAGCTGGCCAAACACATTGCGACGCTCTGCTCCTGTATACTCGGCCTCGACAAGGTCAAGGAACTCGAGATTGACGTTGGTGATAGCAAAGCAATGCAAGCGCTGCAGAAGCATGGTTGTTGGAAGCTCGAGAAACTTGTCGCAAGCATTGCTAGCAAACGAGGGAATTAGCAGTCCAAGATCCATGGCAAGGTGATTGAGATTCACAATCTCTTTCAGAGCTCCTGCCGGTTCTCCGAGATCCTCTGGGCTCTCGATGGCGCCGAGTACCGACTCAATCCAACAGATGGACAACTGAAGATTTCTCAGCTTGGGAAGAGACTTGTTCAAAAAGCAACCAAAGTTTGGCCAGTCGATATAGTCATCGATGTGCTGGTCGGTATATAGGCCAAGCTTATTGAGTCGCAAGACCTCCAGGTGTCTGAAGTACCCTGATACTAGTACCTCCAGAGCACACATAGTATTTACGTTGCACCTACTTAGTTCGAGCACACGAATTGTCGGTGTGAAACCAGGGGACATTTGACTGATAGTGGGGAAATAAAAATTATCTTCTAATAATCTTAGTCTTGGGTTGGTTTGATCCTCCTTGAGAACTGGATATTCGAAATGGTCGATGTGGAAATCAAACAGGCGGTAGGTTTCCACATTGACGGGCAGCGGTATCCAGGAAATGATGCGGCCAATTAGATCTTCTGGGAAGTTTGCAGACCATTTCACAAGATTTCTCAACTTGCAGAATGGGTAGGCCCGTCCACTGGCAACCTCTTCGATCGTTCGGTGATACTGAAGAAGCATATATACTTGTGCAATGTTGCTGTAGCTGGGTACTCGTATCTCGAGATCCTCCAGATTGGTCGCGAGGGTAAAGATGAGAGCGAGAGAGTAATCGAGGCTGTGTATAGATTCGACCATATGACCCAGCCAAGTACCCAACACCAATCTAGGGTGCAAGTGGGGCCAGACTGATTCAATGATTTGCTGTATCTTGGGTAGAAGAACCCGACATTCTCGACGGATCTCTAGCTCCCGACGCTCCCGGCGTGCCTTCTCCTCGATTGGTTCCTTAACGAGGTCGTCTTCCAAGTTCGACTTGGTTACGTATACGATGCCGTTGAAAGGAGTATCGTTTAAATTCAGGTCTGACTTTTCCGCTGCAATTGGAGGTACAACTTGAAAACTCTTGATATATTTTGCCAAGCCTGGCCGTTTTAGTAGTGTTAGCATCAGCAGTCTCAGCCGTTGATGTTCGTCGGTTGCGAAGCATAGATTGGGATAGAGATGAGGCTCCGCGAGAGTGCGCCAATATATGGACACTGCACACAGGGCAAGCCGAGATTTGAAGTCGCAGTGCGCTATGATATGAGCGTCAAGCTCGCTCGGGAGTGCAAATAAGGACATGGCTGGCGGTGAAGGTAATACAGGCAGATGCGCAGAAGTCAACTGTCTGGTGGCGGACTGGGTAAGTATGAAGAAGAGGCAGAGAAGGAACAGCACAAGGCGAGAGAGACAGGGCCCCTGCGCGACCCAGAGAAATTCAGTGGATAATTACCGTTCACCTTCGTCACCTTCGACGGCATGGCGACTGCCTGATCTTTTCAATCTTCGAACGCTATGTCGATTTCACCGCAAACTCAGAAAATGAGCATATTTCTTAACTTTTCCTATAGACTCTTGCATTCCATCCCCCGCCCATACTACAGTCTCGGAATACAATAAAGGACGACATTATAGAGCTATGAACCAGAGTGATAGGACAAGGCATCGTTTACTGTCAAAACCACTTTTATGCTACTGGCTGGGGGATATGTAATGGAAAATAGGAATGCTGCACGACGCTAAATTTAGAAGAAAAAGGATAATGAGGGTATTTTTTCGAGAACCAGGCTACCGAGGCCGTGAAGGTGTAACCCATCAATGCAACACGTACGCTTCCCAACTGATGTCAAGTAGAGGAGAGTAGGTCATAAACACGTAACAAACAGAGCACAAAGCCCTAAATCTTGACGAAGAGCTTCCATTTCGCCTCGCGCATACGTGCGAACAAATAGAAGCTTGCTCCAGACACCAGGATGACACCCGCAAACACGTTCAAGCCCCAGAATTCGCCCTTGTTCTTGATGATGATTTGGCCGGCTACTGGGTTACCGATCAAACCTCCAAATGATATGGTGGCGAAGATGACTCCGAGGCGTGTGCCAATCTGTTCTACCTTGGAGATGGAGGCGATCTGAGAGGGTAGTAGAGCGACCCAAGCGCCTGATGCGAACCCGTAGAAGGCAGCGTATGTGATGTAGGCTGCGTTGCTGGAGGCGGCGATGCCGAAACTGAGAACCAGAATGCCGGCCACATAGGACCAGAAAGCTTGCATGTTGAACTTTCCGACCTTGTCTGCAAGAGCACCAGGAATAATACGGCCGAAGATACTGGATGAGGTTAGAATTTGTACCGTGCAAGAAGACAAAACGGAGACGCCTACCTTGCCGCATTTAGAACGACTAAGAGATATCCAGCCAAGCGAGTAGACATTCCGTTCGACATAGCCTGCACCTCGATGAAGTTGATGGGAATAAACATGCCCATGAAAAACAGGAAAGATCCAGCAGTGAGGAGGACGAAGCGGCTATCCCTGTAGGGCTCCAAGAACACCTTCAACTCCAATGCTCTCGGTGACGGGGGAAGTCGAGACCTAACTGTAACGATAGCAATGATCATCATGCCTAGAATGAGGAAAGCAATAGCCCTTATTGTCCAGCCATAGCCAACCTTTGGAATCAAGTGCGATGCCATGATTGGGAAGATGATACCGCCCAGTCCACTTCCAGCAGCCATGACGCCGTATGCCAGTCCCCTCTTCTTGAAGAACCACGTGGGGACGGCGCTTGTGCCTGCTTGATATATACAGTTCAGGCCCAGGGGACTGCAGATTCCTTGAGCGAGGATGAATTGCCAATATTCGGTGCAGAGACTCGTCATCATCAGACCGAATACATGGAAGAAGGTACCGGCAACCAGAAGGTATGTTGGGCCGTGGTTGTCGTAGAGGAAACCGACGAGGGGGCCAGGTAGGAACATGATAAAGAGTTCAAGTGAGGAGATCCAGGCAATGGTTGAAGGCGAGTATTCTCTGAGTTGGTTTCTTTCGTAGTAGCTTTGAAATACACCAAGGGCGTTGAGCCATCCAAACGAGCAGAGGAGACAGCAGAAGGCCCCAAGAAGACAAAGAAAGGCATCTCTTCCGCCGTCAGGGAATTGACTTGGGTCGAAGGGGTTCACAGCCGCAGGCGCAGGCGTATCCAGATCCTTGTCGTCCACGGGCGCGATCCGTTGTTCGACATCGGCGTGCAGTATTTGACTCTCCTTTTCTTGTATGGACACAGATGAGCTGGCCGTTTGCGACATGGTGAAAGCCGGCTGGTTTCAAATAAGACTTGGAGGTGGACGAGTGCCAGGGTAAAAAAAGCCAGGGGACTCTCCAATTTAAATCGACAGCACGCGTGTTTGACTGACCAAAAGATGCATAATGCTCTATTTGATAACACACTAGTACTTGCACATATAGCGTAGCCCTGTTCGGTCTCGGCCTTGACTGACCGCCGAACAGGGATCTCAACTACATTATCGCACAGGTCGGCACACAAGAAATGCGCCTATACCTGTGTTGTTTTGCGAGCGAGCGTTTGAGCTGATGATTGCGACATTGAGTTGTACATTTCGAGGTTGACCCAGAGGCTGTTTGATGACTTTGAAACTTTTCTTCTACTAGCGGTGTGGAGCGCGTAAAGGGTCGACTCCGCCTTGACTAAGAAAAATAGATGTGTCGCAGCTGTGCCGGACATGTCGGTTTTGAGTATCGGAGGATGCGGACATGTCGTGCGAGTCAGTCGGCTATGTCGGAGAAGGGTCAAGATGGCCGAACAGAACTCCGATGCACAGGCTTAACGGTCCTGGATGATGTCTTATCCTCAGCTTTCGGCTTGACTACAAAACGAGTTGTAAGACCGACAGGAAAACCCAGCCGTAGTAGATTGTTGAAGATCCGGCTATTGAAGAAGGTAGTTGGCGTTCTGGAAGCATGACTAAGATGAGCTGAATATCAGCATGTCTGCTTAATAGGAAGCCGATGTCAGTAGACTGCAACCAATTGCTGGTCGGCATATACCAAATACGCAAACTATGTTGCCTGAGGCAGATTTGTATCTTTTGTCAGGACGTAGAAGACAGCGGCGGAGGAGCAAACAAGAGATGCAGGCTGGACGTGGCCTGTCGATGGCTGCTGGGCACATGCCCTACAGCGCTCCAAGAAGATGACGGCGAGCAATCAGCTGGAGCTGGTCGCAGCGGGTTCACACATGATTCCAAGGCCATTTTTTTCACGTTAGGCGGTTCAGCGTAGGTGGTCGACGGTAAAGCGTCTGGCGGATAGGCGCAGGACATGTTCGCTTGATTGGGCCGACGCACAGACTTCTTTCGCGTGCTTTCCATTTTGCCTTCCGAATCAGTTTGGTTCCCATCTTGCTTGAACGCGCACAAACGACTGCTCTCCCATTGCCTCTCCCACCATATCTAGACAACTCCATCACTCTCTCACATCCTCGCGAGAGCTTCGCATATACGGCCTTCTGTCCGACCTACCGCCCTCTGACCCCGTCTCACAGCGAATTTCCGACGCATTTCCGCCCATCTTCCTCACCACGGCCCGGTAGGCGCGCTGCACCTTGCGACGACTCCCCCCAAACTTCACTGACACTGGTTTGTGAATTTAGCATCTAGGCGCCCGTCTCTCCCTTCGCCCGTCTCGCTGCCCGTCACACGTCGCGCAGATTCTAGGCAACTTGTCGCAGCTGTCGGTTCATAGTCGCTCTGCCCCCTCCTACCCCCCCTCCTGCCCACGCAAAATGGCTTCTACCGAATCATCCGGTCCCGTCAACGGCAACTACGCGCCACAAGCGTATGAGAACAGCTACTCCACCGGCGCCTCCAACTTCACACCCTCGCAGCAACCAACCGCCAGCCAGCCCGCACAACAAGCAACTGCCTCGGAGATCCCCAAGGATGAAGTCGGCTGGTACTTTGTCGAGCAGTACTATACCACCTTGAGCAAGAATCCCAACCAACTCTATGTAAGCCATACACATGCCAATGGCCCTTCCCGCGGACATGTGACTGATTTGAACCACAGCTTTTCTACAACAAGCGCTCCCAGTACGTCTCTGGTATCGAGGAGGACAAGGTCAACGTCTGCCAGGGCCAGAAGGTATGTTGGCACTTGCGAGCTACAGTCGGCGCCATCTGACATAGGCACAGGCTATCAACGAGCGCATCAAGGAGTTGGACTTCAAGGACACCAAAGTCCGCGTCACCAACGTCGACTCTCAAGGCTCCGATGCCAACATCGTCATCCAGGTCATTGGTGAAATCTCCAACCAGGGCCAGCCACACAAGCGCTTCGTCCAGACCTTTGTTCTGGCCGAGCAGACCAACGGTTACTTTGTCCTCAATGACATCTTCCGTTACCTTGCCGAGGAGCCCGAGCAGGACGATGAGCAGCAGGAGCAGGCACAGCCTGCCAATGGCGTGACCGAGCCAGCTCCTACCGCCGCCGTTCCAGAGAACGCCGACCTTAACAAGGGCGACGAAATCGCCACTAGCGAGGAGGACTTGAACAAGGTGGACGAGAAGCTGCAGGAGGCTACGCAAGAGGAGCCAGCCGTTCCCGAGGTTGCGCCCGCTGCCCCCGCTCAGCAAGTACCTGAGGAGGTTGAGCAGCCCGCAGTGGAAGAGGCGCCTGCTGCTGTCGAGGAGAAGACGGTCGAGGAACCCAAGGCCCCAGCCGAAGAAACCGTCGAGGCTGAGAAGCCTGCCGCGCCCAAGTCGGCACCTGCTCCATCCGCACAGAAGGCCGCACCCGTGGCAATGCCCTCCGGACCCCCGAAGCCCTCCGCTCCGCGAACTTGGGCTAGCCTCGCCGCTTCTGCACACAAGGTCGCTACTCCAGTCGTCAATACCCCTGCCTCCCAGCAAGCTCCTAGCCAATCCAAGGCTACTGCTCCTGCTGCTGCTGCTGCCGCCCCAGCCGCAGCCGCAGCGGCCGCCCCCAGTCAAAACACAGCACCTGCCCGCGACCAGTCTCCCGCAGCAAGCCAGGGTGAAGCTGCCGGTTGGCAAACAGCCACCGGGCACAAGAAGGAGCAGTCCCGTGCCCAAAACGCAGGACCTGCGGCCGATCCCGACCAAAAGCGCGCTTACATCAAGAATGTGTACAGCCAAGTCGAGGATGGCGCTCTGAAGGCTGCCCTCTCTAAATTCGGCGAAGTCGAGTATCTTGACATTAGCCGTGGCAAGGTGAGTGACGGTTCCATGCTAGAGATGATCCAACTAACGATTGCAGAACTGTGCCTTTGTCGACTTCAAGACGCCCGCTGGCTTCCAGGCCGCAGTGGCCGCCAACCCGCATACCATCAACGGCATTGAGATCAAGGTTGAAGAACGCCGCACCAACCCTGGACAATTCAACCGTGGAGGCTTCGCTCGCGGTGGTGCTCCCCGTGGCCGAGGCGGTATGGGCGGCCAGGCACCCCGTGGAAACTTCCAGCCACGGGGTCGAGGTGGACCTATGCGTGGCGGTCGCGGCGGCGCTCCTCAAGAGGCCTAAAGGCTAACGGCGCTTCCGTGGCAGCCTTTTTTCTCTTATCGTTCTTCATTCATACCTTCCTGAGATGGAATTCGAAAGCTTTTATGACTTCGTTTGACTCGACGGCCTAACGACTGACGGCTTCAGCTATGTACTGTACTTGACCCCCTTTCAGCGCTTGTATAAAAGTCATTTTCATTTCGAGGAAAAGTCTGGGCGCACGTGCGTTCGTCCTTGGGGTCCTGAGGCCTTGCATAGCGAGCGGTTTCATTTTTTTTTTGCATGTTTTCTTTATGTGGACGGAGAGTGTTCCTTCAGCTCCGTGTTCGAAATGTATTCCCGTGTGGGCGCGGAGGATTTCTGGTCAGCTAATGTATAGGGAAGGCTGAGTGATGGCTCGAGGGCGGGTGTACGAACTGGGACGTTATGACATGTGTGGTGTAATGGGTTCTGGTGCTGGGGTCACAGTATGGCATGGGCGACAAGATGATCAGTTATAGTTGGGCAAGGCGATGGTGCGATGTTGTAGTATGAATGCAATACACAAGATGTGCACATACGTTTGCTTTGGCGGAACTTGCTGTGGTAGCTTTCTTAGTGGAAGGTAGTTCCGATAACGTCAGTCAGCTGATAGTGCGACACGGACCGGTGGCCTCTGATTCGGGAAGGGGTAATAGCACCCTGCATGCGGGCTGCATCAGCACCAGCCCATGAGCCCTGAGGCGTTGCATCCTTCATGCCGTCTTGTGCATACGTCTTGTTCACTCACCAAGTACCTTGACACCTGACACTCGACACTCGACAACCCGACGTCAAAAGATACAAACTCTCCACTCTCGCCCAAAAGGACCCTGGCGCATCCGTCGCCCCCCCAAACTAGGCTTGCACTGCAGCTCGTCGCGGGGCTAAGGCGGGGCCGTTACGCGCATCACCTCACGGCCTGTGACTTGCGACTCGGGCCTCTCTTGACCCTGACCAAGTCTTCCATCACCAACTCTCCTGCCCTGCCCGGCTTTCCGACACATGCCCCAAGTGCATCACAGTCATGCGGCCGCAACTGGGCGGCGACGCCCTCACTCCAGCTGTCAAGCCCCGATCCCGCAAGTCAAGCGTCGACCATGCCGTCGCCCCCCCATGGAGCAATGTCCCCACTACCTTTGTCATGAAGCGCGCCGATGAGGTGGAACAGCCCATGGCTCCTGTCCAAGCCGCGCCTGCGACGGCAAGGTACCAAGATGGCACTTATGGAGTCCAGAGTCTTGCAGATACATTGGAGGCCGCCTTCGGTCCAGAGAGCACAGCTCCTGGCAAGGAGCCTGTAAACGCGAGCAAGACAGGAAACCACAGCGCAAGGAGTTCGGCCTCGGTGTCGCATGCTTCGTCGACCAACTCTGTGCCGCGGCTAGACACCTTCAAGGCAGACGCAGCACGGAAATTGAAGAGGGACTTTGGCTCATCCGCGCCCTTGAAGTTACCTGGTGCCGATGTCCCCTCCCCACATCCCTTGTCTGCATTTTCTAGCACACCCAGATCGGCTTCTATAACATCGCTCAAGCTGTCTGACGAAGAGTTCGCCATGGACGATGCCGCGAGCCAAGCTGTTTTCTCTAGTGGCGAGGAAGAAGAGACAGTAGAGACCCAACAGGTGCCGTCCAGCTTCCCACAGCTTGTAATGCCTGTGATGCAAATGCCAACAAGGAGGCCCTTCACGACGAGGGGTAAAGCTATGGGAAAGCTCAAAGTCATGGTTGCCGGCGAAACTAGTATGCACTACTCCGGCCATGTACACAGAGGTTATACTGACAACATCATGCAGGTCTTGGAAAGTCATCTCTCATTCGATCCATCGTCCAGGCTTGTGAAGATATTGTACACGTAGACCCGCTGTCTTCCTCGCCCTCAAACTCGCAATCGCGACCACCAAAGTCCAAATCTCGCACAAGAAAGTCGGGACAAGCAGGGACAACACGAGTGACTGAGACCCACGCAAGCACGAAGCCTTACCCTCACTGGTGGGCTGATGTCGAAGAGAGTCGCGTACTACGAAGGAGGAAGAGCAGTACCGACACCGTCCTGGAGAGGAACATTTGCTTCGTAGACACCCCTGGATATTGCCACGGACCAACAGAACAGGACGACATGAACATGGTAGTAGATTACGTTGAGTCGCTGTTGTTCCAAACGTCTTCGGTCACGACACTGGAAGACAATGACGCTCTTGGGGTTGTCAGTGGTAGTGGTGGTGTCTTGGTAGACATTGTCATCTACTTGTTGCCGCCCAGTATGTCACACTACCGCTCCTGCCTTACCATATACTAACATCAGACAGACAAAGACATAACAAAGGACATCGATTACATGCAGCGCCTGTCATATCTCACCAATGTTATTCCAGTCATTGCCAAATCAGACACGCTTTCTGCACAAGAGGTTGTAGCATTGAAGACGTCCATTCTCGCTCGACTCCAGACGACCGCTCTTAGGCCCTTCTTCTTTGGAGAAGCCATGGACGATGCCTTACTCGCTGTACAAGGTCTCTCTGTCGCCACCAACTCAGCTTCGGGGGTATCCAGCGGGGCAGCTCCCTACCCCTACACCACTCCCACCTATCCCTATGCGGTGTCTTCAACTTCCGGACCAGATAATGATAACATGGATGCATCGCTCCTCATGTCACCCGACTATGTGCAGCCCCTCCTTCCTTCTGAGCTCGGAGCGTTGGTAAACCAGGTCTTCGATCCCGAGTCTATTGCCTGGCTTCGACATTCGGCAGCAAAGAAATTCCTAGCCTGGCGTCGTAGGACAAGATTGCCGGGCGATTCCGTCATTATGCAAGGCGTAACGCACCCACGTAGCCCAACCATAGCTTCGGTGGGCCTCAATGGAGCTACTATGAATAGTAAGACCGATTCTTCTTCGTGTCTTTGCAAGCTAACTTCTGGCTCAGCGTCTCTCGCATCCTCGGTGTTTTCTGCCACATCACCATCAGGTGTTCTAGTACCAGGGTCAGGATCGCCGTTTTACCCTTCCAACCTGCAATCTCCACTCCTATCCTCTGCGTCGCTAGCAAATTCCGAGACTCTCGAGCCATCGGGCAACTTTTCACTGGCAAGATACAACAATTCTATGCAGGGCGATCAACGTTTCAGCGAAATCAGAATAGCAAGATGGGCAACAGATCTGCAGCGCAGTCGACGCAATGAAAGAGACAGGTTTGAAGAATTACAGAGCAGTGATCGAGCAAAGTGGTTGCTCGAACGCGTCGGAGAAGAGGTCTCGAGAGGTACCATCATCACATCTCGCGATGGCACCCCGAGAGCCGAGTGGGCTATAGTCAGGCACAGTGACGAAAAAGGCAGCAAAATTGGTCAACGGTATGCCAAAGCCATGGGACTAGACTCGCGAGACCCGCTGGGTCTATGCGATTTTAGTGATGAACTAAGGCGACGAAGTTTCGTGCTCGTCAAGGTACTGGGGGGTATGAGCGTCGTGGGCGCTGTCATTGTGGCAGTCATCAGGGCCTGTGGTATCGAGACGGGGTCGCCACAGAGCTGGTGGGCATGGATCACTAGTGCAGAGTAGGTACGTTACGTTACATGCACGTCTAACGGATGACTGTGGAAGTGTCAGTGTTTGTGTATAGGTGTTCTTGTTGTTGCTCGGTATACCCATGTTATCTGAGCCCAGACCTTACTGAAGTAGTGAAATATTCTATTAATTATTTTCTGTCGGCTACTACTATTTCCATCTTCCTTCTTAAGAGACAGGCTTCTTTTACGCTGCGCAAGTGGGGCATGTACGACAAGACTTGTGGATTTTCGCCATGAGAGCCACAGTAGTCTATCCATGTCATATCATGTCTTCAAGAGGTCTTCATCCTGTGCGTTCAGTATTCTGGAGTCTGCATTCCTAAAATTCTCGTTGAGACGCACACACACACAGAGAGAGAGGGGGGGAGAAAAGAAAGAGGCCAATGTCTCTACGGCACTTGTACCCGGGTAGCAAATCCACTTTCTCACGGAGATATATAAAGATACCTTACCTAGATGAACACGATGGATGACGATGATGCGGCTTTCGATCCTGGCTCCACAGTCACAGGTTCTTGAGATCTTAAGTCCCTTTAACCCACTGCGGTTATTCTGCCCGCTCCCGGCAATCGAGGCCCCCCTTCCGCCC
>Ga0265797_10010892_pt1 | contig 11494 bp, 5 predicted proteins | sample P2T30metagenome_FD_192433 | JGI IMG/M metagenome (GOLD analysis project Ga0265797, IMG submission 192433) | Plant litter microbial communities from East Loma Ridge, Irvine, California - P2 T30 | ecosystem: Environmental > Terrestrial > Plant litter > Unclassified | place: USA: California... | reverse complement strand
TGAGGAGAGGGTTGCTGTTGGTGATTTGGGGGGTTTTTGGCGGGCCATGGTTTTGAAGTTTCCTTTTTATTCTTTTGATTTGTGTTCTGGTGATGGTTTCAGCAACGCGATATTGGAAATCCAGCCCTGACGTCGAAGGTGGTGGTGGAGAGAAGGGCCAGCACGTGGGGCAGAGCGCAAGAATTTGGACATTGCTTTGCATGTGAAAAGACATGATATGACTGTGATATAACAACTTTCGCTATACAACAAAGATACGCAACGAAACAGAGTGCAATCTCTGCCCCTCTCACACCACAATGGCGCCTCCATCCTCCGCCGACCTCAAAGCCCTCAACACCCTCATCACATCCACCCAAGCCGTCCTCGCGCAATTCACAGCCTCGCTAGCAGACAATGCGCCCAAACCAACCGATCGCATTCCCAACCCGCCAAACCCCCTGCAAGTCTTTAGCGATGCCGCTCGTCTCGTCAAAGCACATGTCACCAAGCTCTCACTTCTGGTGATCAACAAGCCTTTCACGCCAACCGCAATCACAAAAGTCCTCCGCGAGCTGGCGAGCACATGTCTACCTGCGCTGATCAGCGGCGTGCAAATCTGCCAGCAAGACAAAGCAGTTTGGAGTGACCTCCTAGTCCGTGAAGCGCAGCTACGGGTAAGGAGGGTGTTCAGGGAACTGGAGACCTTGCTGGCGGAGATCAAGAGCGTGGCACAAGGCGCAGAGGCTGGGTCTTCAAGCGGCAGAGACAGTCTAAGTGCTACGGGTGTGGTGTGGGAATCTTGCGATGCGCTTGCGGCGCTGAACGCATTAGGTGTTGCGGGTCTTGCGGTGCAGAAGGCCGAGCAATGGCGCGATACAATCAAGGATGCGATTGAGGAGTTGCAAGAATGGGCTGATGGAGAGGATCTCGAGACAGAAGGCCAAAACGATGCGCTGTTCGACAGCGACGATGAGGGTGTCGCGGGCGACGACAACGACAGCTTGAACGACATTTTCAACGCTGCGAACAGCATGCCCGCAGACCGACCTGAGCTGAAAGAGCTGGTCGAACAGGCCGTTGAAAAACTGAAGAAAGTGGACATTTTATACAGAGCTCTGATCAAGCGACGACTGAAACCATACAAAAGCGTCGCAGCAGTCGAGACTGGCAAGAAGTCAAGCGCAGAGAACGTCGACGAACTAATGGAGAACCTCAAATCGCTGCCTGATTTGGTCGACGATATGGCAAGCAACTTCTACGACCTTGACGAGGAAGCTGCCAGAGCCGCTCTTGCCGATTGTGTGAAGAAAGCTTGCGAGACCGCCAAACTCGCCACACTAGACTACGACGGCAAGGAGGACGAATTCTCGACATGGAGCAAGAAATGGGTAGAAGCGGTAGGCTGAATCAAATCGAAACTCAATGATCAACGACTACAACCATTCGCAGCACGGAAAGAATCAGACGAAGAAGATTCAAAAATGTTCATGAATGATAGTAACGAAAAAAGCGGGAAAAGCCAAACAAAAAGCCTCCCATATGTACCAAAACAAATCAAGCCAACCAACGGGTATATACTTCATACAAGGGCGTCCATCGTCCATTGGCTCCGACAACCACCTCGAAAAGGAAAAAGAAAAAGACCGCAACGCTATGCACGATGATTTTTGTGTGTGTTTCTAGCTTCGGCCCGTTCTTTTCTCAATCAGAGAGAAAGGACTCTAGATCATGAAAGCAACACCACCGAGAGCGATGGCGGCAAGGCTCATGCCGAAACCGCTGGCAGCTGCACCCTCAAAGTCAGCGCCGCTAGCCTTGGGGGACGAGGAGGTCGTGCCGTTGGCGGAAGATCCGGTGCTGTTGGAAGAAGAAGCAGAGCCGGTGGTGCCGGCAGCGACGGCGGAAGCGGTGGAGCTGGCCTCGGCGGGAGAGTCGCCGGAGTGGCAGATGCCGGTGGCGAGGGTGTCGGGGGGAGAGTTGTAGGTCTCGCCGTGGTCGGCGAGGGTCTTGGTGCAGAGCTGGTTGGAGATGCTGTAGACCTCTGTTTGGGGGGAATGTGTTAGCAGGTGGTCTTTTTCTCTTGCTCTTGTGGAGAGGCATAGATGAGGGAGGCGACGTACTGGCAAGGTCGCTGGTGGTGCACTCGCTGGTGCAGAGGCACTCAAGAGTGGTCTTCTGGATGAACTCAGAGTTTTTCCCGCACTGGCAGTAGAAGTCGGTCAAGGCACAGTCGGTCTTCATGATGGTGCCGGTGAAGCACTCGAGAGCGCACTGCGGGACTTCGCTGAGCATCTCGAGCTGGGCAGCAGCAAGACCGACAACGGCCGAAACAGCGAGGGCGAAAAGCTTCATGTTGATGGATTGATGTGGTGTGGTGGGTTGTGTAGAGTGTACGTGTGTTGGATATAGCTAGAGAGCGAGCGAGTGTATTGATTGAAGGAGTGTTTGATATGTTTAGGGCAAAGAACAAGGATGGATTGAGGGCACAGGAAAACAACCAGACCGTGGGGATGGGGATGGGCTAAAGTACTTGAATGTGAGCCGTGTAGGGTTCCCAAAAGAGACATCAGAGACGATCCAGGCACATGAAAGTCCACAATACTAGTAGCAGATGGCCACTAGGTACTTGTTGACTTTGACCAGATCAGTGCTCGCGCGAACCGGTTGCCCGTTTCGCCCGTTGCAGAAATCACTACTGCGTGCTCGAGTTGAGCGAGTAATAGTCGTTCTTCACGCCAGCTGCTCCGTGGGTACACGAACATGGCACATGCAGTGTGTATGTGCGCATCCGTCCCCTTTCTGCGGGTGGATATCGAGGGAACTATTGCTTCAAAATTCCCGACAGTGTACCAGATGTGCGCGACGTAGGAATATCCTTACCAATCGACGTGGGCACAGCGATCTGGTATCTTCCTTCGACCTCGTCCAGACCAGCAATTTTGAACATAGAGCCCCTCAACCGCTTGTACATCATGCTGGCAATAGCAGCCAAACACGGCTGGTGACTCGTCTACCTTTGCTGACTGTTTCACCACAGAGAGTATCCGCTCCTTTTTTGGTCTGGGACGCGGGGACCATCCTGGCTGACGATCCGCTGTCTGCCAGACTACTGCAGGCACGGCCGGACGGGCCTTTCGGGCCTGCAGATGATCTGCTCTGCACGACTCAGGGCACATGGCTGATCTTGATGGGTCACAAGCCATCTTCCTAATAGACTCCCGGTCGAAAAGTGCCGAAGGCAGGGTGTGTGGGCTGACTGATCTGGGAAGGGGATGGAAGATTTGTCGTGATTGGATTACATATACCTCATCGTCGGTCTCGAACTTCCCGGCCATCGGTATTGAAACAGATGTTCTGTAGCTCTTCGCATGTCGCGCGGACGATCAAACACATGTGCGTTGAATGATCAACAATGACCATCTCATCAACGTACAGTAATACCGTCTTCGTGACATCTTCACACCCGCATAAGATCAGGACATGAGGTCTCCACCATGAACACCCTTGCCGCGTACATAGAACAAAGCAGTACAGTCGTCCTTCATACCATCTCAATCTGCTTCGTCGTAAGACTTTCCAACAGAACTGCCAAATGTCGCGCAGAACAGTCAGCATATCCGACCCAAGAGCGAGGATCCCTCGAGACGAGACTATACGAGCGCCACCCACCTGTCACGGAAGCCGTGTCACTGTTTATCAGTAGTGTCACACGCCCCCCGTCCGAATCGCGTAGCACAACAGTCGATGCATGCAGCCTGCAGGACATGAGAGAGCAGCACAGACTTTGGCCATGGGAGGAGAGAGATCTCCACACACCACACAGACGTCTGCTGGCCCCGAAATTGGGCCAGTCAACGGACCGGAGACCAAGGAAAACTCACCATACATTGTAAACAACCTCTCATTACACATACATATACGTACTGGATCTTGTAGTGCTGAGTAAAGAGAAATGAAAATAAGAGAATGCTCGCTTTTTTTCAGAGACTTCAATGCAATTCCCACTCTTACAATCGTCCTCCCTGCTCCCACATACCCACAATCCATGTACCAAATCTCGGTATTTGTGCCCCTCGCCGCCAGCCCAGCTGGCAGCGCGGATACCAATTCTCCGCCACAGACCACTGACTCGCCCAATCCACCATCTTCGCAAACCCGAGCAGTGGTAGACGGTTAGACCCATGAAGATCTACAAAGCCGAAAAGGCCCTTCTTATCAGACGATACCGGTGCCTCCTCTCAGATCCTACAGAGCGCGCAGATGGAGTCTCGCTCCTCAAGTACCGGTGTTCTCTATCAGGGTCTATCGAGTCTACATATCTGCCGATCAATCATACTGTATCATCAATAATGGGCACAGATTGAGAGTTACAGACTTGCACTCACAGGGTGGATTGGAGGTTATGTCGATGATCGTGCTGCGCGGTAGGAGACGGATATTTAGATAGAAGACAGATTGTCAGATTTCATCTACAGGTATGCGAGATATCCCGCTTGTAAACGTCTGGTCTTTTGTAAAATACCATGAGCAGATGTAGTCAAGCAAAAACCGCAGAGTGACAGATCAGACAAGAAAAGGTAAGATAAAGTGAAAAGTTGCATATACAAAATCTCTCTCTCTATCGTATAAAGGTATTCGACGACGAGGAAAATATATATAGCAGGCATAGATGATATGCACAAGAAAGCAGAAAGAACAAGCGATGCTATCGAAAAAGGAGCCCGAAAAGAACCCCACAGTCGCTCCCCCTAACCATCAACAAAAAACGCCAGATAAAAAGATAAATGCCCGAGACCGTGGTCGTCATGCTGCTCCTGTTTTTAAAAACCAAAATTCATCAACACTCCAGAGTGATACCCTCCACTCTACTCCTCCTGGGGACGTACAGCCGCGCTGCCAGCCCTAGGCCTGGAAGCGCTGGGCTCATCGCTCTCGTACTTCTCCCAGTTGGCGAGGATGTTGCCAATACGGGGAGAGGAGGTGAGGCGGTAGACGTCCTCGAAGTACTCCTTGGTGAGCTCAAAGGGACGAGCGGTGACATTGGGGATGTACTTGCCAACAAGCTTGCTGGGGTCGATGGAAGTCTTGTTGATCTTCTTGAGCAAGAAAGAGCGGAAAGGCTTGACACCGGAACGCAGGAAGGTGGAGTGGAAAGGCACGTCGATGCCCTTGAGGGGGATGGTGGCAAAGCCACGCTGGAGGTCGAGAGGCTTGGGCTTGGCCTCGGTCTGCTTGGCGCACTCCTTGATGATGGAGGTGAGGTGCTCCTTGACCTCCTCAAGGGAGATGGTCTGCATGAGCTGCTGGATGTCGATCTTCTGGGCCTTGAGGTAGTTGAGGACGTTGGTGAGGCAGTCGAGAGCACGGAGGTCACCGGCGCAGACGTACTGCGAGTTCTCGACGTTCAAGTTGACAATCTCGAGAAGCCAGGTGGTGGTCTCGGCGATGTTCTCAACAACGTACTGCAGGGCCTGCTCGGTGAAGGTCTTGCTGATACGCGAAGGGTTGACAGCGCACATGGAGTAGTTGGAACGGCCCTGCTCGTCACGCTCCACAGCGACCTGCATGGTCAGACCACGGTAGAACACAACGGACACGAGAGACTCGATGGGCATGACCTCAGCCATGGCGGCCAAAGCACTGTACTCTCCGAGCGAGTGACCGGCGAAGGTGCTGTCGCGCTGAACGACACCCTTGTGACGCATGTCCTCGAAGGAGGCCTTCTCCATAAGAGTAAGGGCGGGCTGAGTGAACTGTGTGGCGGACAGAAGACCAGTAGGCGAGCGGTAGGTGTAGGAGCTGGTGTTCTCGTTGATCTCCTTGAAGATCTTCTCGGACTTGATGCTTCCGTCGGCAGCCACAGTCTCGAAGGTCATAGACATGTAGTTCTGGCGGATGGCCTTGCCGCGAGCGCCACCGAAGTGGATGGTGAGCTCGTTGGGGTTGTTCTTGACAATGTTGGTGATGGCGAAGCCTGAGAGGAGAGTTAGTATTGAGAAGTGATTGGATGATCATAATCAGCAACTTACCATAGTTGTCCAAGAAGTGCTTGTCAGCACGGTTCCAGACCTCAGCAGCGACAGGGCTGCTCTCGTAGAGGTCCATACCCATGCCCTGTTCTTGGGAACCTTGACCAGTGAAGATGTAGGCAGACACGGGCTGGTCGATCTCAGCCTCACCAAGGAGAACCTTCTCCTCGGTCTCGGCCTTGGCAGCCTCGACCTTGATGATCTTGCGGCCAGAGACCATACCGACGTGCAGGAGAGTGACCTCGATGGTGTCGTCGGGAAGGACCATGCCAACGAGGCTGGCGTGGAAACTGCGCACACGACCAACGTTGTTCTCGGCGGCCCAGGTCTCGACAAGAGAGCGCACAGCGGCGCTCGAGTACATGCCGTGGGTGATAGTGCCGGGCAGGTTGGCGTACTTGGAGAAGACACGAGAAACGTGAATGGGGTTGTAGTCGCCAGAGACGCGAGCGTAGGTCTCGTTGGAGGCGGGGGCCTTCAGGACAAGAGGAGTTTTGCCGTGAAGAGGGATGGGGTTTTCGAAGTGCACGGGCTGGTCGAGAGAAGTGCCGTTGCGGGTCAGGTAGTCAAGGACGGGGTTGCCGAAGGAGGCACCAGCCTCGTACTCGACAGATCCGACCTGGATGATCTCCTTGGAGGGCAGCTCAAGCTCGACCTTACCGATGGTCTGCACCGAGGAGAAGACAGTCTCGTTCTTGTATCTGTTGAGAGTCTGCAGCCTGAAGACAAGAGTCTGGCCGAGAAGCTCAATGTCCGACTCCTCGAGGCGGAACCACTCCTTGGACTGCAAGACAGCAACGTCCTTGGTGGTCTCCAAGTGGACCTCCACAGGGGTCTCAACCTTGCGCTGGAAGGTGTTCTCGAAGTCGGTGTATGAGCCGCGGTACAAGAACTGGGAGGTGACCTCCATGATGGGTGTGCCATCACGGGTGATAGTACCGCAAACCTCGACCAGCTTGCCAGAGGCCTGGTTGATCACAGCGTTGACCTCAGCGGTGGTGTCGAGAACGTCGCCCTTCTTCAACGGGGTCGCACCAGGAAGCATGCGGAAGCCGTTGGAAAGGTGGACAAGCTTAAGAAGATCACCGTCAATCTTGCGAGGGAAGATAGGCTTGGTGATGGCCTTCCAGCCAACGACAATGGCAAAGTCCATAGGAGCGAAGACTTCCTTGCCGGGCCTGTCAACGAAGGCCTCGCCGGTGTTGCCAACGGCGTGGACGAAGTCGTTGATGGCCTCGCTGGTGACGGTGGCGCGGCCACCCTCGAAGCGAGAAGTGACAGGAGCATCGAAGGGACAGGCCTCATCACCGAACCAAATGCGGTAGTAGAACTCCTTGATGCGGTCGTTGCGAGCGTCCATCACCTCACGGATGGGAGCGTAGCCAGTCTCGGGGTGGTAAGTGAACCTCAGGGTCAAAGCCTCGGGCTTGCCAGAGGCAGAGCGCTCGTCGATCATCTTGACGCTGATCTCGTTGTTCGAGATGGGACCAACCTCGATGGTGGGCACGTACTTGCCGTGAGAAGGCTCCTTCACAGTGATGACAGTGCGCTTGGGGTCATCGGGGTAAGCAATTTCGACAAGCATGCCAGGAGTAGGCGAGAAGATGCGGTGCATCGGGTTGGTCTGGAAGCGCTGTCCTTGCACAAAGATATCGGCAGTGAAGAAGGCCTGGCGCCATGAGATGCTGCGACCGGCGAGGATCTGCATCCAGTTGTTGACCTCAGGGAGAGCGGTGCCAGAGGCGGCGGAGAGACGGTAGATGGTCTTGTTGTCGATCTCGGAGACAGTGAGGCCATCAACGCTGACCTCATCGCTTGCCTCGATGAGCTTGCCACCGAAGTACTCAACAACAGGGATCTTCTTCTCGTCACCAGCGTAGAGATCCTTGGTAAGCATGTTGATGTGACCGTTGTGTACACCATCAAGGATCTCCTTAATGGGCTCATCGACCTTGGTGGAGTACTTCACAGACATGGGACCCTGAAGAATGGCAATCCTGCCAACATCCTGGTCGACAACAGCCTCCAAGTCCTCGGACTGCCAGAGGGAGTCCTTCTTGAAGAAGAATTCGAAGGTGTCATCCAAGCAAGGAACGAAGGGCACAGGCTTCTGACCGCGGCGCTGGCAGAGAAGGAGGAAGTGCTGGCAATCCTGGGCGTTAATGAGCTGCTCATCAGCCTCGGGGTATGCCTCGAGCACCTTCTTGACAGTGGAGAAAGGCTCGTCAAGCTCGCTGTAGTTCTGAATGAGGGACGGGCCATCAGCAGAAGAGAAACGCTCCTCGATACGGCGGATGAAGTCGCCAGTGAGCTTGGCAAGGGTCTTGTCGATCCAGCGCTTCTGGTGCTTGACGAACATAAGGTCGACCATGCGGCGAACAACCTCACCGTAGGTCATGTCCTCAAGATCGACGCACTCGCCCTTGCGGTTACGGCCGAACCAGGGCTTCTGGAAGTCGTCGTTGAGCTTCTGGATGATGTACTCGCGCTGCTTCTTGAGCTCGGGCACACGCTTGGCCTTGTCGAGACTGAAGATCTTCTGGTCCATTTCGGCCCAGAACTTGATACCACGGTTGGCAATCTTGTGAATGGGCTCACCCATCTCAGAGCGGACGGTAATGACACCGCCGGCAGGGCCCTTATAGGTCTTCTCCCACTCGTGGTCCTCGAGACCGGGTGCGTCAACGATTGCCTGCTTAGCCGCGGCCGAGGTGTGTGCCTCCTTGGCGACCATGACACGGCTACCGAAGAGGACACCATCGAAGGGCATGGGCGGGTAGCCGAACTTCTTGGCCCAGGTGCCGGTAAGGTAGGGGTAAGTGTCTTCGGCACCACCGAAACCAGAACCGGCGAGCAAGACGAGGTTGGGGCAGCGCCTGATGCGGGTGTACATGGAAAGGATAGGCTGGTGGAAGTCCTCGAAAGAGTGATGACCACCGCCACGGCCACCAGTCCACTGCATGATGACGGGGAAGTTGGGGTTCGCCTTGGCGATGTTGATGGTCTGCTGAATGGCCTCAGATGAACCGGGCTTGAAGCTGATGTGCTTGATGCCCAGAGTCTCAATGTACTCGTTGGCAACCTCGATGGAAGGAACACCAGCACCAATGGTGAGACCCTCGATGGGCACACCCTCAGCGCGGAGCCTGGCAATCATAGGAATCTGCCAGGCCATGGCTCTCGGGGCAACGTAAATCAAGTTGATGGTGATACCGCGACCAGCGGGAATCTCCTTCTCGATCTTTGCAATGGCCTCGGACATGGTCTTGTCGTTGTAGTATCCACCACCGGCAAGTTCGATCTCGTAACCAGCGTTCATGGTGGAAGCCACAAAGTCCCAGGGCACAGTGCAGGGTGTCATACCGGCGACCATGACAGGAGGCAGACCCAACAGTCTGCTCATCTTGGTATCCACAAATGTCTGGCCGACAGATGTCCTCGCAAGCTTAGGTCCGTACTCTTTCACCCAGTCAACGGCGTACTTGACGGCGTGCTCAGCATCGCGGTCGAAGATCTCAGGCTTGTAGCCAACCTCGGTGTTGGTGCCGTCCATGGTGCCAGCCAGGATCACACGGACACCAGTACCGTCCTTGTTGCGGTTGGTGAGCACACCAAGACCGGAGATGCCACCAGGGCCGAAGTCGAGGATGTGAGTGGCATTGGGCATGACAGTCGCGACCTCCCAGTTGACGGGGTCCTTGCAGATCATGCGGACAAGGTCAGGGACAATGTTGCCGCTGGTCTTCTCGCGGAGGTCCTCGCCAGTGCATGTGTCGAACACGGGGATGCCAAGTTCACTGGAGGGAATGTTGACGTTGGCAAGGTCCTCCTGGAGGTGCTCGATCGCCTCTGCAAGGTATGGGCTGTGGAAAGGCGCAGTGATGGGAAGGAAGCGGTTGACAAAGCGAACCTTGCGGTCAGTGTAGGGAATGCGAGTCTGGTCGAGGCCGGTGGGCGCCTTGAACTTGCGGAGCTGGAGGTTCAGGCCGTAGAGAGACATGGGAGGACCGGTAACAACGAAGTTACGGGCGCTGTTCACAAGGGAAATACCAATGTGCCTGTCTTTCGGCAGGTGCTCGTTGGTTGTGTCGATGTGCTTCTGGACAGCCTCGCGGGGCAGGTCGCGGAGTGAAAGCATAGGTGTGGGAGCACCCTCGCCCTCGTCGATCGAGTCTTGGAGAACATTGGGAGCGAGGGAAGTGCGAGGGTATGCCTGCTGACTGCGCAGACCGATCCAGAACAGAATGCTGAGCGCATCTCTCGAGGCCTTGTCGAATGTCTCGAAGTTCTTGGAAGCGGCAATTGCAGCGGCGGTCACGACACCCTGGGAGTGACCGGTGGTACCAGAGAAACGCTCCCTGACGTGACCCGGGTGTGTGCCCAATACACGGCACATCACAAGGTAGTGTGCGAGCTGGGTCAGACCGATGAGAGGGAAGCTCACGGGTGCTGAAACCAGGTATTCGGTGTCTGGCTGTGCGTCCTTGTTGTTCAACCAGCGCATCACATCGAGACCCTTGGGGTAAAGCTTCTCAGCCTTAGGATCTCTGGCCAACTGCTGCAGATGTGCGGCAGCGGATGTGATGAAGTCCTCGACAAGAGTCGGGTATGTGGTGTAAACCTCGCGGAGCTCGTCAAAGTACTCCTCGATGTTGCCCTGACCGCCGAAAACGGCGTAGATGTATGCGTTCTCGTCTGCGGCCTCGCGCAGCAGAGCAGACTCGTGCGCCTTGATAGGGCGACCGACTGCTGAGCGTGCAGCGTAGTAGGAGCGCACAGTGATGAGCTTCTTCTCCACAATGCCGGGCAGAGTGGCAGCAATGGCGTGGACCTCGTTTCCACGCAGGAAAGCACGCTCGAACTCTTGTAGCAGAATCTTCAGGACCTCCTCGTATGATCCGGGGTCGTCGCCCTCGTCGACCTCCTTGGCGGTGAAGCCGAGATATCTGGCGACCAGCTCAGTGACGGATGAAGGCTCGTCATCCTGAGCAAGCTCGTCTGTGGATTCGGGGAGGGTGGCAAGGAAGGCGTCCTTGAGCTGGGTAGCGCTGAAATGAAGGGCAGTGGGTATTAAGAAGTTGTATTCGAGAGAGCCGTGGGTGAGAGTAAGAGGGCGAGAGACGGCCTGCGAGCGCGGCGTCGACACGCCAGTCTGGGCACCGGAGCCGTACATTCTGCTGCTAACCCTGCGGACGGGATCCGGTCGTTGAGAATTATTGAACTGAACGCTCATGATTAGTTTGGGGTGTTGAGAGTGTTGTGTGTATGTGCAATGGATGAATGATGAGCTAGAGGAGGCGTGTGTGCATGTTCCGCAGCGGGTGGTAGAATCTCGCTGGGATCTGGCTGGCTGGTGGCTTTGTGTCTGCTGTCTCCTCCGAAGTTGCGGTGATGCGGTAATGCAGCGGAACAGCTGGACGAGGGATCACACGAGCTGCTGCCTGCTGATACACACAGTACTGGCAAAGTGAAGTGACAGGCCA
>Ga0265797_10010890_pt1 | contig 11494 bp, 5 predicted proteins | sample P2T30metagenome_FD_192433 | JGI IMG/M metagenome (GOLD analysis project Ga0265797, IMG submission 192433) | Plant litter microbial communities from East Loma Ridge, Irvine, California - P2 T30 | ecosystem: Environmental > Terrestrial > Plant litter > Unclassified | place: USA: California... | reverse complement strand
GTTCCGGCATCGTTGCTGGAAATTGCGAAAAGTGACACTTCAATAGAGTCAAGACTGGATCCAATATGACCATGGCTGCCGCCGAACGAGGATGCAGCGTATGCAAGGATTGCAAGGCTTGTGAAGACCCGTTGACACAGTCCTTGAATACTCTACAGATCGTGTCGAGAAGAGCAGGCTCGCCTCGTTCGCGATTTTGGTAGTATGTCCTGAATGAATGTCTTGCTTGAAACATTTTGACCTGTTGGTCGGCCTTGTTGTTACGGTGATTGTTGACAGTGTACATGGCTCCGGCTATTGTTTTCTTTGCAGAGCACATCTTTCCGTGAAGCAGCCGTAGCATTCCGTCGTCATGTCTGTATATTGCAGCTTCTAGGACGCCATCCATGTCCGGGTGCCACTGTGCGGCGGCGTAGGTCGAGTGTGCAAGCAGTAATTCTACTACATCGGTACGGCCAGACTCGGCAGCACGATGCAACGGGCAAGGCTGCGTATTTCGAAGGTCGCGTACGTTCACTCGAACGGCTGCGCCAGAGTCGAGCAAGTTACGGACGGTTTCTGCGTTCCCTTGCATAGCTGCTGTGTCCAAGCATCGAAAGCTGCCGTTTACTGGGGAATCGGGATGGGCACCGTGGTTGAGCAAGAGAGCCACCATATCGTTGTGACCATTGGCGACAGCTGCACCTAAAAGAGAATGGTACTTTTCTCTCCTTGTGTCATGTTGCATGCTCCTTGCCCCTGGCTCATGCTTGATCATGGCTTCGATCAAAGCCAGAGCATTCTTGGTCACAAAGATGTACTCGCAGCTGACCACTTCGCTCATGCGATTCGCTGGATTGATGGCCAGCACGTTGTGCAGCCGTACCCAGGTACCCATGGGAAAGTCGCGGATGAAGTCCTGTTGCTGGACACCAAACGATTGGGATGCGTTCGCATGTATCACCAAGCCGTGGAGCGCATACTCCAGGAATGGGTGAGACGAATTGATACGAGATCGAGAATCCGCGGCCATTCGAAAGCATCTTGACATGTTCTTTCTTACTCCGTGTTTCGGCATTCGTAAAAGTACTGGTGAAGATCTCAAAACATAATTGTGACAGCACCTCCACAGTCGATCGTGGCAAAGAGCTGTCGTAGCGGCCTTTGGTAGAGCATATTGGGATGGCAACCACGTGTTGGTCAGATAGTCGCGGACTGTTCCATGGATGAATTGTACGGTCGACAAAGTCCCATCAGTGATCTCGACCAGTCCGTTCGAGGTGTTCAGGATGAAGTTTTTCATGTCAGCGATATTCGCGTCTTCCTGACCCCAATCCTGAATGTCATCTGATGAGTCGTTGGTGGTCACAGCAAAGTAGAGCTCTTCAAGACGGAATGGCCGGTCAGCGAACAAGAGCCATTGGAATGTGAGCAGTGAAGCGCTGTTGTCGTCAGTGCCATCGAGAACACTCGCGAACAAGTGATGAAGATCTTCTGGCAATGCATCGAGATGCTTCTCCAGTAAGTGCACCTTGCCGCGAGCCTTGTCTTCGTTGATAATGCGAATGATGAGCACCGCCCATAAGAAGATCCCAGATGCTCTTTGCTGTATGGTCTCCCTTATCCGGCTGGCTTTACCAGAGTCGCCCAATCGCAATTTGCTACAAATGTACAGCGAAAGATCGGCTTCGTGCTCCGTAGCGTGATCTAGAGTGATCTGCAGGTTCCCTTCAACACTCAGCTGTGGGAAATGTCGGCTAGAAACGAGCACCAAGACGTCCACGCCTGAGTCCTGTGCTGCTCGGTGTAGTTCATGGAGAAAGTCCACAACGTCCTGTGCATCAGGATAGTCAGTACATTCCTTCCGCGGAGTGATGTAGCAAGGAGCCTTTTGCGCTGAAGAAGTGCGAGACGGTGACATCTTTGACATGGGTTTTCAGGCCGTGGGTATAAGCCGACTTCATGAGTGTGGACTTCCCTGCGCCCGGGTTCCCCTTGATCCACAAGAAGCCATGGTGCAGACGAGCCTGGCTCGTGTCCCGCAAAATTTCGTACTCTTTTCTTGTGAATAACCATTCGCACGTTCCGGTGTGGGCTGCGCGGATGGTGGCAAAACGAGAGTTCATGTGGTCGAAGCGCAGTGCCTTGATTAGACGTGCAGCATCGAGTACACGGCCGTGATCGCTTTGGAAGACACCACTTGACGTCGACGTCGGAGACATGGATGGTGGCGCAGCCTGACCCATATAGTTGTATACATCGCCATAGTGAGCGCGAGCGTTGCCGTACGTTTGTATTTTCTCATAGCTTGTCCCGGCGCATGATTGTACTGACTCCAGACTAGAGAGTTTTCGTCTCTTGCAAGGCGGCGCAAGCGCATCGCACTCAGCCTCGGACACTTCTTCAATCCTGCGCTGCGCCATTCGGTCCACTGCGTATTGGCTCATAGCTCTTTGATGATCTGATGTCACTGAGAAAATCTGGTGCTTGATAGATGTCAGAAGGTAGACGAGTGAAGGATCACCTAGTTCCTACGAGTTCCACGATGTGTATGAGCGCGTGCGCATGACCGCCACCTTCAGCTCATGCACGTCTGCCTGTGGCTTGCATCGACTGCCGTGTAACCCACTCAGCCTGGTCTCACGCTCGAGATGTACAATGGGTGGCTTGGCGGCAGAGAGCCGAGCGTTCGCGAGAAGAAACACAGAACAGGCAGAATTGGATATGAGAGGGCAGCATCGCAAAAGTCAGATGAAAATGGGCGTGTCTTCCCACAATGCGCCGCGCTATATGAGGTATCGTGCGAAGAACAGAAACAGAAACAACCCAGCAATCGAGACTAGAACCCTTCAATCCTTCATCAGCCATCTTCTTCTGGAAGCAACAATACTCAGCGAAAGCAAGACCCCATCTTCTCAATTCACAAATACTCGTCGTCATTCATAGTCTCTCCACCCATCGCATCAACCGCATCAACAAAACTCCTCGTCGCTCTGCCCGCCGCAGCCACAGCAGTGGTAGCAGCCCTACCCGCCCATGTCGAACTCCACGCCCCGCCTGCGTGCTGTCGTATAGGCATCTTATCCCAGCTTTCTACTGCAGGTCGCAAGCGGCGAACAGGCTTGGCGGGCTCTCCAAAGACTGTGTAAAACACTTCCATCGAAGTTTTGCCAGCCCACTTCAGAGCAGGTTTCCAGATCGGCCGCAAAGGGCGGAAGAGCAGAGTCGGGATGACGAAGGGGTATACTGGCGCGTCCATGTCGACGCCATATCCGACCATGTACTCTGCGTAGAGCGGGTGGCAGTAGTTGTAGCACAGGATGTTTTCTAGGATGTACCATAGCAGCCAGGTGATTACTAGGAGACCTGGCCAGGTGAGACGGACGCCCAACCGAGAGTTTTTGTCGTACACGTAGAATACACTTCGTAGTTCTGTCCAGAGGCCCCACCATAGGCTGTTGTAGGAACCGCCGCAGTGCTCGCATGTGGTTTTCCAATCACGGTCCTGCGTCGTGGCCTGCTTTGGTTTAGAAGTTGTGGTTGCAGGCTGTGGCGCTTCTGCATGCGATGTCGTGTCCCACTTGTTCTCTACTCTCTGCAAGCCCCGATCTGCATCCTTGATGCTTGTACGGGCAGCGCGAAGATGCTTGTTCATTGCTTCAATGGCAAGATCTTCTTGTCGTCGATCTTTCTCTGCTTGTGTAAGTGGACGGCCGATGTCCAGGTCCTCGTTGGCATCTTGGTATGCTCCGTCGGAGGCCAAAGTCGTATCTGTAGGATCGGTATTAGGGTGGACGATATTCTCCAATGACTGTATTGTAGCGTCTCCGAAGGTCCCTGTAGAATCTCTGCGAGCATCCCTCAATATCTCTTCAAGGACAGATTTCGGACGATTTGGGTCGCCGTAAGGCGCTCGATCAGCATCTTTCGAGGCGAAGTCTCTCGCGCCCTTATTGTGTGAGGCCATATCTTCCGAAGTCGTGTTGGATTTGACATCCGGAACAGTGTGTGAACTTGTAAGAGCTGGTCGAGAGTCTTTCGAGGGCCCAGGTGTGTCCACCCAAGCGCCCGTAACGACAGGCGTCTTCTTGTCGAGTGGCAATTGTCTGGGAGCAGGTGTCTCATTCGATTCTAAGTCATCGCCTTGATCAGACTTCACCGGTACATTGCTGCTCAATCGTGCTCTTGGTTTCGCCTCCTCCGCCTGGCTGTCGCTAGACTTTCTGTGTGCTCGGCGTAGTATTGGCTGAGCTGGCTCTGTGTGGGCATTTTCGGTCGTTCCCCGACGGATTGCGTTATTCTCTTCCCTGGACACAGGCTCGTTTCCGCTAGATATAACGGCGTCGGAAGACGACTTGCCCGAATTTGGTGACAAACTCGTAGCAAGGCGTTGCAGGAGACCCAGAGAATTATTTCGCGCATGCGACGGGCGTTGATGTTGCTTAAACGTCACCGCTCGTGCAGTCCTTTCTGAGATCGTGACAGTCTCGTTGGCTTTCGAGGGTGCATCACGTGCGTCGTCAGCAGGGAGGTTCTCCTTGTTGCTGATTAAGCCGCTTCTACGAGCTAATCGAGCTTCTGCGTAAGATGAGGTTGTTGGTCGTGGTACGTTCTCACGCCTGGGCATTGTTCGCTGGTCCTCCAAATCCAGGGCATCTTCACGTTTCCTCGCAAATGCGGACCTTCGATTGGGCGACCTTTCAGCTAGTGAGTCTTGACGATAGCTGGTGGTATTATATCGTCCGGCTCCTTCGGTATTATCTCGAGCAAGGCCATTCCGTGCGGGTTTGGTGGTAGCAGGCGTGGAAGTCAACAAGGAAAGTTCGCCAAACTCATGGTCCTCACTGTCAAGAATATGCCTAAGAGTCGCGTTGGATTCGCGAGCTGTAGCTGTTGGAGCACTCGGACGTGCTCTCTTCATAGAAGGAGGTGTATTCTCTGAAGCAAGCACACGCTCGTCCTCCCGGTTCCAGATATTATCGCTTCCGTACGAAGTCCTTCGTGGTTTGTCCTCCTCCTCCGGGGTCAGCAGACCTTTGTTTCCAACAGGCTCAGAATCATTCATGTCAATCATTGACGGCTCCCGAATCTTTCGCATCCATCCCCTATGCGATCTTGCCCTCGTACCCCACTCCCTTGGGACATTCAAGGGTGGATTGGAATCGTTACTCCCCGAACTCCCTGTCCGAATGTGTCTATGATCTGAAACCGCGGCATCTTCTCTTTCACGGCGCGCGACCAATTCAGATATGCGCGGCCTAGCTCGAGGCTTCAACACTGGTGCATCTCCCCGAGTCGCATTCTGAAGCCGCCGAGCATCGCGTTCGCGCTGCATGATTTCCCTTCCGAACGTGTCGGTCTCGTTGTCCAATTCGACTGCGCTGCTTCCAGAGCCCAATGTGTCGTCGTCATGCGCCTGAACCTTTTGCATCGTTGTCGTCGTGACCCGTCTAGCTTCGGCGTGTGTCGCGGCAATGTTTACGCGCGACTCTTTGGGCGCAAGTACTGGTGATGCTGCGCAAAGAGCTGTCCCTCATAGTTCATAGTCCCATAGTGCGTGTCGTTGTCCAGTAGTCCAGTGGTGAAGTGTGCTGTGTATTGAGCAATAAATGTACTCGATCGCGTGTCGCGTTCAATGGGTTGCGGGTTGTTGACAGCGCGGAAGATCCCGATGATTGAAAGTTTGGGCACGAGCTTTGGAGAGTGAAGGCTCGCTGACGTTTTGGCTGCAGCGTTAACTTACTGTAAGCTGCTTGCTCGCTTGTTGCTTGTGCTTGCCAGACGAGTCGTGAGGCAGAGCGGGAGAGGCGCACGCAAAATACCACACTCAACATGCAGCGCCCAACCATCGCCGACCTGACGAGCGACGACAATGTCTACGCTCAAACCGCGCGCAACACATGGCTTACCGCGAAGGCCCCCAAGGTCCTCCCCGGCGTGGTGAAGGAGGAGCTCTACGACAGACTCGAGGCTGAAGGCTTCCCTTATAACCAGCTGTTGCTGCTCGAACAATTGCAGTGTCTGGAGCGTTACCTCTGGCCTGGATACAATGAGGACGCATCCAACCAGCACGTCTTCCTGCTGGCTCTTCTCGCCAATGTGAAGAGACGAGAAAACCTTCCCGTCTGGAGCCTCTTCAGCGAGCGACCTGACGCGTTCACTACTTTCTTCAAGCGCGTCCTACACATGAGCATCGACACATCATTGAGCACAAAGACGCGAACATACCTACTGGACTTCATCATTGCCGCCTTCCAATCGCTTGACTCCGGACTTGTGCGCAAAGAATGCGCACCGCTGGTTTCAATCTCTACATGGCACAACCTGCACAGCGAGATCGAGAGGGAGAAGATCCTGGCAAAGAGCAATGCGCTGCAAAAGGCATGGAGGGCAATGGGCAGAAGATTCGAACAGGCGGATGCTGCAGGCCAGGCGCGTTTGCGCTTCGAGAGAAGCTGGCTGTTCACTCTGATCCTGGATTTCCTGGACAATTTGTACAACACCAACGCGAAGGGTGATCAAAGGAACGAAAACTTGCGCTACTGCGAAAGGCTGGTCGAACTACTATGCGATCTGCAATCACAGCTGCCGACAAGACGATATGTGGACACTCTGATCAAGGATCTGAATACCATCTCTGCTTCTCGGTTGTCGCCATTATACCAGGACGAGGACAGCGGTCTGCTCAGAGAGATGCTGGAGCTTCTGGCGCACTACACATCATTCCCAATTGATGACCACAGTGGACGCCAACTCACTAGACAGGAGCACGATGAGGATAACAATGCGCGCATCGCGCGCTTGCAAAAGGTCGCTCTTCAACAGCATCCCGAGAAGCTCAAGATCTTAATTTTGGCCAACTTCGGACTTTTGGCACAAAGAGACGAACTTCTGGGACACATTGAAGTTTTGACCGATGCTGAAATACTGCACATGATGCGCGACCTTGGTCTACGTTCCTCATACCCCGAGAAATCATTGGTGGTACAGGATCGGTCTTTCTTGCTGGACGTACTGGTCTCCGCAATGGAAGTCAAGCCTTACTACACCGATGTTATCCGCAGCATGACAACCATGCCTACGGAAAAGGTTCTCTACGATAAGGCCTTGCTTAGAACAGACAACTACGATGGCAGCCGACCTTTGGCTATTCCCAAGGTCAACCTGCAATACCTTACTGCAGGTGATTTCCTGTGGCGGTCCTTTGTGCTCTACAGATCGGAGGCGTTCTTTGAAATTCGCAAACACATTGAAGACACTATCAAACGCCTTAGGCCGAAGATGCAGGCTTCCGGTATCACCAGATTTGAAGGCTTCTCAAGAATGGCAATGCCGATCAGTAAACCTGCGATTATTGACACTTTGCCTCCACGGGTTGGCGAGGTTGCGCCAGCAGAAGTCAAATCTGAGGTAATCTTGGATGTGAGCAGATTACAGCCTGGTCTCAGAAAAGAATGGGAGACTCTGCGAACTGGCGATGTTGTGTTCCTGCTCTCGGTCAAACCAGACGACCGCTCGGCGACAAATGGACATGCCAATGGCAACGTCGCGTCGGAGGCTGCGAAGCTTGGTCTGAAGGCCGTCAGATGCGCTGAAGTCATCAGTGTATTAGACGACAATGGCAAGATGATGCGCTTCGACCAGGGCCAGCGTGAAGACGAACACAGCCGTCCACGACAGAGGCGACTGCTATTGCGCCTTGACCCCATCGCCTACAAGGAGGACGAGGAGCGTGCAAAGGGTGATGCGATGGACGGCTTCAACCTGGTCGTGCGTCGCAGATCCCGAGAGAACAACTTCAAAGCCGTGCTTGAGAGCATCAAGGATCTCGCAGTATCTGATGTTCCTCTTCCGGACTGGCTTCAGGACGTGTTCCTCGGCTACGGTGATCCTTCGACAGCCAGCTACCAAAAGCTGCCGAACAAGCTGAAGAGCATCGATTACCGCGACACCTTCGTGGACTGGCAGCACCTGGTGGAGTCACTCTCTGGTAAGACTATTGAGCCGGACCCTAGCACAAATGGATCGTTCCCTCCTCCTTACGTGCTGGAATACACATCATCAGAGCCTGCCCCTGAGCCACGGCCGGCTAAGAGGAGAAAACGCGAGGTTGCTCCTGACCCAGAGTCTATCGCGCCTGCTGTGGAGGCGTTGAAGGTGTCCACTTACGAGCCGCTCAACAACGGTCCTTACCCCACTGATGCACCGAAGACAAATGGCGTCCGCTTCACACCAACACAAATCGAAGCCGTGACGGCAGGAACACAGCCTGGTCTAAGTCTGGTCGTCGGTCCGCCCGGAACAGGCAAGACTGATGTCGCCACTCAGATCATCAGTAATATCTACCACAACTTCCCTGAGCAGCGCACGCTGCTCATTGCACACTCAAATCAAGCTTTGAACCAGCTGTTCCAAAAGATCACGGCCCTCAATATCGATGAGCGTCATCTGCTGAGGTTGGGACATGGCGAGGAAGAACTCGAGACAGAGGCATCTTTCTCGAAAGCCGGTAGGATTGAGAGCTTCATGGAGAATGCAGCCGTCGGCCTGGCCACAGTCCAGAGACTGGCAGAATCCATCAGCGCGCCTGGTGCTCATGGCAGCAGTTGCGAAACTGCTGCTTATTTCGACCAGGTGTACGTCCAACCTCTGTGGAAGCGTTTCTGGACAGCCGTAGAGTCCCCCGAAGCTGAAGAGGATATTGCCACACAATTCCCCTTCCACTACTTCTTCGCCAACGCTCCTCAACCACTCTTCCCCACTGGTGTAAGCCGCGAGGAATTGCTTGAGGTTGCACGCGGTTGCGAGAGACACATCCGTCGCATCTTTGCAGAGTTAGAGGACATCCGACCTTTTGAGATTCTACGCAACCAGCGCGACAAGGCCAACTACCTCTTGGTGAAGGAAGCTCGCATTATCGCCATGACATCCACCCACGCGGCCATGCGACGACAAGAGATCACGGCACTGGGCTTCCACTACGACAACGTCATCATGGAGGAAGCAGCGCAGCTCACTGAGGTCGAGAACTTCATCCCTCTCGCTCTCCAGGAGCCCACGATCAGCAAAGACGGCAAACTGGTCGAGAAGAACCTCAAGCGTGTTGTACTCGTCGGCGACCATCTGCAAAACTCCCCCATCGTACAGAACGCCGCTTTCAAATCCTATGCAAACCTCGAGCAATCACTCTTCCTCCGCCTGGTCCGCCTCGGCGTCCCACTCACAATGCTCGACGCCCAAGGTCGTGCCCGCCCCTCTCTCGCCGCCCTCTACAAATGGCGCTACCCCCACCTCACCAACCTCCCCATAACCTCAAGCGACCCGACCTTCCAGCGCGCCAACGCCGGCCTCCGCTACGACTTCCAATTCATTGACGTCCCCGACTACAAAGACCAAGGCGAAACCGAGCCCTCGCCGCACTTCATCCAGAACCTAGGCGAGGCCGAGTACGCCGTCGCCCTCTACCAGTACATGCGCCTGCTCGGCTACCCAGCCGCGAAGATCAGCATCCTCGCCGCGTACGCCGGCCAGAAGGCGCTGATCAGAGACGTCCTCGCGCACCGCTGCAAGGGCAACCGTCTGTTCGGCATGCCGGGCTGGCTCGGCACCGTCGACAAGTACCAGGGCGAGCAGAACGACTATGTCATCCTGTCGCTGACGCGCACCAAGAGCGCGGGCTACTTGCGCGACTTGCGCAGGTTGACTGTCGCTCTGTCGCGCGCGCGCTTGGGATTGTACGTTTTCGGTCGTAGGGAGGTTTTCGAGAGCAGTCTTGAGTTGCGTCAGGCTTTCGAGGGCTTGTTTGCCAGGTCGAATACGCTGGCGCTTGTGCCGGGGGAGATGTTCCCTGCTGCGCGCGGCGTGGAGGACGAGGTCGATGCGACGGAGATGCAGGGCGTTGAGCATCTCGGCCAGTATGTGTTTGAGATGACGAAGGCGAAGGTCGAGGATTTGAAGAGGGGTGTGCAGAGTCTTCCTGCTGCTGAGGCGGAAGTGCAGGGCCGGGTGGAAGATGATGAGGAAGATGAGGGGGGTGACGGAGAGGAGGATTTGGTTGTTGATGGGGAGGGAGAGGTGGAGATGGATGATGCTGGGGTTATGTAAAGCGAGATTGCGGCAAAACGAAAAGAAAACACATTGTAGTTGATACCCAGGATGATATAAAAGGACATGTATTTATTATTCTCTTTCATCGTGTGTGCGGTGCTGGGGTGCATATGTTCCTGTCTTCTGTTTGTTCGTGATTCTATGTCTGCGAACAGACATGATGTACAAATGTGTATGTACACATCCATCCCTACTGCGCCTTCTCAGGCTTAGGCGACAGCACGTCGGTGATGTTCTGCGAGTCTTTCCACGCGAGAGCAATGTACCTGACATGCACTGGTCAGCAATCCCGAACTTATCTCCCACATATGTCTGCGCGGAAAAACTCACTTGGTATGGCTTCCCCTCGCCACGAGCTCTTCCTGCTCGTTCGTGAAGCGGATGGAAGTGTACGCGAGCGTCTTGCCGACTGTTGTTGCACACAGTATTAGCATCGGCATCAGCACTTGTTGGCACTGGAGTGGTAGCAACGAATACTGCTTGCTACTTGTCCAGGTCGAAAGGGAAGGAGGGAGTGTCGAGTACACATACATTTATCGCACGTGACCTCCGCGCGAATGATGTCGCCGATCTTGCCGCCGGAGGCGAGATATGTGACTGTATGCACGCACGTAAAAATTAGCCATCTCGTCCTAGACAACAGACATACGATATAGTCAGGTTGGTCGCGGCTTACCGCTCAAATCAGTCGAAACACCCGTAGCGAAGAGCCCGCGCGACGCCACGGCCAGCGAGCCGCCGAGATCGACCATGCACGCGAGGGTGCCGCCGTGGAGGATGTTGAGGCGGTTCTATCGTGAGTCTATCGTCAGTAAACGTCTTTCTTTGTTGAGAGAGAAAGAGGGGCGAGGTCTGCTGGTAGCGTACGTACGGTATGCTCTTTCTTGATATCGAGCTCGAAGTTGACGGTGCCGGGGCGGGCGGCTGTTACGCGGAGCTATGTGGAAGAAGAAGGAGGTTAGTGATACGTGTACGTGTGGTACAGGATGGGATGTAGGACGGAGCTTACGCCATCGAGGAGGCTGTGTTCTTGTTAGATATCTGAATATATGTTATGGGAATGGTTGATGCTATAGATATACACGTACCGAGGTTCAAGGCCCGAGTTCGCTCGGAAGGACTCCCAGACCTGGTGGTACCGTGTTAGTATTGGGGCATAGTGTGATGGATAGGATGTTCTATGCGTACTGATCTGACGAATTTGATGGCAGACATTTCCGTAGCTTGTACACTCATGTGTTGTTGTTGCTTGTGGAAGTCTGTTGGGGAGAGTCTACGATGTGAAGTCGACGGTCTTGGCGGGATTCGGCTTTAGATTGCCCGAAGAGGGTGGTAAACATGGTCAACATCAAAAAACCGACGCATCGAGCGAGACAATATGAAAATAGACATACTCGGGACAATCTTT
>Ga0265797_10010889_pt1 | contig 11496 bp, 17 predicted proteins | sample P2T30metagenome_FD_192433 | JGI IMG/M metagenome (GOLD analysis project Ga0265797, IMG submission 192433) | Plant litter microbial communities from East Loma Ridge, Irvine, California - P2 T30 | ecosystem: Environmental > Terrestrial > Plant litter > Unclassified | place: USA: California... | reverse complement strand
TCAGCAGTCTGAACAAAGTCGTCGGGAGCGTCTTGGTTGTAATTGATGGTTCCGGGGTCGACCTGAGTAGCGGTCTCAGACGAAGCTTGATCAACGGTCGCGGACGCAGCTTTCTCACCGGCCGCAGAAGTAGCTTCAGCTCGACGGACTTTGCCACTGAGCTCGTACTTCTCACAGCCCGCAGGAGCAGTCTTGCACGCTATACTTTGTATCAGCAAAATATCACAACACCCATCCCATGGCTATCGCAGGGTATGGTATCAGCTGTTTCACATACAGTGATCATTGTTACACTTGATATTCTTGCCTATGAGCTTGTACACCTTGCACTCGCAATAGTGCGCGCAGTGAGGACCGTAGTTGCACGCGACAACGCAATCTTTCACGACATCCCTGAAGTTCCTCGTGCCGTCTCCCTTTTTATCGTTGTTTGCGCTTGCGAGAGCGGCGAGGCTGACGACTAGGAGGAAGATGGTGGTGAGGAAGCGCATGGTGGTTCGTGGACTGGCTGTGGGTTGAGTTGAGTGGGTGGGGGATGGAAGGGAAGAAGGAAGGTGGATGGTGGAGGCAAGGTGGAAGGAGCTTTTTGACTGAGGAGGTGAGAGCGCGGTGGTTATGATACGCCACCGCTTGGACAAGCGTTTGCGCGTGGGGAAAGCGCTGCCTAGGTGGGTGGATCTTATGGAACGGTCGTGCGTCCCGTGCGAGTGAAGGTGAATGGAAGGTGCGCCTTGCGCGCAAAAGAGAGTGGTCCGGGGGCGACGTATATTCTGTCGTAATCGAGAGAGAATGAGACTTTGGTACTGCTCGCAGCGGAACATCTACTGCAACGCGGAAGCTGGAGATGGGTACGCCAGATGTATCTTCGTTGGGGATCCTATGTCATCTACTCTTTCCCATATCGCGTAACTCAATACTTGGTTCTCTCTTCACTACAACCTCCTTCCGCACCCAGATATCGACATCCTTATCTCCTCGCGTAGAAGATAGAGTGCGGCTGTTCTGACTAGTAATCTTGATGTAGCTCGACAATTGGCCCGTATGCCCTGTGGAGGCAACGCGGGATGTCGTCGTAATACACGCTTGGTTTGCGCTAAGTAGACCCGAGTCGAGACTCATCATGAAAGGCTTCAGAAAGGGAATCGTCGCGGTCATGATACTAGTCACTTGCACTATTTGGCCGCAGACGACAATACGCCATATCGAATGGAGGAGGTCGCTGGGTAGGGGTAGGGTGTGTATGTATCCGATTTGGGCAGCCGAGGCAAACACGACGCTGTGGGACCTTTTGTTAGTGTAGGCTTGATGTTGGTGAGGCTATACTTACGCTATGCGCGACCAGAAGCCTGTGATGAGCGTAAGGCGTTTCTCGGATGTGATTTGCAGCGGTAGCACCATCAATGTAGGTACGATGGCTAGGGCAAGGTCGGTTACAATGTTCATGATAGCATTATAGGTTCGTACGGCGCGCTAAATCCATCAGTTCGTGTCTTAGAACCGGCAATATCATCGGCTGAACTCACAAGATTCATGCACTCTGGGTTGGTTATATCCCATCTTCGTGGTGACGGACACTGGAAGGCAATGAGAAAAACGGCACTCAGCCCCCAAAGCAGGGTCACAACACCAGTGGTATACATCATCCTCTGATGACTAGCAACAGGTGTCACCAACGTCAGAGAGACGAGTAGCGAGCCTTTGGCGGCAACGATCGTGAGGACGCTGAGAATCTCGCTGCTAAATAAAGCCTGATCTATTCAGCGCCGCATCTCAAGAGGTTCGTCTGCTTTACCTTCCAGGCTCCATCAATCTGATCTGTCGTAAGGCCAGACTGTAAGTTACCGATAGCCTGACCAGCAGGGCTGAGGAGTGTCGCGGCTTGTCCCACGGACAACACCTAGGGAGAGACTCATCAGTTTGTCTGTGTCTTGCCTTAATCCCGGGATACTCACCAAAGCCGCTAGCAGAACAAAGTCCGCAACTACCAGTCGCCTGGACATGGCTTTCTTCGTCGCAAATTGCGCTAGAACAGCTAGTGTGGAGAAAGCTAGAAATAGCCAGGCGAGTATCTGGATCAATGGTGCTGCATGACCGTCGTGGAAGGCAGGACGCTTGCCAGCATCCATAGCCTTGCGTTCAGAAAGCATGGTAAAGTTTGACTTCTAGCAGTGACTGAGATGGTGCTACCATTTGAGCAGCGTGCGCACCAGATAAGTCCAATTCCGAGAAGGGAACTCCCTCATTTCGTTATCTGTGCCTGTTCCAACACTCAGGAATCACATGGTGCACACGGACATCTCAAGGCCGAAGCAACATTATAACATACTGATACACTCATCTCCAACTCTTCCCCCTCGTAGGATTCTTACTGTACACCAGTTAGCTAGCACCACCCCCACGCACACATATGAGTCTCTGGCTTCTTTCGCTAACCTGCATGTTGCACGACGCGTAAGACGTCAAGGATACAGGCTGATTACTTATCTGGTGATAGCCAGCGAGACAAGTCTTCGGAACGTTTTACAAGCATCAAGACGTTTGGCACGGTGCAATAGGTCGCTTAGACGATCCGCGCCGCATCCGCGCAGACGCATCACATCGAGCCACCAATCAAATGTAAGACAACGCGCATGAACACCCTGTCGAGATGCAGTTGCGCGAGAAAAAAGGAAGGTAGGAACGAAGGGCGTGTTGACGTCGTGGGTGCTTGTGCGACCATAGCGGCTGATCCATACGCTCGAGGCTTAGCCAACGTTGATAACGCTCGGGACGGTAACATCCGCGGCAACTAGGTTACTTCCACCCGGATCCTACAGGAAGCAGGTTGAGTGAAGATCTTCGCATTGAGGGGAGATCAAGATTGTTGGGCTGGAGGGGATAGAGAAGTCGGCGACAGATTGCGCAGTGTACAGCATGCGTTTCAGATCATTGGAAGTGCTCGCGGTCTGTACGCGCAATGGGAAAAATGAGGGTCTCGTAAGTACATCGCTGACTTGCGTACGGTGCGGAAGTGTCGAGACGTCATGTAGACCCTGCTATCAAGATCCCCGCGCGGCATGCTGTGTGACAGAAGTTGCGGCACAGCATGTTACCTGCTCGATGCGCTCAGCGAAACAATCTGGATGAATCTGTGCATAACCGACATCTGAATGCAAGGCTGATAAAGTGCGGTATTAAGAGCCTGCACTCACTATTTGCTTCCCTCGCGTCCATTGGAGCGTCCACCAAACCTCTTCTTGTTGTTTCCTTTTTACCATACCTTACCATCACCATGGAGCTCGGCAACCGGACGAAAGCAGAAGCAGTCAGTTCCGCTATCGAAGACGCCGATCATGATAGCTACACTCGAGATGAGAGAGATCTCATTCGGTTGGGGAAGAAGCCACAACTGAAGCGGACCTTTGGGTTCATGCAGATTTTGGGATTTTCCTGTACCGTCTTGGTGACTTGGGAAGGTATCCTGTCGTAAGTTCGATGTCAGGATGATAGACTCGTATGCGTTGTTAACAGTGCCGCAGGGTTTCTACCCCAAGTCTCTTGAACGGTGGCCCTGCTGGTGTCTTCTGGGGCTATCTCCTCATCTGGATCGGTTCAATCTCCATCTACACCGTCCTATCTGAGTTGTCTTCGATGGCCCCTACTGCAGGTGGACAGTATCAGTAAGTCGAAGCTCTTGTATACCGATAGATCTTTCTTACTAATTGGGTTGCGGTTGGGTCGCAATGTTAGCTCCACCGTCGTCCAGAAAGTTCCTCAGCTACATCACTGGATGGGTGACGCTGATAGGCTGGCAAGCAACCACTGCATCTTCGGCATACCTAGCTGGTACCATACTGCAGAGCGTGATTCTGATTCTACACGAGGACTACTCTCCCAAGCCATACCAAGCCATGCTGCTTGGCTGGTCAGTCACTGCGTTTGCCGTCGTCATCAACACTGTCGGAAGTAAGACCCTCGCGCATTTCGAGGGTGTGATCTTGATATTGCATATCCTGGGATTCTTTGCAATCTTGATTCCTCTCGTATATCTCGCTCCTCATAGCGACGCATCAATCTTTATCACATTCGTCAACACGGGAGGGTGGTCAACCCAGGGATTGTCTTTCATGGTAGGGCTACCATCCTCGATATTTGCGCTTGTCGGTGAGTACGATGCTACACCATATTTGAAGAGAATAAGAGCAAAGATGCTGATTCGTCCTCGCAGGTGTTGACTCATGTGTTCATGTATGTTATTCACCCAAATTGGCCGAAATCCAAGGAGCTGACATGTGTGTAGATGGCTGAAGAAGTCAAGAACGCATCCAAGGTAGTGCCGCGAGCCATCCAGATTAGTGTGTTCCTGAACGGCGCACTTGGACTTGCCATGATGGTAGCCTACCTCTTCTGCCTGGGGGATCTGAACGATGTTCTGGAGAACTCGGTCACTCTCGGGTATGCTTACCTATACGTGTTCTTGAAAGGTACCGGATCGCCAGGTGGGGCTATGGCCATGGCATTGATCATGTGGTTCCTTGGTGTGTGCTGTTTGGTAGGTCTCATGGCTGCAACCTCGCGGCAGATGTGGTCCTTCGCAAGAGACAGAGCTGTACCATTCTCAGCGCAAGTCACCAAGGTACGACCCTCTCAACATCTCCTTGTAAACGGAGACGAAGTTTGTAGAGGCTGACACTGGAATTAGCTCAATCCCGCGACTTTGATCCCCGTCAACACGATCCTTATCACAGCTGCCGTCAGCGTGCTCCTGTCGTTCATCGCTCTGGGCTCTTTCGTTGCTTTCAGCAATATCGTTAACCTCAGTATCGGCGGCCTCTATGCTTCGTACTTCATTGTATGCGTCCTTCTCCTCTGGCGTCGTCTCAAGGGCATCAGCCCGTACAACTCGCGCGCCGCGATGGTTGGGCCGGAGACATTGCAATGGGGTCCTTGGAGAGTCCCTGGTGTGCTGGGCGTAGCCAACAACGTCTTTGCCTGCATCTACCTGTTCGTGATGTGGTTTTTCTCGTTCTGGCCGGGTTCCGTTGAGGTCAATGCACAGTCGATGAACTTCAGTTCAGTTACGTTTGGAGGAACCGTCATCTTTGCCGTCATCTGGTATTTTGTAAGGGGCAGGAAGACCTATGTTGGCCCAATCGTCGAGGTGGTCTTGTAGTAGCTTCGATGGAAGGATGATTTCAGGTTTGAGCGCGAAGTCTAAAGGCATTAAACCTGGGAAGGCGACTTTCGATATCTGCACAACAAGGGCGCTAGCTTGAACGGGCTTTGGGGTTTCCCCTGAGCATGAGAGAGATGCAAGAGGGCCAACAGGGCCAGTGCGATGTGGAAGAGAGAAGGAATTGTCGCGATAGACACATAGACATCGATAGAATGGACGTTCAAAATCAGCGCTGTATGTCAAGACCCTTGCGTGGGTCGATGGCGATGTTGGTGAATCGGGTGTGTTGCGAGACACACGTCATTGCCGAGGCTCGCTTTGCCCTTGTCACGTGAACACTAACTCACCATAGGTACAGGCCCTTCCATCCCAAGCAACCAACTCCTTGGATCTTAGCCAATGCATCACTTGCGAAGTTTAAGATCATAAAACTAATGCCGTCATTTAAAGGGGTTGAATTCAGTTTGGGCTGATCAGCTGCCGCTCCGGCTGCCTACGCTGGACCGTAGCACACACCTTGGTCGGCTTATTGAACAAATAGTTGTGCGTCTCCCACTCCTTCTCCGGCTCCGAAAGTTCAAGATGGAACTCGCGTAGGAGTTGAGGTATCACATTGTACATCTCGCACAGCGAGATCTATGACTTTCGTTAGCAACGTTCAATTCGCCTGTAAGCTTCCACTCACGTTCTTTCCAATACATATTCGCGATCCACCACCAAACTACGATGTGTGTCAGTACTTCAAAGTATGAAAGCGGTATGTCACGGTACCTGCAACATATACCTCTCCATCCTTGCAGCATCAGAACCAAGCCATCGTTCAGGTACGAACTCATCTGCATCCTCGCCGAAGATTCTCTTATCGCGCTGTACCACCGCTGCGTTCATACCAACTCGAGTGCCAGGAGGAAACCATTCACCAGCGATCACGCATCCGCCTTTGGGCACATGACGTGGCAGTGTCATACCCACGCTTGGGTGGAGTCGCATACCCTCCTTGCAGCAAGCCATTAAGTATCGTAGTCCCACTGCTTCACGGTACTGGATGATTGGGCTTAATAGTCCGGCTTGCGCAGCTTCGTCTAGCTCGGCGGTGAGCTTAGCGTAAGCGGATGGGGTGCGCATCAGATAATAGAGGATAGCGGTGATGGTGGCTGCTGTGGTGTCGGAGCCAGCGATGCTAGTGTATTTTAGTGCGCGAGTGAAGCCGCGAGAGAGAAGAACCTACAAAGCTCCATAAACTTCCGCCTTGACCTCAACCATTCCAAAGTCCTTCTCGGTACCCTTCTGGTGCATGATGTTGAAGAAGCTTTGTAGCATGTCTTCGCAGTCATCGACTTTGCCGCGCTCGATTCGACTTTTCCGGTTCGTGACGCATGCTTCAGATGTTTCTTCGATGTGTTTCAGAGCTTTGAGTGCCTTGAATACGCGTGGTACCATTGCGCCGCTGATAAGCACGATCGGTCGCAAGTACGCTGGCAAGGCGCAGGCAACGGCGATGAAAGGGATCAATAGGTCTAAGGAGTGGATGTATCCGCCATAATCATAAGCGTTCTTCATGAAGCCAAACATGCGACCAAAGAACAGCTGTCCGATAAAGTCGAAGGCGTACCTAGATCTCAAGTCAGTGTTCGCATATATGGAGTTTACTGTGTAATGTCTTACCATTGAACCCAGATCGACATGTCAAGCGTGTTGGCTGTCGTTGCAGACTCGCTCAACTTGTCGATAAGCGTCTGGACACATTTGTCGACACTCTCCTCCATCTGAAGGATGTTCGACATGGAATAGAGAGAGTTTACGATCCTACGCCTCTCGGCGTGTTGACGCTCATCGAGGTTCGTGAATGCATCTGGGTATCTTGACCAAGTTGATCGGAAGGGGAGGTAAAAGTCGGTCTATAAGGCGTCAGTATCAGTGACTACTCTCAGAATCATTTGCGTACTTTGGTGAAACCGGTATGTGCTGCGTATATGGTCTTTATTGCTTCAGGGTCCGCTATTGCAACCTCATTCGGAGCTATCCGAACGATTGGTCCTACAATTATTAGTACCGCGAGACGCTTGGCAATAAGAGTAGCAGCTTCATACCATATTTCTCATGAAGTCTTCGTTGTGTCTTCTCCGAGATTCCTCGTGCAACATCGAAGATGTACCAGAACCGCGTGATGGAAGCTAAGAACGGCCGAGGGCACTTGGCCAGCGGGTGTATATGTCTGGCATAGATGACCCATATTAGCAGATAAGTGAGAAGCGAGATCACAATAAGAGCCACGAGAGGTATTGACTGGGTGAAATCCCGCAACCCCAGAGACACATCAGAGAAGCCTCGAAGTACGGACGACATGATCAGGTCCAGGTAACTTTGGAGTGCGGGCAGTGCGTCCTCTGGCGCTTTATCCTGTAGACTCCCAGGATCTGACCATGCCAGGCGGACTCAGAGGGCATGTAGACAAACAAGTGTGTACCCGGCAACATGTTTCTTGGCCGACACCGGGGCTGAGACCAATACTGCGATGGCATTCGCGCTTCTACGCCGCTCCAGCACATCAACATCATCGCTTGCTGCAGATCGTTCCACAATCACAATCGCATTCGTTTCGTAGCGACATGAGAACTGCTACTGTGCAGGGCAGTGGAGTAGTCCCACAGGCTGGGAGTCCGCATCGTCCTGTTCTGAACCTATTCACTACATCAAGTTACGCCTCTTAAGGTCTCAGGCGTAAGAATCATCGTATCGAAGAGATAAGTGGCGCATCCCTTGCTCTTGTAATGGACCGTGATTGCTGAAGTCGACTCCACCAACAGTATGGTGGCTTCTGACATCAGCAGCACTCAGCGGCAGTCTCGTCACAATCGTATCCGAGGGATCTGTGTGGTAGACCTCTCCTCAAGCAGACCAGGCGATTGGAGGTGACATTGGAAGGACACGGGCAGCCTTCCAGGTAAGGACATCGTGGCGCCGTACAATAGGACATCGTGGGATGGGTAAGCCGGCACGGCACGGCTCTGCGATCGGGAAGGATGGTCCAGGCCGACGCAGCTTCCGGGAACCGAGATACGGCGTAGACATCAGTTGATGAAGGCGTAGCGAGCGGCACGATGTGATGTGATGTGATGTTGAAGGTTGCACGACAGCTGCGCAGATGCTGGCGCAGCGGTTCTCCCCATGCCGCTAACCGGATTTGTCGTGTGCCCCACATCCACGTCATCATTGGTTGAGTCTGCAGTCTTCGATTTGTCCCAGCAAGCAGGCGAAAGGTTTGCGCAGTACATAGTAGTTCGCTGATAGTACATACATAAGATGTTTCATCTACTGAGAAAGCTTGCTGAAAAAGCATAATTGGTTCCAGTACAGCGAAAATGGAAGTCTTAGCCAAAACCACCAGAGACGCCGCTTCCCATTTCTACCAACGCTTCACCCATACTGCCATCCAAGGATAAAATACGCGTGTAAATCAGTCTGGGAGCTGCTCAACTACTGCGGGTCCGTCCACCCCTCCTCCCTCCCTACCACCTTCTCAATCTCCTTAACCACCTCCTTCAACGGCTTCAAGATTCTCCTCTGATAAATCACTACAATACACTCTACATCCCACATCTCCACCTCCCCATTCTTCCCAAGCTTGTGTTTGCCCAACAGCCCAAGCCCCTCCGCAACGTCCCCAACAGGCCCCTGCGCAGACCTAAACTTCTGCACTGCGTATGAACCATCTCGATAGATATCCTGGCTCTTCTTTACAAACAACTGGATAGCCTTTCCCCGCTCGATCAGCGACATCAACCCCAAGTCATGGAGCGCCTCCACCTGTGCGTCGATATGCGACTTCACGGCTTTTAGCAGAGTCAAAGTTTGGTTGGCTTCAGAGCGTGCCATGACGGTGCCGTAGATGTTTGTTACTTGGCGGGCAAGGCGTTTTTGTAGCTGGAGATGATGTTTCTTTGATGCCAGAGTTTCGAAGTCGGGTTTGGAGTCGTAGGCGAAGTCGGTTTGGGGTGCGGTGGCGTTGGCCATGCGGCATTTGAGGTAGAAGGATGTGAAGCCTGGCATTGTGGATGAATTATGAACTGAGTTCTGGATGGTGTGGTGATTGATGGGTGAAAGTCGTTTGGTGGTTTAGTGGTTGAGGAGAGCAAATGGGGTGAACACTTGGTGAGGCTCAGAGACCGAGTCGTCATATAGATTGAGGGGAGCGTTAGTGCCAAGTATCGAGGTTCTTGTTCCTGCCTGTTGCTTGCATGCAGCAGCAGTGAGTTTGCGCTGTGCACGAACGACCGCGTACTTCGAGGTCACAGTGGTTTTCACTCCACAAGGAGTGAAAGTCATCAGATGGGGAATGAACGCAAAGATCTAGGTTGATCTTCCGGGCTTCGCGCTCGAGTTTCAAGTCTTCGCGGGATACTTTAGGTGTGTACATTAGTAGGTTGGTAAGTCGATAACGGTAGTTTGCTAGGGTTGTTCGTCGGAATGGTCGTCTCCATGCTCAACCACGGTAGCCAAGGAGATCTAGGTTGATGAGGCTATATGGAACTACCAAGAGTTAACGCTTACGATAGTAGTCAAAAGTAAAGAGCAGTGTATACCTAGGATATTATCATAATACATTGTGTTGACATAATCATTGTGTGCTCTCGACGTTGGCTACAATACCAGCACGTGCAACTCCAGCCTTGCAGCCACAGAGACAACAGTCTTATCCCACGATGAGGATGATGACCGCGAGAACCGCAGCTATACCGACGCCGGTTGCCGGTTCGATGGCGGCGATAATGGCGATTGCAAGGACGCTTGTTGCCAGACTATACTTTATGACAGGGTCAGAAGCTGCGTAAGGACATCCACGTGTATGGCAGTTTATAGCAACGCTGTCTACTGTCCAGTCGGCTGTAATGGATGTGACAGTTTGGTGGCGGGGATAGGCTAGACTCAATGCATGGAGTCTTTGCAGTCTGCGCCTGGATGCGCGCATGGTGCTGCATTTACAAGCGGCTGTAGAGAAGTGGACTGTTTTCATGGTGAGGTTGGGAAGTTTTGGAGTTGTTGTTGTGGGTGCTTGGAATCTGAATCGAGTGCTGTGTACGGTATGAAAGACTAGACAAAAGAAGCAAATGCTAATGTTGTAGGCTGTTCACAGTGCAACTTTGCGGTGTGGTGTAACTGAACGCCGAGGAAGGGTGCATAGACAATGTTTGGTAGTATTTGGAGAGACGTATCAGGCCGTGATACCTGTAATCCCACTTGGTATCGTTATTAGCAGGTCAACTTGAGGCGTGGAAGAATGATGTTTCGAAGTCACAATGTACAAAGTAAAGAGTGGCGGCATCATGTCATTCTTGATGGAATGAAAGTTGAATGTATTGATGAGAAGCCATGAGCAGCAAAACAATGTCGAGGTGAGTGTCGCACATGACCGCTCTTCGTCCCCAATGAGGCTCAGAATGCCCAATCTAAGTCCTTCCATACTTGCCCTTGTTACCAACCTTGGGCTGTCGCTTTCGAACCATGGGGGATGCAGTCTCAAGTCAAATACCGATGCTCTTCGTCCGATGTGCTTGCTATAGTTGGTCAAATGAACTGAAACGGGTCAAGGACTGCCTGGGAGCGAAAGTGTAGCAATCCTGGTGCGTTGAAGGGTCGTTCTCGCCATGTTATCCAGTTCTTTCGAGGCGTCATCCAAAAGGTGCATGCAACGGTACAGAAATCCACAGGTGTACTATCGAAGCCGATCCTCTGTCCGAGAAGTCAGCTTCATGGGCCCGTGACCATCTTGTTCAACTTTTCCAACTCACGCATTTTGTTCAGCTCATCCAGGATCAACTGGAGCTCGTCCTCGTCCATGTTCAGCGAGGGAATGAGGGTGGTGGCCTCTTCTGCGGTGTCCGGGGTAAGCGTTCCTAGCATGCTTGTCAGCACCATATCCATGCTCTTCCGATACTTGTATTACCCAGCAGCGCCTTCTCGACAACAGAGATCTCGGGGTGGGCATCGAAGAGGGCAGCAATCGAGTGCAGACTGTCTTCCTCCTTGTAGCGGGCGAAGTTATCTAGGTAGTCAAGGAACTGCGTGATGGTTCTGCTGCAGTCAGCCCTAGCTCTTTCCTTGATCCCTTGCACATGTCGCGCCAACACGAGGCCACTCACATGCTGTCGTTGTATATCCTATCCCGTAGAGGATTGTTCTCGGGGTCCTTCTTCTTCCGGGCCTCGTGGACGGCTGTGACAACGGCGCGCGCTTCGGAGACGGAGAGGGCGTGGACGTCTTCAAAGTCGCCCAGCTTGATCTCAGAGCCCATCTCCTCCTCTTGCTGCACCGGGGGCTTCGGGCGCGAAACTAGCCTCGGG
>Ga0265797_10010888_pt1 | contig 11496 bp, 9 predicted proteins | sample P2T30metagenome_FD_192433 | JGI IMG/M metagenome (GOLD analysis project Ga0265797, IMG submission 192433) | Plant litter microbial communities from East Loma Ridge, Irvine, California - P2 T30 | ecosystem: Environmental > Terrestrial > Plant litter > Unclassified | place: USA: California... | reverse complement strand
GAGATCGCTACGAACCGCTGGCATTGACTGGAAAAGCGGCCGCCGTGCCTTCAAGACGAACCGATCTGGCAGAAGATGTACAAGAGGAACTGGAGTCGTACGCGCTTGACGAGAAGGCCGCTTACCCCGGTTACTATGGTCCTCACGGCCGTCGCGTCATCACGGAGAGCGTAATGGATACCCTGAAGGTCGAGATGAAGAATTGCAAGGACCGCGTCGTCCAAGCATCCGGTATCGCGGCCTTTGTGCAAGCCGTCATGGTGCCTGAGGCCGCGATTCTGCTCATCATGGACGACTGTTCTGTAGGCAGAGAAGAGGCGGATGAGATCAGGGAGAAGACGTATGATATGGGTCTTCTGCTGAACGAGGAGATTGAAGATGTGCTCGAAAGACAGGATGACAGCGATGACGAGAACGAGTATCAGTACAAGTGATGGAGCGAGCAGTTGCTGGTCTTTACCAAGTTTATCTCGAGCGTTGTTTCTTTGGCATCGGCCACGTTCTTCTGCGGTTTGTCGGTTCATTGGCTTCTGCCACGTATCGTCGCGTATTCTGATACCCAATACTATTTCTACGCCGCTTTCATCGTGTGCAGTTCTTTCGACTACTTTTCAATAGTGAGCATTTGCTTGCTACATGTTGACTATGCTACTTCGCCAGTCCCCTCAGAGTACTTGTAGAGTATACAAACCCAGACGTCTCACTAATTGTCCAGATCATCATCCTACCGTATCCATCACGCCTTCTCAAGATCACGCAAACGCAATTCTCTTGGCACTACGTCTATATAAACACCTTCTTCTTGTCCGTAGAACTCATGCCCCATCTACTACCTTTGCAGTTTTCCAAAACAACACTGTGTGAAGGGGATGTTGTCCGCTCTCAAAACTGGCAGCGGCTGACTCATGTCGGCATCTCTTCTCCGCTGTTCGAAACACTGTCGACAGATTTCTATGTTCATACATCTCCAAAAAAGACCTTTCAATGTGGCCATGATCTGTGGATTTCGGACCCTTCGATCGATTCAAAGACGTACTCAACCTCGGCATATCCGCCGTCGTGGCCCCGGCTCACGATATTTAAGTCCCTGTCGCCTCTGCTCTCCATTATTCCTGCAAGAACACGAAAAACCTCCTATTTTACCAAATCAATTGAGAGACATGATCATGGCCTTTCCCAAAGATATTGCGAAACAAGATGATGTCTGCTCCTCGCTCTTTCCCTTCGCCAGGAACTTTTCGAAAACCAACTGCGACGCACCTGTATGTGCTAAAACATCGTCAAGAGAATCTCATGTCGCGTTTGATCGCTCAGGGTACACTGAATACAATCTCGCCCTTCCGAACTCTTCATTCCACCAAAACGACGAAGGCCGCAGCATATGCGATCCCACATTCTCGAAAAGTACAGTCAATCTCGATATGGCCATGGTTCTACTCCTCATGATATCCATGTGAACCAAAAAGGAAATGTACGAGAATTCATGACCGGGCAGTTGCGTCGACTTCCGCTGTGCATCGCTGAGAATGGAAGATGGGCTCAATACATCACCATGGCGTTGCTCTCCGCTAGTGCAGATGGGTATAAATATCACGTCTGGCACACCCGCCTTCATTATTTCATTACCATACCTTTTACACCAAAACGAAAATGAGGACAAAGAAATGACTCGTTTCGAAACGACTGAAGACAGCAGTTATGTCTTTTCGCTGTCTGCCTGCTGTGAACTACCACAAAAGAGACACTCACGATTTCATGTTGGTGAGCTGTACTCGAAAAGCTCCAACGCATACAACATGACCGCCTCTGGATCTTTGAGCTTGTTGTCCAAGATGCTCGCCGCATCCCGTTCGTATCAAATAGAACCACAAAAGATTCGCCTTTGTCAAAATTCGCAGTTGATGTAGACATGACGGGTTCGCTTCTCCAAAATCCGAGCATGATGTTTCATGCCTGATACGTCGCTTTTGGAAACGTCAAAGACATGCAGCAGAGCACATGGTATTCCAAAACCTATACGTTCGAGTCATGCGCTGAAGGTGCGCCTCTGCCGTATATATAGGGCCAATCTTTACTTCACTCCTCTTCTCTTCTATTCTACATCTTCCCCTGCATACTTTCTAAAAAGGGCAGTTGCACCCGTCCATGATCTGTTCTGAGAATCGCGGTGCAGATGTTTCATGTTCAACCTGCGAGCACGGAGTACTTTTTCATAACACTCAGCGATTAGCCTCATGGAATTGGAGATGGCAACATGATACACGCAAAAGGATCTTTGCGACAATGGCCATGATATGGGTCATTTAGCAGTGGCTGGACTCTGTCAGCGGACTAGCTCAAACCGGCGCATATGAAATATCTTCAAAAGTCTTTTCCTCTTCCTCAAATGAGTACCTCAATGTTCTACCAGAAGTCACCTTGAATGCTACTAGAGGTGGCACAACTTGTGTTGCGTTGTTTGAAGAACATTCCAAGACAGGAGGATACATTGGCTTAGGAATCGTGTACTTATCAAAATTTAATGGTATGTATACGCAACACGGGAGAGCACATTTTGAGCAGGATTGAAATCAAGCTTTGCGATAGCTCACCGCCCGCGCTACTGGTGAGAGGGCTCAGCACGTGGGGAATATCTAGGTATCCACTTATATGAGGTGAAGGTGAGAGCGAGATTTTGGCTTTCCACTCTACACTCCTCCATCAACACAACAAACCAAAACATCAAATGTCTCACCAAAAACCAAGATCAGTTCACCCATGGGTGAACACCCGTCAGTTTACCGCGACACAACCCTTCTTCAATGATGGAAGCAACCGAAGATGCACTGCCTACATGGAAAGAATTGGGAGCGTTCAGAGAGAAGGTAGTGGGTGTATGCAACGAGTTCAACTATTTGATCGCACATACGAAGCCGACTCAACCGCTGGACGACAGGCCGAGAGAAGCCACTGCGGAAACTCCAACAGCGAGAGAGAAGTTGACATGGATAACGGAGACTATGGACGGTCTAAAGAGCATGATGCGGGTACTTGAGAGAATGGCTGCGGCTCAGAACGCAGGTGCCGCACCCACACCACAAAGTCCCACACGTTCCTCGGGTAGTTCGATTTCGCATGCCTCATTACCAACGAACCCAGATCTGGTCCCAGGCCCCGGCACTGCGTCATCAATCTCACCAAGACCCGCAAGTACCTTGGGCATACCATCGGTGCAGAGTTCAACTTTTGTGAACCCGGAGCAACTTAGCAAAAGTTCAACCCTCGCACCTACTTCCCTCATATCCTCCGCTTTCGCAGATGCTGCGGCCATACCGACGGTGCGGGCATCAGAAAGACTTAGGCGTGGTCATCAAGATGGAGCCAGTGGATTGTCTGATCCTGTGACGGAGGCAGGAAGTGGACACACAGACGAATCAGGACAAGAAGATGGAGTCTTTGTGCGTAATGTCTTCGACTTTCGCAGTAACACTACAGCGACCCTCGAAATACTCTCTCGCGACCCGGCTGTTCGTAAGATGGGTATGGGTGTGGTGAAAGTGCCAGATCTACGAAAGTTTCATCCGGCGCCAGATGCCTTTGGAGACCAAGAATCCGTTCACTGGAGTTCGATAGAGTTCGGCAAAGACAAGCATGAGATGGTGATCGTTAGGGCTGTCAGCGACGATGAACTGCCACATCCGGAGGAGTTGCGAGACCAGCTTCAGAACATGGAAGATGACCAAGACCACGAGTATTCGTCCAAAGAGCTGGAAGATATGTTCGAATATCCGGTTGAGCCAGGCAGCACCGATCAGGCGCGACTGTACTTGAGAGGCCCTACCAGCATGCTTGGTGCGTCTTTCAACCCTCTGCTAGACGCCGGGAAAAGACTGAAAGAGGCGTTAACAGAGACCGTGGCTGGCGTCAACGAGAGCTACGCCTATGTGAGCATGGCAGATGGGCAACGCACAGCCACAGCTATGCACATAGAGGATTGCGAGTGGTCGTCTGTCAATGTCCTTCTCGCTGGCCAGCCCAAGGTATGGCTGAGTATCGAGCCTGCTTTCATAGACACGCTCACAGCTCGGCTCCGACAAGTGTACGCGACGGATCTGACACATTGGAGCTGCTCTCAGACTATCCGGCATCTCAACATATTCATACCACCGTCCTCACTGCGGGAATGGGGGATCCCGTACCACATTCGATTGTGCCGACGTGGTGAGGCAGTATTCACAACACCCAGGGCATTGCATCAAGTTATCAGCCTGGGAGACAACGTGGCTGAGGCCGTCAACTTTGCTTTGTCGAGCGCAGATATGCCACCACTTTCCTACGAGTTCTGTGTCGAAGGCGTCTGTGGTGAGAACCCTCTTCAGTTCAGCAGTTTTCGAGGACAACAGGGCGTGAAGAGGAACCCCAGTGAGGAACCGCAGCAACGCAATGTAAGGTCACGCAAAGCTCCAACAGAAGATCAAACGTTGCATTTACTGGCGCGCATGCGCAAACTCAGTCTATGCGAAAACGTAAATCTCGATGCCGGCGCATACACGAAAGGCGTACGCGTCGCCGCCTCTGTACTAAGCAAGGGCACTCTCCATCAAATCAAAGCACTAGTCCGAACGTGGCGCTCGCAGAAACCTGCATCGATGTCTCTGCAACAGAACGACGCAGTTGCTGAAGTGGCCTGTTTTCATCGACAGGTCATGGACATTGAGAACGAGCGCGATCATGATCTGTTCCGCCTGCGGGTAGCCGAGTACCAGTTCGCGCACAGCGTGCGCCTACACAAGAATAAGGACAAGATGTTCATCCACAAAGTACTCCAACGCTTAGGTATTGAACCCACCAAGAAAGCGCTCAAGGCCTTCAATAATGTCTACTCGCGGCGAGCGAAATGGCTCGGCATCTGTGAAAATTGTCCAGGTGGCTCGCCCAATGTCGGTATCTTGGCTCTCATTCCATTCGCAATTGAGGCGCCATACTACGTGTCGTCTGACAAGTGCAAGAAGATTACATACAAGGATGTATCTGAGTTTTCCGCCGTGATGAACCAATCGTCTGTCATAGCATCAGCACTCCTACGTGTAGGTGTTCGTGTGTACGATCTCTACAACAAGTCGGAAGAGTTTGAGTTTGAGTTTGAGCATTGCAGCGAGGAAGCTTACCAGCAATTTGTATGGAACAGGGGCCTCGGAAAGGACCTGGACGATTATGACGACAGAGATCCAGGATTGGGTTGGCTAGGCCACATCCGGCAGCACTTCAACGCCAACTCTGGCCCTGACCACCACTGCTCTGACGATGGCGAGTGGGATACCGACCCCACGACTGCCGAGCCAGGAGCTAAGTGTCAGACATGCAGCGTTCAGGCTCCATGCCAATGCCTACGCTTTCCTCCAAACGCATATCGAATCAAGCGAGACTATGACCGGGGACGTAACGTGGAGGCGGCCGCGACATTGCCTGAAGGTATCCTGATCGGAGAGGTGATCGGCCAGCTTGTGCCACTCAACACCGAGACAGATGATGGCATGCTGGTACTACACAGCGACACCGAAGCACTTTGCAAGATCAAGCGTTCAGAGCAGGGAAACTGGACAAGGTTCGTTACACAAGAGGAAACTGGAAACGTCAAGTTTGAATCCCTCCTTGTCAACGGGCGTTGGAGAATCTTACTACGCACGCTCGAAATTGTCCACGCGGGGATGCAACTCGTAGCCACACGATAAGACAGGCCTCGGCGTCCATAGCGAGGGAGAGTTCGCGTTCAACCTACTCGTCAACATGACTGGAGCTCCAGCTTCAGCTCAGATAGTTGGACATACCAAGACCCGAGGTAAGTTCTGGCTGTACGAACTGCATTTGAGACATACACTGACTTCGTACCCCTACCTCTGCAGGTATCTGAAGGTTTCCAAGCTCATGGACGGAGATTGAGATGGTTGTGGCGACCTCAGGAAACACGAAAACTTCCTCGCGGCACAGCTATGGCTTAGATGAGTGGGAATGGATGAACGGTAGCTCAGTGGAACCAAGGAACCTTTGTGCGCAGCTTGTCCAGGCGTCTACAATGATTCAAGCGGGCTACATCCAGATACTTTTGATAGCTCGTGTATGACTTCAGGGGCAGGCAGCTTTTTAGGGTCTAGTCCAAAAATCTCATGTAGTTTCCAAAGCCATGTTTTATGACCGATAAGTTCTTTGTGAAAAACTTGGTATACCTCAAAGCGGTTACAAGAGTTCGAGTCTTTCATCGGCTGCTACCTTTTAGCCTCCGCGGGTACTTTTAAAATCGAAGCGTCTTCATGATGCGAGCTACTTCTGGGAGGAAATTGAGCGATATACGATGAAGCAAATGCTACCCTATCCATTGGGCGCCATTTGTGCGGTATTTCGCAGGAGTGGTTCGAGGTCACAGCCACTCATGGCTCGCGAAACCTCTCTTACGGTTAGGTATAGAGAAGTAAGTAAACTGAGTTTCGTAGCCTTGGTACACATGTGGTCGTTATCTCCAAGTCCTGGCAATGTTAGAACCTGCTTATGTTTGAATCAATAAAGGGGACTTGTCTGAGAGGTCGATAAGCCCCACGCCATCTTGAAGGACCAGCGACGTCAAACTTACCGTAATGCAGCGCACCAACAAAGTAAAGTCCCCAGCATAATACGGAGACACGAGTCAGCCGCAAGTCCAGTCTTTGTGATGTTCGACTTAGCAGTGACAGCCTCTTCTTCCGCAATCTGCTCTTGCTCTTCCAACGCTACGCGCTCGTGTACGGTGGGAGGGATCGACATGAGCGCAGCATCATCACGGATGTTCCGATCAGTCAGGTCCTGCCAGACTTGTTTCGATACCCAGATCTCATCCCGATCTTTGCCAGTTCTGTCGTCCATATAGGCGCTTGCGCATTGTCCGGGCTCCGCTATGTTGAATCCCGTCCCTCCCCTTCCCCCATTCTGGAACTTGGAGTGTGCGGTTACGGTGCGTGATGACAATGAACACCTACAGCTCGAAAACCCTACAGATGCTTAGAGATTATACCTCCCGCCTACTGCTCTTCTATTCCGATACTTCTCTCGATATTTGCAGCTGTAATAGCTAAGTTTGCCACGTTAGAGCATCGCGGTATAATCGCACTAGGCGCTCTATACTCAGAGGTCCATGGGACTTGCCCTCTAGGACGCAGAGTACTAGGAGCGTGTATAATCATCGCTCGTCGTAGGGGTGATCGTGACGGTCCAACGAGGCTACGCGCACGGGGTTGCCGAGGTCCCGCGGTCTGCAAGGATAAATCGCTTGGCGGATATCTGGGGGCTTGGCGTCGCGTCCAGCAACATCACCCACTGCCCTCAGGACGTCGCATACCCTTGAAGCGCTGGTTGCGCCTTCTTTATTTCCTGCTCTCTTTCATGTATGGCGCAACGGTATACTGACAATCACGGCGCCATAGCAGCCCAGCCTTTCGCCCACTAAGGGTCGTTACCACTCAGGCATCACCACCAACCACCTTCTCATATCATCTTTTCGATAAGCGGAACCGCTCATTATTTGCTCTGACGAATTCAGTCAGACATGGTGCTAATTAGCCGGGAAATGTAGAACACTACGCTGCCGGGTACGCCGTCATGGCTACTTCAGACAGACCACCTACACATACCTCATTACAAACACTCTTAACGGAAGCCGCGCATGAACTTGGTTCGAGTCATCGCTACCGCTTTGAGATATGACGCACCACTCCAACGTTCGACTTTCCCTCATCCAATCCATGGGACGCCCTTGCCGCGTGAACCACGCAATACAACTCAATGGTCATCTCTGGCTTGATCCGCCCGTACGTCAGCGTGGCCTTCGCAAGTTTCCAACGTTCATCCTGCAGCTATACCACGGTTCTACAAGCGTCTGCCCCACTACAGCACACAATGTCCAAGTACAAAAGGCCTTCCTCGACAAATCTTTCCTTTCGCCCTAAGCACCCACCAAGAACGAGATCGCTGGATCTTCATTGTTTCACGCTACCTAAAACCAAGAATTCACAAGCTCAAAGCCAAACCGACTGCCGAACTCCACCTCCACTTGTCGTACGCGAGACACCAAAGATGGACATTAGATGGACCTACCGTGTCGGCGCGTTAACCGTACCTTCCTTCGATAATGTAGGAGCCCAATGAATAGCAGAGTGGAGCGACGGCGTATCTCGACAAAGCGTAGCCCGCATTCTTCATGACGCCCAAGTCCGAATTCTCGGCTACGGCCTCGTAAAGCACGTCCGACCCGACCAGACCCCATCCCTGACGCCTCTCACGCTGCTAGTCACCTCGGGCGTCTCTGTGGATGGACAATACTCGGCCTGGAAGGTCGCGGTGAGTGATCTCAGATTACTCTTCGACAAGGCCAATCGCGAGGACATTACGGTTGAGATTACAGACATCAGAACAGCAGACGGAGTACCCTCAGCGCCGCTCACAGATTGCGCGCCAGAGCTTGTCGCAGCATGGGAGTGCTATCGGCCAGCTCTCCTTGAAGATATCCAGGAACAACAGTGGCTCACCGCCGACATCGTCCTCCGTGAAATCGGAGAATTGCATCCCATACGCGCCCCTACTCTCCTCATCACCGCACAAGATGCCGACTCAGCCATATGGTGGGACAAAATCCTACCTCATATACGTCAACTACTCCCCCAGATAATGGAGGTCGATCTTCTTTACGCACCACACTTGGCCATGCAGACATCGAGAGACGAGGAAGCAGTAGAGGAACCGTATGTACGCCCTGCCATATATTCTACAATGCTACGGCGCCATCGTAGAGATGGGAGCCAGTATTGGCGTAGAGCAGCCGGACAACAGCGGAACAGTGGGCACTGTCATCGTACTCAAGGATGCGGCGGGCAATGAGACAAATTGCGCCCTGATCAATCACCACGTCGTTGCGACACACGATCCAAAGAGTGTCATCAACAGCGCTATATCTGTCGGGGAGTACCTAGGTGTGAACCGTGACATCTCGCAGTCAGGTCTAGTCAAGATTAAAGCCCCGTCCAACCCAGACCACATGAGGTTCCTCAGATGGAAAAAGATGGAGAAAGTCGACCATGACCAAGTTCTCGCAGGTCTCGATAATCCATACCACCCTGGAAACGCTCGGGCGCAAAGCAGGGTTGCGGCGACTAACAGAGACTCCCAAGTCCTAGACGCCGACCCGAATCGGCTTCTGAGTACGGTGATCGCATCGTCGGGCTATCGTGCGCGTGAGAACGACGACTACACCCCCGCTGAAGTACAAACACTCTCCACTGTGGATAACGTGCTGGACGATGCCTTCAAGAGGAAGGACGGTACATTCCCCCCGAGCCTGGCCGACCAGATTGCTGGTCGCACCCTGAAATTCGCGCTCGACTGGGCACTGATCAAGGTCGCCACAGGCCGGACAATGAGCGACCGTGTTCCCATTGGTGGCGCAGGCATCAAAGTGCCCCAAGGAAAAGGCTGAAGAGGTCTGCAGCCTACATTGAGATAAAAACATGCAAAGTAGGTAGCCCAACATCAATGTAGGCCCCAGGGTCCTTGTTTTTTCCCTTCAATGAAGTGCGAGTATGCGCCAGTATCGAAACTTACGTTGTCGCACAGACTGATTTTGCGCATGGGTCCAAGCAAATGGCATGTTTGATCTTCAGTTGGAGTTTTACGCGGCTGCTTTGTAATGTGTGGTGGAATAAGCTAACGAGGTTCACGTGCACGGGGAATGGTGGTGATGAAGACCTCAGTTTGTTCGAGACTTGTTGAGACGCGAGCGCAACATCGTGAGTACCTCCGAAAAATGGAAAATTCTGCGTTTTGGAACCAGAGAAGAAGCAGACGGTGATTTATCATGTTCTCTGCGACGCAAGACCATGGGGCGAGGAGGCATTCAAGTTAATTTTCGAAAAGAAACTGAAAAGTGATGATGTTGTAAAGTCCTCCCAGCTGCAGCATGAAGTCTGAGATTTCGACTTCTGAGTCGCTTGTATGCGTTACCTGGTCATTTGTTTTTGACAATCGTAAAGCTCTCAAAGACCGAGAAGGACATTGCCAGCAGTGTTGTAGTTTCAGTAGACCGGAGAGAACATAGTAAGCTTCATTATCTTTTTTAGTGGACCGGAGAGGACATGAAAAGTATCAGAGTCGATTTTTGGTAGGCCAGCGTCGCACAAATCAAGTGAAGTTTCGTCATCGGAGAAGCAGTCTCTGGATCGTGTTCTGGTTTCAAGGGACTGGTAAGAGCCCAAACATAACGAGCGTTGCTTGCACGTTTGACGGAGTGTAGAGCTGAATCCAGACATGCGCTGTGAATATTTATATTTTGACGAGAAACAATAGATGCAAAGCACCAGATCATGTGTCCTTCATGCTTTGATCTTGCTGGAAAAGACCGGTCTGGGAGCCCACATGAGCCAGATAATTGACAATTTTGATGGGAAACAAGATCCAGACAGAGACGTGCAACGATGTACCGATGGGTTTGATTTTGAGGAAAGATCGGGTTGAAAGCCCACATGGGCATAATAGTTGACGATTTTGGTGGGGAAAAGACTGGACAGGAAGTCCACATTACCTTTGTGACGGTGGGTTTTGGTGAAACAGAAGACAGGCACACATAGGGCTGCACTCAGGGTATTTTGAGTTTAGAGAAAGTATTGTAGGAAGAAAGAGGGAGGATAAGCAAAGACGTTTATATAGCCGTATTAGCTCTCCAGAAGATCACGTGATGAACTGACGTTTGCATGTGAGAGGAGAGGCAGGTCATGATGTAGCGACTTGCGACGGGTATATTTCATTTCGACTCTCCAGCCACCTTCATGGGCGCATCTCCAACATGAGTTCCCTGTATGCTTTTGTAGCTTCCAATTTGCGCCGTTCCCATTTGACTCCAAAGTATGCTATACAACCATCCTAACCGTCAAGCACGCCGCTCTCCTTGAGAGAACGGAATAGCTCTGGTTCCAGGAACTTGCTAATGGTGACATCCTCCGCGAGACCCTTTCTTCTCCTTGTCTTTAGCACGAAGTCGCGTGCGAGTTGTTGTGCGGTTGCGGGTTCGAGCGGTCGGGTTGTGATGTCTTTGTCGAGAGGGTCGCCGGGGACGATGGACCAGCGATCGAAGACGAGGGACAGGGAGACTTGGCCTTGTGTGTGGATCTATGAGAAGTTAGTATAGACGCTAGGTAATGGGGCTGATTGTAGGAGGTGTACGTACCCTGAGATCGGTCTCGAAACCGAAAGAATCGATGACCGGGATAAGACCACGCACGTTGTACAGCGGTGTGCCCGCAATGGGTCCATCCTGTAGAACGTGTCCTCTCCTTCGTGCGAGGACTGTGTACAAGCTGCTCTTGGTGTCTGCAGGGCCGACCATGCTGCACGAGTACACCGGCTCCATCAGCCTTGGGCTGGCCATTAGGAAACTCGAGTAGCACGCTCGTCGACTGGTAGGAATAATCTGGCCACCTCCGCGGAAGATAGCTTCTGGCGCAA
>Ga0265797_10010887_pt1 | contig 11499 bp, 12 predicted proteins | sample P2T30metagenome_FD_192433 | JGI IMG/M metagenome (GOLD analysis project Ga0265797, IMG submission 192433) | Plant litter microbial communities from East Loma Ridge, Irvine, California - P2 T30 | ecosystem: Environmental > Terrestrial > Plant litter > Unclassified | place: USA: California... | reverse complement strand
CGACGACGCGACCGGCGACGTGCGCATCGAACGCCGCCGAGCGTCCAGCCGCCGTGTCGATATTCATCAGCATCTGTTCGCTTTCGGCCACTGTCTGCCCGTCATCGCAGCGCTCAATCACGTGGTGGATATGCAGGCGCTTGCGATCATGGCCGAGCAATTGTGTGCGCACCTGAACCTCGACACCGAGCTTCACCTCGGCAAGAAAATTGAGGTGGCACTCCAGCGTATAAAGCGTGTGCCCGGTACGGCCCCTGCCCGCCTCGTCGAGGCCGATGAGGTCCATCAAACCGTCGGTGGCGAAGCTGCAGATCAGCAGGTAGTAGGCATCGCGCAGGTGACCGTTGTAGTCGACCCAGTCGGCTTGCACCAAGGTGCGGTAGGTGATCGGCAACATGCTCATTCCTCGAAGGCGAAGCCGTGGCGCGCCTTGGTTTCCCTGATCGCGCCCAGCACCGCCAGCAGGCAGTCGTCGCGGTAGCGCTCCAGTTCGGCAATGCTGCGCTGGCCCTGCTGCACGCCGGTGCCGGCGACCACATCGTCGATCAGCGCTTCGGTCAGCTCGGGTGCCTGCAGGTAGGTCCAGGGCAGCTTCAGCGCCGGGCCGAACTGGGCCATGAAGTGGCGCATGCCGGCGTCGCCACCGGCCAGGGTGTAGGTCATGAAGGTGCCCATGAACGACCAGCGCAGCCCGGCGCCAAAGCGGATCGCGTCGTCGATCTCGCCGGTGGTGGCCACGCCGTCATTGACCAGGTGCAGCGCCTCGCGCCACAGCGCTTCGAGCAGGCGGTCGGCGATAAAACCGGGCACTTCCTTGCGCACGTGCAGCGGGCGCATGCCCAGTGCGCTGTAGATGCCGATGGCGGCCTGCACCGCGGCAGGCGCGGTACGCTCGCCACCAACCACTTCCACCAGCGGCAGCAGGTACACCGGGTTGAACGGATGACCGACCACGCAGCGCTGCGGGTGCTGCGCCTCGGCATAGAACTCGCTGGGCAGCAGGCCCGACGTACTGGACGCGATGATCACGTCGGGACGCGCCGCAGCGCTGACGCGGGCATGCAGGTCGAGCTTGAGGTCGAGGCGTTCGGGTGCGCTTTCCTGAATGAAATCGGCGTCAGCCACACAGGCGTCGAGGTCAGCAAAAAAACGCAGCCGCTCCATCGCGGCGCCCGGCGCCAGCCCCTGCGCTTGCAGGGCTGGCCAGGCATTGGCGATGCGCGTGCGCAGCGCTGCTTCAGCGCCCGGCGCTGGATCCCAGGCATGCACGTCGAGGCCGTGGGCCAGGGCACGAGCGACCCAGCCGGCGCCGATCACACCAGTGCCGAGGGCGGCAAAAATCTTGATATCGGTGACAAAGGACATGGCAGGCTCCCGCTCGCTCAACGACGTTTCAGGTTCATCTTTTCGCGCCCTTCAGCCGGGCTCAGCGCACGCCCACCGAGGCGCTCGATAATCTCCACCACGCGCTCGACCAAGCTGCCGTTGCTGGCCGGCACGCCCTTGTCCAGCCAGATGTTGTCTTCCAGACCGACACGCACATGGCCACCCAGCAACATCGCCTGCGCGGCCATGGGCATCTGCTGGCGACCGATGCCGAAACCGGCCCAGGTCAGGCCCGGCGGCAGGTTGTCGACCATCGCCTTCATGGTCGCGGTGTCCGCCGGGGCGCCCCAGGGAATGCCCAGGCACAGCTGGATCAGCGGGTCGTCCAGCAAGCCCTCCTTGATCATCTGCTTGGCGAACCACAGGTGACCGGTATCGAAAATCTCCAGCTCGGCCTTCACGCCCAGTTCGGTGATGCGTTTGGCGCCAGCGCGCAGCTGCGCGGGCGTGGAGACGTAGATGAAATCGCCGTCGCCGAAATTCAGGGTGCCGCAATCCAGGGTGCAGATTTCCGGGCGCAGCGCTTCGATATGCGCCAGACGCGTCATCGGGCCGACCAGATCGGTGCCGGCGCCGAACGCCAGCGGCTGCTCGCCGGGGCCGATCTCCAGGTCGCCGCCCATGCCGGCGGTGAGGTTGATGATCACGTCGGTGTCGCTCTCGCGGATGCGCTCGACCAGCTCGCGGTACAGCGCCACGTCGCGGCTCGGCTTGCCGGTCTGCGGGTCGCGCACATGACAGTGGGCGACGGTAGCGCCGGCCTTGGCGGCTTCGATGGCCGCCTCGGCGATCTGCTTGGGGGTGACGGGAATCGCCGGATGGCGGCCGACGGTGTCGCCGGCGCCAGTGACCGCGCAGGTGACGATGACTTCATGGTTCACGTTCGATCTCCTTTCTTCAGGGCGAACGCCACCACCGTGCAGGGCACGGTAGCGACGAGGTCGAGGGTTACTGGGTTGCGGTCAGGGCTTCGGCGGCGGGCTTGCCATCAAGGGTGGTCACGCCGTCCAGCCAGCCGGCGACGGCTTGCGGGTTGGCCGCGATCCACTCACGCGCCACTTTCTCTGGCGCCTGGCGATCCATGATCGGCTGCATCAGCGCAGCCTCCTGCTCGCTGGTGAAGCGCAGGCTGGTCAGCAGGCGGTTGGCATTCGGGCAACGCTGGGCATAGTCCGGCGAGGTCACGGTGGACACCGTCGCGGCGCCGTCGTTGGGGCCGAACACGCCTTCGGTGCCGGTCAGGTAGGTGATGGGCATTTGCAGGTTCATCGGGTGCGGCTTCCAGCCGAAGAACACCACTGGCTTGTCGGCGCGCACGGCGCGACCAACGGCCGCGAGCATGCCCGCCTCGCTGGACTCGACCAGCTTGAATTCACCGAGGCCGAAGCGGTTCTGGTCGATCATCTTCTGGATCGCGGTATTGGCACCGGAACCGGCCTCGATGCCGTAGATCTTGCCCTCCAGCTGGTTCTTGAAGCGTGGAATATCGGCCAGCGTCTTCAAGCCTTGCTCAGCGGCGTAGCTGGGTACGGCGAGCACCGCCACGGCGTCGTTTAGCGACGGCTGCTCGGCCACTTTCACCGCGCCCGAATCGAGGAAGGGTTTGATGTTGTCGTCCATGATCGGCTTCCAGTAGCCGAGGAAGGCGTCGACCTGGCCCTTCTGAATACCGGCGAAAATAATCTGCTGGGACGCCTGGGTCTGGGTCGTTTCATAACCGAGGCCCTGCAGCAGCTCGGCAGCGACAGCGGTGGTGGCGACCACGTCGGTCCAGCCGACGGCGCCGAGGCGCACCGTCTTGCAACTGTCATCGTCGGCGGCCAGCAGGGGTGAGCTGATCAGCGTGAAGGTGCAACACGCAGCGAATGCGGTGAGTGCTTTCATGAGTAGGTTCCTCAACGGTTTAGTCTGGTTCTTAGTACCGTGACCGGAACAGCGGGATTCCGATGAGCCCACCTTACTCATTTACCATTGCGCTAACTCGCACTATATCGACACAAAGTCAGATCATAACGACTTGCTTCCAGCGTGTACCTGCCGTTAGATCGGGCTCCATACACGCGGAATCCGCCATGTCACATACCTTCTGCTTTCACCTGCTACCGGGATTTTCGATGATGGGCCTCATGTCGGCCATCGAACCATTGCGGGTCGCCAACCGTTTCCATGCACCGCACTACAGCTGGCGCCTGCTCAGCGACGACGGCGCCGCAGTGCAGGCCAGCAACGGTATGTCACTGAATGTCGACGGCGCGCTGGATGGGCCACTGAGCGATGTCAGTCTGTTCGTGGTCGCCGGTTTCGAGCCCTTGGCGGGCTTCACGCCTCAGCTGGCCTCGCGCCTGCGCCGCGCCGAGCGTGAATGCCGGGTGCTGGGGGCCATCGACACCGGCAGTTTTGTGCTGGCCGAAGCCGGGCTGCTGAAACCAGGCCAGCGTGTGACCCTGCATTGGGAAGCGCTGGACGCTTTCCGCGAACGTTATCCACAGCTGCAACCGACCCAGGAACTGTTCGAGATCGACGGCCGACGCATCACCAGTGCCGGCGGCACCAGCAGCCTTGACCTGATGCTCGGGTTGATTGCTCGCGAGCATGGCGAGGCCCTGGCGATTCAGGTCTCCGAGCAATTCGTGCTGGGGCGTATCCGCACGCGCCTGGATCATCAGCGCATGCAGATCACCAGCCGCTACGGCATCCACAACCGCAAGCTGGTGCAGGTAGTCGGCGAGATGGAGCGCAGCACTGAGGCGCCCCGCTCGCCCGGTGAGCTGGCGGCTGCCGTCGGCATCACCGCCCGGCAACTGGAACGGCTGTTCCGCCACCACCTGGGCAGCACGCCGGTGACCTTTTACCTCGGTGTGCGCCTGGACAAGGCCCGTCATCTGCTGCGCCAGAGCGACATGAGCGTGCTTGAAGTGGCACTGGCCTGCGGCTTCGAGTCGGCGTCCTACTTCGCCCGCCGCTACCGCGCCCGCTTCGACGTGAGCCCACGCCAGGACCGGCATGAGGCAGCGCCAGCCCCCTCGTCGTGACGGTGTACATTCACGGAACATCACCTACGCGGCGCACCGCTCACCGCTTCACGATCACAATCGTAGGCAAAGCAGCGTTAGTGACGCGCCCCGCACAGCTACGCCACCTTTCGTCCTGCTCCGCTCTGATCGGCTAGTGCGAAAACGGTTAACCCATCCACGCCTGATCGGCGGAAGCCTTACGCCTGAGCAAATGCAGTATCCTGCGTCTCGTGCTCGATCACTGCCAGAATTGCCTTGTCTCTCATCACCTCCAGTAAAAGCCTCCTCGCGCGAATCATTGCCTTGATGCAACGGCATCCCGGCGTCATCGCTGTGTTCGGCTTTCTGTCGGGGGTTGCCAGCTTTGTGCTGGTCGATCGCCAGGCCGGGTTGGCCAAGGTGGTGGCCCTGGTGATGCTGGTCAGCTGGCTCTGGCTGATTCTCGAGAACATGCTGCGCGAGCGCATCGCCGCCCGCTTCGGCTTCGAGCTGCCGCGCCCGCTGCTGCGCTACGCGACGCAGATGATCCACCAGGAAAGTCTGTTCTTCGTCCTGCCGTTTTTCTTTATCACCACCACCTGGAACAGCGGCCAGCTGATGTTCAGCGGGCTGCTGGCCGCTGCCGCGTTGGTGTCGATCATCGATCCGCTGTACTACAAATGGTTGGCGCCGCGACGCTGGATCTTCCTGGCGTACCACATGCTGGCGTTGTTCGCCGCACTGCTGACGGCGCTGCCGATCATCCTCAAACTGAATACCACCGAGAGTTATCAGCTGGCGCTGGCAGCCGCAGTTGTGCTGTCGTTCCCCAGTCTGTTCAGCATCATCACCGTGCGCAAATGGTGGCGGGGCCTGTTGCTGATCGGCCTGACGCTGGCCATCGGTGCTGCCGGCTGGCTGGGGCGCGTCTGGGTGCCGCCGGCCACGCTATGGCTGACCGAAGTGGCAATTACCACCGAGTTCGACAACCAGAATCGCTCGCCTGGCGAAGGTCTGGAAACGCTCACCGTCAGCCAACTGCGCAGCACCGGTCTGTACGCTTACACGGCGATCAATGCACCGCGTGGCCTGGACGAGCGCATTTATCACGTCTGGGAGCACAACGGTCAGGAGCTGGAGCGTATCGCCCTGGACATTCACGGCGGCCGCGAGAAAGGCTATCGCGCCTGGACGCACAAAAAGAACTTCCCGCAGGACGTGGAAGGTAACTGGCGAATTCAGGTATTGACCGAAGCCGGGCAAATGATTGGCGTGCTGCGCTTCGAGGTCACACCGGATGCCGGTGCGCCGGCGAGCCCCGCAGCAAAGCCGGAAGAAGCGCCGTCAGACACGCAGGAGCCACAAGCGGCACCTGAAGACCAACCTGCTTCCCAACCTGAGTCTGAGCCCGAACCGCCGGCCGAGCCCGCTCCTACGCCTGAGCCGCCCCTCGAAGCGGCGCCCGAGCCCCAGCCCCCGGCTCAGCCGACGCCGCCGGCGGGCAGTTGAGCAGCGTCATCCACTGGCTCAGCCAAAGAACCAGTAGCACACCGATATAGCGGCAATTACCCCGGCCAGTTCGGCCAACAGCGCGCAGCCCACGGCATGCCGGGCTCGCTGGATGCCTACTGCGCCGAAATACACCGCCAATACATAGAAGGTGGTTTCCGTACTGCCCTGAATGGTTGCCGCAGCCAGCGCGGGAAAGCTGTCAACGCCTTGGGTCTGCATGGTTTCGATCAGCATCGCTCGGGCGGCGCTGCCCGAGAACGGTTTGACCATCGCGGTGGGCAGCGCATCGACAAAGCGGGTGTCCCAACCACCCCAAGCCACCAGCCAGCGAATACCGTCGAGCATGAACTCCAGCGCTCCCGAAGCCCGCAGCACGCCAATCGCGCAAAGCATCGCTACCAGATACGGCAGCAGACTTTTGGCGACGTCAAAACCTTCCTTGGCGCCTTCGATGAACTGTTCGTAGACCTGCACCTTGCGCAGCGCACCGATGACCAGAAAGGCGACGATCACCCCGAACAGCGTCAGGTTGCCGAGCAGTGATGACAAGCCGGCCAGCGCCGTGGCGGACATGCCGGCCAGCAACGCCATGAAACCGCCCAGCAGCAAGGCTCCCGGCACCATATAAGCCAGCACGACAGGGTCCCAGATGCGCAGCCGCTGCATGATGGCGACCGAAAACAGCCCGACCAGGCTCGACGCGCTGGTGGCCAACAGAATCGGCAGGAATACCAGGGTGGGGTCAGGCGCCCCTTGCTGGGCGCGGTACATGAAGATGGTGACAGGGAGCAGGGTCAACGACGACGCGTTGAGCACCAGAAAGAGAATTTGCGCGTTGCTCGCGGTGGTGCTGCTCGGATTGAGCTCCTGCAAGGCACGCATCGCCTTGAGACCGATGGGCGTGGCGGCATTGTCCAGCCCCAGGCCGTTGGCAGCGAAGTTCATGGTGATCAGGCCAAGGGCCGGGTGACCGCGCGGCACTTCGGGCATCAGCCGGGCAAACAAAGGACCGAGCATGCGCGCCAGAGCATCGACCAAACCAGCTTTTTCGGCAATGCGCAGCAGTCCGAGCCACAGGGTCAACGTGCCGAACAGCAGCACCATTACCTCGACGGACAGCTTCGCCATGGCGAACAGGCTTTCCACCATCGCTGCAAATACAGCCGGGTCGTCGGCCAGCAGCCACCGGCTAAGCCCCGCCACTGCCGCCACCACGAAAAAGCTCAGCCACAAGCCGTTGAGCATAAATCACCCCCTAGAACATAGCGGCCGATGATAGCGCGGCTGGGCTCGAGAAGTGGCAATGCCGATTCGTTTGCGGTGTTGTGAACGGAGAGCTTGTTGCTGTCTTGCAGATGGAACAACGGCGCCAGAAGGCGCCGTCAGCAGCATCAGTACCAGTCGGGATCTTTCTTCAACTGTTCCTGAAGCAATTGCTTGATCCCATCATCCGGCTCACCGAGCCAGCGTAGGTCAGCATGCTCACTGGGCGTCTTGTCCTTGGGTAAACCCTCGGGCAATTGGACCCAGAGCGCATAGGCATCGTCCTTGTCCCAACTGAAGGCGACATAGAGGCGCTGATGGGAGCAATTGGATGCCTCACACAGCTGACCGACCAGATACTGGTCACCGTCTTCCTCCAACGTCTTCATGGGAGTTGCCTCGCCGCTGAGGTTGATCACCCATTCGGGTAAGCGTTCCTCATCATGAATCAGTTCCTGCCACGCTTCGCGATAGTCCGGGTTACTCCCGAGCAGTTCGTTCAGGCGGAATTCGCCATCCGTGTTTGCAGCCAAGGCCGCCGCGCTACCGCCCAACATCAGAGCGGCAACGAGCGTCTTGAATCGATTCATCGTCATGGCGTGCCTAGCCCCGAGGGCGACGGCCCATGATGAACGAAACGATAAACATGACCAGGAACACCACGAAAAGGATTTTCGCGATACCTGTGGCAGTGCCTGCGATACCACCGAAGCCCAGTACGGCAGCGACAATGGCGATGATCAGAAAGGTAATGGCCCAACTCAGCATGGCGTTTCTCCTTGGTTTTTTAAGATCTAACGGGTGGAACAGTTGAAATTAATGGCGCTTCAGAACACCCAGCGGGTTTGCTTGACCGGCACTTCCACGGTATCTGCACGTACCCAGTCGCCGGTGCTCTGCGTGCTCACAGTCTGCAACCCAGCGGATGCGGCATGGGCGGCTGCGTACTGGAAGCTGGCCTGCTGAACCTGGCTGGACACGGTCACGGTGGCGGCCTTGGGTTCTGTAGCTTTCATCAACGACACGCTCATCAGCAGAAACACTACTGCCGCAACGGCAAGAATCAGCATCTGGATGTGGGCGCGGTGAAGGTTCATGGGAAGCTCCTCAAATCGTTGTTGTACGCCGTAGCGTTCAAATTCATGAGAAGAGAATTGCAGCCAACGTGCCAGCTTTTTGAAAAAATAAAATTCTTATTAATCAATAGCTTACAAAATAAAATCATTTGCCATCATTGGCATCCTGCACGATCACCAGTTACCGCTCGGGCGTAATGCACGACCCAAAACCGGCACGTCCCTGTGCCGAGTCGCTTACATGCCGTGCTTGAGGTCGCGGATGCGGTCATGACAGGCACGGATTTTCGGCATTTCTACGGCCAAAAGCGCACGTACGTCGGGTTCGGCGCTTTCCAGGGCGTCTTCGAACGCTTCGAGAATGCGGTCCTCCGCTTCCTCAAGCTGCGCCACGTAGGTGGCTTCTTCATCACTCGAGAGCGTGGCGCGAGCGTCGGCGTAAGCTACGCGCAGCTTGCCGACCACCGTGCCGTGGGTGGTTGGCTCTTCATGACTGGCAGCGATTTTCACCGACAGAGCTTGAATCACCTGGTTCTTGGTCTGTGCCATATCGCGGAACAGTGCCTGCAGGCGTACATCCTTGACCTCATCATGGGCATGTTCATAGAAGCGCTGACCGTCACGGATGATGGCGATCAGCTCATTCAGTTGCTCAGTCTTGTCACTCATGGTGATGTTCCTTTCTCGATTTAGGCAGCGGCGCTGGCGCCCTGCATGACTGGCGGTGGCAAGACCACCTTCCTTGAAACGCTATTAACCGGTGATGCGCAGCGCGTCGGCATCAACGCCACGCACGCCGCGAATGTTGCGTGCGGTTTCCACGGCCAGGCGTTTTTCGGCGTTACTCAACACCGTGCCGCTAAGGCTGACGAAGCCGTCTTTGGTATCGACCTTGATATTCAGTGCATCGAGGTTGCGGCTATAGAGGAAGCTCGACCTCACCTTGCTGTTGATCCACGAGTCGCTGATCGAAGCGGCAGCGTCGATGGCGGCGTTCTCGGCTTCGGCTGAGGTGCTGTCAGCCGTGCTGATGCTCAAGTGGTTGTGTACCTCACGGACCTCCGGGGTGTTGGCCACCAGCTCGCCGGCCAATTCCTTGGCTACCGGCGTGCCGGCGTTGCCGCTCAAGCTCACCACGCCATTTTCTGCGCGCACCTGAATGTCCAGGCCGTCGGTATTGCTGTTCCACAACAGCTTGGACTTAACGGTGGCCGCCAGCGTGGCGTCATCGAAGCGCTGGGCCAGGCTCTTGTCGGTCGGTAGCCGGGTCTGGACGTCGACCGGGGATACGTCGAGCGCCGGGTCGATTTCGAGGTCATTACGCACCTCGCGCACGCCCTCGATGATGCTCGCCAGTTCAGCGGCCAAATCGCGCTCCGCAGTGCTTTCGACCACACCACGCAGGGTGGCGACGCCGTCTTCTACGGAAACGTCGATGTCAAAGGGGTTCAAATGTCGATTGAGAGCGAATGCCGTATCGATGGCACCCAGCTGCCGGGCATCGCTCAACTGTCCGGAATTGCCCCCTTCAGCCGCCTGTGCGAGCGGAGCCAGGGTCATCAGACCTGTGATGGCAATGGCCAGTGCGGATTGTCTCAACAGCATGTAACGGCTCCTGTTTAATGCAAAAAAGCCGCATTAGAGCGGCTGAAGAGTTATCGCAAGCGCTATGCCAGCCGCCCAAAAAAATAAAAACCAACTAAAATCAGTCGTTTAAATCGAAGACATGGCAGCTGACCGCTTGCACGATGCAAGATCGCGTCATACTGGCCGTGCAACTTGCACGAAGATTTCTGGACTAATCTCTGCCATTCACCCCCATGGAGCATGAAATGGAAGCAACAGGTCAGAGCGGGCGCATCCTATTGGTCGACGACGAAGCGGCTATCCTGCGCACTTTCCGCTATTGCCTGGAGGACGAGGGCTACCAAGTCACCACCGCCAACAGCGCGTTGCAGACCGAGTCGTTGCTGCAACGCCAAGTGTTCGACATGTGTTTTCTCGACCTGCGCCTGGGAGATGAAAACGGTCTCGACGTACTGGCGCAAATGCGCATCCAGGCGCCCTGGATGCGCGTAGTGATCGTCACCGCGCATTCGGCCATCGACAGTGCCGTGGATGCCATGCAAGCCGGCGCCGCCGACTACCTGGTCAAACCGTGCAGCCCGGATCAGCTGCGTCTGGCCGCTGCCAAGCAGCTGGAAGTCCGCCAGCTGTCCGCGCGCCTGGAAGCGCTGGAAGGCGAAGTGCGCAAGCCGAGCGACGGCATCGATTCGCACAGCCCGGCGATGATGGCGATTCTGGAAACCGCCAGGCAGGTCGCCGCCACCGACGCCAACATTCTGATTCTCGGCGAGTCCGGTACCGGTAAGGGCGAGCTGGCACGTGCCATTCACGGCTGGAGCCGCCGCGCGAAGAAATCCTGCGTAACCATCAATTGCCCGTCGCTCACCGCCGAGCTGATGGAGAGCGAGCTGTTCGGTCACAGTCGCGGCGCCTTCACCGGTGCCAGTGAAAGCACCCTGGGTCGCGTCAACCAAGCAGACGGCGGCACGCTTTTTCTCGACGAGATTGGCGACTTTCCGCTCACGTTGCAGCCTAAATTGCTGCGTTTCATTCAGGACAAGGAATACGAGCGCGTCGGCGATCCGGTCACGCGTCATGCGGATGTGCGCATTCTCGCAGCCACCAACCGCGACCTGGCCGAGATGGTCAAGGAAGGGCATTTCCGTGAAGACCTGCTGTATCGCTTGAACGTCATCACCCTGAACCTGCCGCCTCTGCGCGAGCGCGCCGATGACATCCTGACCCTCGCTGACCGCTTCCTGGCCCGCTTCGTCAAAGATTATGCGCGCCCCGCCCGCGGCTTCAGTGAAGAAGCGTTGAAGGCGCTGCTCGATTATCAGTGGCCGGGCAACATCCGCGAATTGCGCAACGTGATCGAGCGCGCGAGCATCATCTGCCCAGGCGAATGGGTGGAGCTGGCTCATTTGGGCATGAGCGCGCCGACAACCAACAGCGCGCCACGGGTGGGTGCCGATCTCAGCCTCGAAGAGCTGGAGAAAGCGCATATCGCCGCGGTTCTGGCCAACAGTGAAACGCTCGACCAGGCTGCCCGAACGCTCGGCATCGACGCTTCGACGCTCTATCGGAAACGCAAGCAGCTCGGCCTATGAAACTGCGCAGCAAGCTGTTCCTGAGCACCACTGCGCTGCTGACCGTTGCGCTGTTGGGCCTGATGCTGGGAATCTTCAGCGTGCTGCAGCTGA
>Ga0265797_10010885_pt1 | contig 11499 bp, 11 predicted proteins | sample P2T30metagenome_FD_192433 | JGI IMG/M metagenome (GOLD analysis project Ga0265797, IMG submission 192433) | Plant litter microbial communities from East Loma Ridge, Irvine, California - P2 T30 | ecosystem: Environmental > Terrestrial > Plant litter > Unclassified | place: USA: California... | reverse complement strand
AGAGGTTGAGGAAAGAGAAACTGCAGGTGTTTGACCTCGCTATCAAGCTTGTATCTAGCACCGGCTTTTGCGGAAGGAAAGACTGGAGAGCGACAATCCGCGACACGAGAGGCCCATGCTCCAACGATAGGCTGCCAGACTACCACGCCACACGTGGACAAACAGTAAGGATTACTGCGCAAAAGGAATCACCCCCAGTACACATTCCTACCGCCGACGTATACCTCTCGCACACGTCGGAAAGCTTGGCTCCCGAGGCTGCAAGCTCACGGTGCAGTTTTCGGTGGTGAATCCAAACAGCCAATCACGTCCGCCCAGGGTCTCTCGCAACTGCCGAACCGAGAAAGCTTGAGAAGCAGCAGCCAGGCCAGCGCTCTCACGAGACCTACGAGCCAATCGTCAACATTACCAAATCTCCGCCTACCATGTCCATGTCAAACGAGGCCTTGCAGAAGGTGCGTCATAAAGTTCCGTGACTGATGAGAGGAAAGAGCTAGGATCTAACGCGGAAACCACCCAGGTCCTACAAGAAATCAGCCAAAAGAAGGCCTTCGCCGAACAACAACTCGTCATTGTCAAACAACAAAAAGCCGCCCGCACACGAGAGGGGCGTATGCTGCAACTCACTTCCTCCGAAGTCTCGTCGCTGCCTGCAGAGACAAAGGTGTATGAGGGTGTGGGCAAGATGTAAGTTGCATGTCTCGATATTTGCCCCTCACGACTGCGGGGGAGTAAGGGGGATGAGATGAAATGCAGAGACTGATTGCTATGAACAGGTTCGTCTGCACGCCTATTTCAGATGTGCAGAAGAGGCTCCAGGAGGAGAGTGAGGCGTTGAACAAGGAGATGTCCAATCTGGATAAGAAGGAGGATTACCTTGAGAAGACGTATACGAACAGCAAGAACAGCCTTGAGCAGGTGCTGAAGGGCGCGGCTTGAGTGTGCTGTCGGTATTCTGTCATGGCCATGAGATCGATTCATAAAATCGGAATGAGGGGCCAGGAAGACTAGAAAGAGTCTACCAAAATGTTTTCTCTTGCCACAGAGTTCTGCAAAGACAATGGCGAACACCAGCTTCTAGTCTACAGATGATAGCAGGAAGTTGGTAGTAATACAGCCACAAATTCAATACGACATTGATAACACACAGACCACTAGAACCGTTGACGATCAGTTAGACCACGAAACGATCGACGATACTCGCGGGAGTGTGAAGTAAAGTGTTTATTTCGCTTTTACCATGCCTCTAACTCTCACCCTACCGCATCCTAACAAGCATCGCCTCAACACCCTCCAAGCACTTCCTCACCTCCTCTGCCGCCCTCGCTACATACGCGCCATCCACTACCCTATGATCAGCACTCCAGCTAAACACACACTCCTCCCTCTTGATCAGCTCATCGTTCTCCCCAAACGCCGGCACCACTCTCGCTTTACCGATACCCAAAATACCAACTTGAGGTCCAACGATAACAGGTGCCACAGCACCGCCGCCTATGCTACCAATGTTGCTGACTGTGAAGGTCGCGCCAGTGAGATCAGCGGATGAGAGTTTGCCAGCGCGTGCCAGCGAGCTGAGGCGTTGGATCTCTTGAGCTAGCGAGGCGATGCTGTGGTTTTGGACGTTCTTGATGACAGGGACAAGGAGACCCGCGGGCGAATCTACTGCTACGCCGATGTTGTGGCTTCCCTTTAGTATGATTTGTGGCTTGTTCGGGTTCGTCGTAGTGTCGAGATGTGAGTTGAGTAGCGGCAATTGCTGGAGCGTGACCGATACCGCCTTGATGATGATTGGCAGTGGGGTTATCTGCTCTGGCTTTTCGCGGCCTGTGTTGTACTTTTTGCGGAGCGAAGTGAGGGAGCTGAAGTCTACAGCGTCGGTGTATAGGAAGTGGGGGATGGACAAAGATTTGGTCATCTGCTTGAACATGCCAGACTGAACTGGGGTCAATTGCTTGACTTGGTCCTCCATTTGTTGTGTGATCATAGGGGCCGGGGTCGAGGTTGCCGATGGTGTTGTAGTGGTTTGCTTCATCGATTCGACGTGCCGTTGTACATCGTCCTTGAGTACGCGACCCTCCCGTCCTGTGCCTTCTATATCCTCGATCTTGAGCTTGTGCTCCTTGACCATATGTCGTACAGCTGGGGTGGCGAGCGATGCATGCTTTCCTGGCTGTCTTTGTGTTGTGGATGGTTCGGATGGTAGACTCGTGCTTTGATCTGAGCCAGGCACGTCTTCAGCCGCAGCCTTTGTGTCATTCCTCCCAAGTTCAATCCCCTGTTCTTGTGGCTCTACAGAGCTTTGTGCTTTTTGTTCTTGGGTGCCGCCGCCTCCGGTGAGTAGGACCTCGTCGTCTTGTTTGCCTGATCCTCCGTTGAGCAGGGCTTCGTCGGCAGGAGAGATGTCGCTTTGAATGTCGATGTCTACTAGAGGCTTCTGAAGTCAGCTCATGGTCGGTATTACGTTCCGAACTTCAAGCTTACCTTTCCAACCTTCGCCATATCATCCGCCTCGTAGTACAACTTCTTGATGATGCCATCGAATCTCGAGGTGATCTGCCGGGAATTAGTCCTCGTCCTACTTGTATCCTAGACGGCATGTACCTCGACAGATGCTTTATCCGACTGCACTTCGCAGATAGGGTCGAATTGCTCGACGCGCGCGCCGGGCTTCACGAACCATTGGATAACCTGGCATTCGGTAATACCTGGGCACAGCATGATTAGCCGCAGCCACCAGCATCTCTGACTCGCCTACTTACCTTCTCCAATATCCGCCAAAAGGTAAGGCTTGACAACCAATAGCCGCTTTGTCCCCCGGAATCCTCTTCTCTGCTCGTATAGGCGGATGTTTGCATTGCTGGATGCAGTAATTGACGCGCGGTGGGCGAGGTTTGGGCGCGAAAACACGCGGGACGCTTCTCTGCTGGCGAATGACTTCATGGTGGGCGTGATTTGTGTGCAGATTCTTTCTGTGAAGGAAACATCTTCATGTACTGCCGCCGAGGTTTGGTATTGTGAACGACCAAAGCCGACAGTTACCGCAGCCGATGACACAAGTGGAAGCTGGGGTAAGCCGCTAGTGTGCTTTCGGTATAGCGTTTCGCGGGTTAAGGAAACAGGGGTCCGTGTGCACAATCTCGTGGGTACAACGGCACATAGCCTCACATTTTGGAATGACTGGTATTTTGCAGGTGCATGAGATCAGATATTCGTGGTTGTGAATTAAATTCTCTAGTCTCATACCCCTTTGACGGGGCACTACTTCACACCCTGTGACGAAAAGATTGCTCCGATACGCAGTAATTATCTGCATGTCACGATGTGTACACATACAGAGATACTTCAACTTAATCTGACTTCTATGTAATACACGAGTGCTTCGGCATATGGCTGCGGTCACAATTGTAATGACCTCGAAATGACCATCCATATACAGGTTCATGTGCTACACCGCTGGTCCCCTCCCAATCCACAGTCTGAAGCTACGGAAAGGGCCTCTCCTCTTATCTGTGTTGTTGTACTGGAACCCAGGACCTAGTGTCAACTGATTGGTGTTGAAGTACAGCCACCCATCCAAAATAGCCATTGAATCGGCATGTTGGATCATCGCGTTCCTCACCAACGTCTTTACTACATAGTCATTCGGTGGAATGAGACCAGATCCTCCAGGCGCACTGCCGTTGACTGTCATGTTGGTTTCAGACTCCAGCGTATCGACGTAGTATATCGCGTTCTGCTCACTCGCTGCGATGTATACTCGGCCTCGATCGTCGGCGGTAAAGCCAGCTTGCTCGGAACCGCATTGGCCTGGATTCTGTACAGCGGCAAGGACTTCGGCGTCTTTCAAACTTTCGTCGACTAGAACCTCCTGAGAAATGTAATAAAATCGGCGGGAGGCTAGAACGCCCCAGTAGAAGTTGCCGGATGCTATAATTCCGTCAGTAACATGAGCACACATCAGCTCAATTTCACGTACCCAAGGCGATGCCATCTGCGGCAGTCGTGAGATGACCTTTTTGTGTGCCATTCCAGGTGTAGATGAGCTCGCCGCCGTATGAACCGACGTACTTCTCGTCTGCTCGCACAACGCTGGTATTGAACAGTCTGCGTACCGCATTGCCGTTCTCGAGATCCACCGCTAGTAACGAGCTGTTCTTGCTAGCATCAGTGATGAAAGCATATCCTTCTCGTCCACCCAAAGTCGTATTGACACGCATGTCGTTCATATTCATCCGATGCGACAATACATCCTGGGGTATCACATAGGTCTGAAGATGCTCTGCCGTCGTCTCATTGAAGCTCATGAGCTTTGCACCTCCAAATAGCGCATTGGTGTCTGGGCTGGCGTTGGCTGGAATTCCGCTGTCAACCACCCACAGCCTTCCCCGGTCGTCGAGAACAATGTTCTGAACGTTGATGAAGCAGGTTGCCGGATCCTGACCGGCGGTGCAATTCTGGATAGCTGCATTCGGCCATGGTTCTTCGTCGTTGTACGATGTGCAAACCACCACGTTGCTTGGTGTCTGTCCCGAGTTGCGAGGATACGTTAGGTAGAGGTTGTGCGCGGAATCGACAGCCAGACCAGTGGAGGGCTTTTGGGAGTCGTGGATAGGTTGTAGAGGAGGGCCAACGAGTGTGAAGTCTTGGGGATAGGCACCAATGGTGTACCCGGGAGCGAAGGGATGATAGTCTCCTGATGATGCCTCAAAATAGTCTGATGCCAATGAGATGGGAGCAAATCCCAATGCCAGTGCTATGAATCTCATCTGGACGGTATAATAACGACCTCGGGATGTCTCTGAGGCTGCAGGAATTCTGAGGCTATATTGAGAAAGTTGTAGCGGGCTGTTGTTCTCACAACTATGTCAGTGAACGTGAAGTTTTATGCCCAGAGATGAAGGAAGTCTCGGAGCTTCACTGGAATAACGTTTAGAGATCCCATGGTTCCTTCCCGCGTCCGTCTGTTGAGGGGCCCGAGGGAAACCATGACCTCCGCGTTAGCTACGTGTCTATTGGTTACCAACCGCATGGGGACATGGTAAAGTCCAGGTAATCCATGAGGATAAAGAGGGGTACCTGGTTTCCCGGAGATACTGTAGGCTGTATATCGCGATACATTGATTAATGATAGGCATATACACGTGTAAGCACTGCGCGATATTACGAGCGCGTCCCATCGGCTACCCATCTCGTACGATGCAGGCGATTAGTCTTCAAGCCCAGCAGAATAACATGGGAAAGCTTAAAACAACACTTGGTGATGAAATGACAACCGGATCGTCCTAAAACTAGTCGCGGGCTGATCGATCGAGATGATGGTGCGGGAATGACGTTTTGGCGCGGAAGGAGAGGGCGCACGACCCTTCGTGATTCGCGACTGCCGAAACGCGTCTGCTAAGGAAGGCACCGCCAGCACTCACAACAAACGACACGGATAGCCATGCGTAGTTCCGATGTCCACCTACGCATTGCAAACGAAGACAATGCTACATTCAGCCTCTGAGACGCCCACGCAGTTGTTACGACTAGCCGCCAAACGCGACGAATCCAAGGCCCCATTGCCCTCGAAGCAGACGAGAGACTCTCTCTGCGGTCTCGGAGCATTCACCAAGCCGTTCACGATCAGAGAGCACTCTGGTTCGCCGTACAAAAACAAGCCCACCACCTTCAGACCCGTACGAGTCATTGGGCGTTCCCAGCTGCCTCTGACCTTCCTCGACATTTCCGCCGACGAGAACTTCGCCCCAAACAGCCTCTTCGCCGCACATATCGATATACTGGAGGATGGAGAATGTGACAGCCAAGACTATGCAGGCCCCAAGATACTCGTCGCACGCTTCGAGGCGAAAAATCTACTATACGCCATAGAGCGAGTGAAGCCACGCGTCTATAGTATATGCAAGCTTGCGGGCTGGCTCAAAGAGAAAGATGTCACAGACTTGTGGGACCCCAGAAATCTCCAGAGGCTGCCAACACGCCCAGGGCCAGCGACGAATGCGGCCGTACAAGGAGAATGGTGGCAACAGGCCGCTGTGGAGACGCACAGCGTGGAACTACCACCCAGACGAGCACGAATGACGATGATGCGACCCAAGATACAACCAGAGATAAAGAAAGAGCATGCATACCAACCGGACCTGGCTTTGGGAGCACCGGAGAGCCAGCACCTGGACACAATTCCCATGGAACTCCCTCTAGAACCCATGCCGGACGCGCCATCACCACAAGAGCAACTCGCCTTGCTTGTCCAACAATACTTGGATGCAATTTACATGTCCAAGACCTCACTGGCTTACCTAGCGAAGGGCCCAATCACTCGCATCCGGAACACGTTTACTTCAGCCGAAGAAGGAGCCCCGCCTACGCATGAACTTGTCACATTCTTAAGAACTATGCTGCTGAGCCCAAAGGCCAGCGAGAAGAAATATCACGAAAAACTACCATCCTTGATCAAGGGAATGCCGCCTGGAAGCTACTCGGATGATGAGCACGCCCCAAGTGTCAGCAAGCCGAAGAAGTCAAAGAAGAAGATGAAACTTAGCCGGGAGGGTGTATACCCACAGGAGGAGGCATTCGTCAGGAAATGGTGGCAGTCGGAATTGCCAAGCGGCGACAGTACGGCTCCAGAGACTCTGGATCAGCGCATCAAGAGGCGCATTGGAGATTTGCGGGTTCGGGAGACGCTCGCTCAGTTGATTCTCATGCTCGAAATCGTTGCGCTAGAGACGCTCTCTACACAAAAACCACCAGAGCAACAAGCTACCGCAGACGGAAGTCAAGCCCAGACCGAGCAGCCGATGCCGAAGAAGCGCAAGAACAAGCTTGATGACATCAACCTACAACTCGATTTGCTGCTGGACAAGCTTTGCATTTGGCACGCTACGGAAGAACTAGGTATACTGGATTTCGACGAAAAGCCGTCACGACAACATGACGGACCCGACGGATCTGGACGAAACGGTTCGAACGATCGCCTGCACAGCTTTTGCGTCGAAGTCATCATCCCCTTCTACATCAACCGATTACCAGAGCAGGCGCTCATGGTCAACAAGAAGCTGGGTGGGCCCACACATAGTTTACCGACAAAACGCAAAGCTATCAGGCCACCACTCGCATCACGCAAATCCGGCAGTTCGAAGGAACCCGAGGCAAAGAAGTCACGGCGATCGTTGGCCCGAGTCGCTACCGACAACACGGGACGGACGACTGAGCGAATAACACCGTCCCTGAGCCGATCTGCCACTGATTCCGCGCTGTTAGATGGCATCAAACGAGAAGGCAGCGAGGTACCCCTCTCAGCCATACCTTTCCGACGTAGTCCATCTAAGAGCGCTCGGCAATCGATGTCCCAGATCCGACATCTGCAGGGTCGACAAATTGATCTCGCGGAGCCCTCGGCTGCTGCATCAGCTAAAATAAAGCACAAGCAACGTGTGGAGGAAGATCTTCAAGAGGCTATTTTAGCTTTGAAGAAGCCCAACCGTGGACTAGCTGCTGGTGGCTACATTGCCGACATCGAGCAACGTGGTCTCGGTTTGCCCAAACAGTCGAGAAAGCCAACAGTCACTGTGAGGAAGACCATCAGAGACGTTCAGGTGTCAGCGACACCCCGGGCTGGACGGAGGACGAAGAATTTGGTTGAGCAGACGCCAACCCACCATCATTACGATCCGTTCGTTAGACCTCCCGGAGCGGAAGCGCCCCCGTCCAGAGAGTTCTGCGTGCCGTCCTCTGGAGTCCGTCCACCAGCTACAATGGTGCCGGCAACGGGCCACCGCCACACGACGGCTCGAAGTCTAGCGCAGTCCGGTATTGCCGAGACACCGTCCAAGGCGCCAAACAGCCTACCATTCTCTACAGACTCGGTTAGGAGGAAGATCTTTGCAACCCCATTGAAGGCGACGGCGTCTTCTACTGAAGGCAGGGGTCCTGCACAATCACACGTGTTCGAAACTCCTGTCAAACCTACAGGTAGTCCGCCTCCTAATGACGCCCAATTCACACCTGCTGCGATTGCTGCCACACCTACCAAGCCCGCATCTGCAACAGCGAATAAGATCGCCCCGATCGCACTCGCATTCGCAAACAAGCATGATGCTGAGCCATCGATATACGATGCATTGGGATGGAACGACGATGATGATGGATTTTGATATACTTACGTGAGATTGTTACATGTTGATGGCACTGGATTAGCGAGCATACGATTGATTGGCATGCATCGGAGCATTGGGCGGCGTGTTTAGTATTCTGGAATTTGCGTTGGCGTACGAGACGATGGTGGTAGTTACACGGTTCTTGATTCCCCTGGGTAATTACTAAGAGGCCAGCACAGCGCAGTAAGCTCAAATATATGCTCTCGCACACGTTCCAAGCTCAGACCGCCGTGTCCCCATAGAGTACAGACCATGCTTACTTGAAGAGGACAAGTCCGTGGTCAGCGCACGCCTGCGGTGACGATGGCTGGTCTGGGCGACCATGAGCGAAAGAGGAATTCTTTCGCGTGTCTGTGTATCGTGCCCGTGAAGCGTTCCACAGTGTTTCTTTCGGGGAATTGCATGTGCCCGCGACGCGATGCCATCGTGATCGTGTGAGGCGACAGGTACCCGCCCGTGAGGAACCAGGGATCGTCGCTATAGCGTATATTAGAGCCGGCGTCCCTTGCAGTAGACGACTTGGGCCCACGCCGGATAGGAGAGACGGCCACTCACAGGGCAGCGCACCCGTGGCCGCGATGGTAATTTGCCGGGGATCACCAACAGTCGGCCCTTAGCCTGTGCCCCTAAAGACGCCTCCAGGTGCCGGCTGGCCCATGCAGCCGTGTGTCCAAAGGCCTAATCACGCTGAAATTATGAAAATCAGAGAGACGCGCCTGGTGTCTCTCACTTCTCGAGTCCTGATTTCCCTGCCCTTACACTACCCGACTTGGATCACACAGGAAGCTCGCGTCGCCAAACCTCAGACCCCGAACATGCTCAGTACTGCAGCCAAGCTAAGGTAGCCGACCCATTTGGACAACTGCAGTAGCCATGGCTGTCGCTGCGGCTTCCCGTCCTGCGCCCCATGGACAGCGCTCGCCAACCCTCAGCGATGCGGGCATGATCCTCCCCTCGTTCGAGGCTGACTTTGAGCGCGCTGCCTCTCCGCCCGTTGCTGAGCGCCCGCCCTCGCCGTCCGACCTCTATAGGCACGCAAACTCCAGCCGAGTCAGATTAAGTTCCGCACCGCAGGGCCGGCGCCGCGCCTCGCAACAGACGAAATCCCCGTCCCTATCAGCACAGTCCTCGCGCTCCACGCTGCGCAACATGCCCGACTCAGACGCGCCTACTAAGAGTGTGCCTGCCCGTGACGATGCCCTCGCTTCGTCGCCCACCATCCAGAATGCCCTGAGCCGCCATTCACCCAGCACGTGGCACGGGCAAGATCAGCACAAGATCAGCCCTACTTCCAGCTCCGTATTCAGCGAAGACTTCGAGCACTGGCCGGGGTTTGACAGCCACGACAACTTTGAGGACAGCGGCGTGGATCTCGAAGAGCAGGAAAAGCGCAACCACACCCGTGACAGCGACGCCGGCAACGGCATGGGCAGCGAGCGGTGGCATGAGGACCGCACCAGTGGCAGTGACGACGAAGACGACCCGTACTCGTCGGCTGCACTGAGTCGGAGGGCAGAGATAATCCTGGCCAATGCGAAGAAGCGGCTGAACGTATGCGCTCCTTGATGCTGCCACACATCGGACGATTGCTAACGGGAACAGGTCATGGAAGGAAACCTCCGTGGTGCGCGAGAGTCACTGGTCGTCTCACCCACGTTCCACTCGAGAAACACATCTTCCGACTTGACCTCGCATATAGCGGCCAGTCGCGACCGAGACCGACGACTGTATGCTGGCATGGGCCCGATTCCTCCGCGCATCAACTCTTATCGACAATCTCTCCTCACCCCGAACGGTAGCCCCAGCCATGCACGCGGTCTGAGCGAGACATCGGTGCCACTCCCTTTCACGCCTTCCTACTCGTACCTGACCCGGACTACATCCAACAAGCGCGCATCGAGTGCATTCGGCCATACCAGCGGCCCGTGGTCGCCTGAGAGCTACGGCCAGGGGCGTTTCCCCATCAAGGAGTCTCGAAGCGTGGAACATCTCCGCAACCCTCGCTCAACCTGGAACAGCAGCGAACGCGAGTATGCTGCAAGATCCGCCTCGAGGAGCTCACGATCCCCAACTGCACTAGAGACTTTGCCAGAGGATGAGGACGGACAGAGGGTGCATCGCTCCACATCTGCAGCCAGTGGTCTCCGCGACCAGATGAACGATCTCAAGGGTAGAATCTCTAGTCTGAAGCTCAAGGCGCAAGAAGACCACCTCCGACGCAGAAGCATACAGAGCCTACGCGCACCGAGCCCCTTCACATCTTCTGACACATGGCATCCAAGAAGCACATCCACAAACCCTGGCTTGGGCATTACGACAGACCCGTACGAAGAACAGGAGCGACCCTTGACCGCCACTACCACCAACTCCCAGAAGCACGGCGAGAAGCTAGTGACGCACTTCAGCAAACTAAATGGGACCAACGGACACGCGTACTCTGTCCAACCATACGACCAGGCCGAGGCTGAATCAAACGATCCGGAAGCATACGATGACGAAGATGCGGACACGACAGAGGAGTCAGACTTCGTCTCGGTCAATGGAGATGACGTCCCCGATCCGGAGAGTGTATACGAGGACGCCGTCTACGAGATGCCTACCACGGAGCGACACGAGGACCGTGTAGATGCGTTCGACTACGAGACCTTCTTTCTGCACAGTGCAATGGGCACCTACAGTGTAGAAGATCGCCGATCGAGTACTAGTTCGGGCTCCTCTGCCGCAACTACGCGGCCCGTGACAGCTGTCCAGACAACGGATGAACTCGGCATTGGCGAGAAGAGAGCGTCATTCCATCAGCGCAATCCCAGCGTTGACTCAGTCTCCACCGTAGCCACGTTTGCTACTGCAGCTGAAGAACAAAACGACGAAGAAGAAGAAGAGAATGAGCAGATGGATCAGTTCTCTCAGCAGATACTGTCCAACCAGAACCGATCTGTCTCGCGCCCAGGGACACAGAACGGCCTCCTCTCTCTGCGTTCTGATTCAGCAATCAACATGCGACGTGCCAATGGCTCCTCTCCATCGCAGAGGTCACTATCGCGTGGCTCGTCTTCGCCTGGAGAGCTTGCCAGCGGACTCCAAACCTCGAGGATATACTCCATCCTCACAGAGGGCTCCAGAGACGAGCCGCGGGTGGCACTCAGCGAAGAAGAGACGCAGCTCATCTACGGCCTTGCTGCGAGTATCCAGAATGTGTGCTCCAACCTGCAACACACCTACGGCGATGCCTACGAACGCAAGGCATGGCGACGAAGACTTGACGAAGCCCGCAAAATACTTAATGGCGAGGGCGAGGATGGTGCAGATGACCAATCCTTCTAATGCTCCGCAGTTAGCC